>PVMQ01001159.1_pt1 | contig 16443 bp, 15 predicted proteins | sample 1853411 | NCBI WGS metagenome assembly PVMQ01 (sample SAMN08533513, study PRJNA380276) | Human gut metagenome, whole genome shotgun sequencing project.
ATCCAAAGGTTGTTGGATAGTTGCTAACTCTGGGTAGAAGTGACGGATAAAGGCAGTTCCGTCATAACCGATGATTTTAAGGTCATCAGGAATGGAAATATCCATTTGTTTAGCCACTTTCATAATTAGGATGGCTGTGAGATCGTCTGAGACAAAAATACCGTCTGGTTTTTCACGAGAAATGATAGATTTGATTTCTAATTCACGTCGCATGAGAGATAAGTCGTTTGGAACAGGACAGATAATACCTTTTTTGTTTAATTCGTAATTAAAACCTAGTTGACGAAGTCCTGTTGGAGAATCTGAATTATCATAACCTGTAATCATGACAATACGTTGACAGCCAGCCTTTACTAAAGCTCTTGCGGCTAACTTCCCACCTTCAAAGTTATCAGATGAGACGATAGGAATTTTTGGAGCGAGATTACGGTCGAAGGCAATGATGGGAGCTTCAACTTTCTCATAATCCTCGATGCCAAGATTGTGACTAGATGAGATGATGCCGTCACATTGGTTGGCGGCAAGCATTTCCAAATAGTCCCTCTCCTTGTTAGGATCATGCTCACTGTTACAAATAATGGTTTTATAGCCTTGCTTAAAGAGTTCATCCTCAAGACGTTCAATAAGTTCGGCATAAAATACATTGGAAATATTTGGGAAAATCAAGCCAACGAGTTTGGCCGACTTTCCTTGAAGACCTCGAGCTAAATTATTAGGTTTATAGTTGAGTTCTTGCATAGCAGCGTGAACTTTGTCAATGGTCTTCTGTGAGAGGTAGCCCTTTTTGTTTATGACGCGAGAAACTGTGGTTGGGCTCACACCAGCCAGTTCGGCAACGTCAGTAAGCTTTGCGACCATAAATCACCTTAGTATTTCAAGTTGAAGTAGTGTCCAGAAACGTTTCCTGACGTTACTTTGATACCAGTTTGTTCTGTACTTGGGAAAACACGACTAGTGAAGACTTTCTCACCTTTGTTGAAGAAAATTTCAACGATTGAGTTATCTACAAAGATGTTTGCTGTTGCAGCTTGACCGGCATCAAGAGCGCATTCACGGCTTGTGCCAAAGTCAGTAGCATATTGTTCACCAGCTTTAGAACGGTCAAGGATAACTTTTCCGTTTTCAGTATCAACTGTAAGTGACAAGCCATTTCCTTCTTGGTCTGCGAAGAGGACAAGTTCTGTTTGAGTGTTAGCTTCAAAGTTAAGTTCAAGCTCGTAAGTGTTAGTTGTTGCCGTTTTTTCAGAGAAATCTTCTTGGCTAGCACGTAAGCTTGTAATGGCTTCGACTGGATATTGGTAGAGTTTGCCATCTTTAATAGACAATTCTTTAACCAAGCTCATAGCTCCTTGGTAGTCATATTTATCAGTTGGATAGTCCACATCTGGAAGACCAATCCAGCTAACAATAAGGGCACGACCATCTGGAGTGTTAAAGCCTTGAGTCGCGTATGCTTCAAATCCGTAGTCCAAGTTGATAATTGGTGTGCCATCAACGAGGGCAGGTTTCTCAGTGTCGAAATCTTGGAAAATTTTGTAAGTGTTAGGGTAAATGTTGTCGTAGTCAAGTTCAGCTTTATCAAGACCTTGTGGGCTATAAAGAAGAACAGGCTTGCCATCTACAAAGACAAGGTTAGGGCACTCAATCATGTATTCTGAGCCAGTACCACCAAAGTCTAGGTCTCCCACTTCAACCCAGTTTTCGACATCGTTATCAACTGCTTTGTAAAGTTTGATAAAACCTTGTTTATCATGGTTTTGAGCACCTACGATAGCGTAGAATTGTCCCTTGTAATCGAAGATTTGAGGGTCACGGAAGTGCCCAGTAGCGTCAGCAGGTTGTTTGATAAGAACCTTGTCGAATTTTTCGATTTTGCCGTCTTTATCCATCCAAGCGCCGATTTGACGTGGGTCACGAATCCAGTTTTCATCACGAACGTTCCCAGTATAGAAGATAAAGAGTTTATCACCGATTTGATAAGCAGAACCTGAGTAGGCACCGTGGCTATCATTTTCATGGTCTGGCAAGAGTTTGACACCAGTTTCTGTAAAGTGAACCAAATCTTCAGTTTCAGTATGCACCCATTGTTTCAAACCATGAGCAGCTCCAAATGGCCAACTTTGGTAGAAAAGTTGGAACTTACCATTAAAGTAAGAAAAACCGTTTGGATCATTAAGAAGCCCTGTTTCTGGTTCGATATGGTAACTTGCACGCCAAGGTGATTTAGCGACATTTTCTCTAATCTTTGTTTTTTCTTCGTCTGTCCAATCTGCGTATGGACGGTAACGAACTTCTGTTGGTAGATTCATATTTAGTAATCTCCTAATCTATTTGTTAATAATATAGTAAACGTTTTACCTATAAAAATCAACGATTTATAACAAAAAATAAAAAAATATGCTAAACGGTTGACATATGGCAGAAAGATGCTAAAATAGTTATCGTAAAGAAAAGCTAAACGCTTTCATACCAAATTTTATTAAGGAGAATTTTGCAAATGGATAACAAACAAATTGCAAAAGAAGTCATCGATGCCCTCGGTGGACGTGAAAACGTCAACAGTGTTGCTCACTGTGCGACTCGTCTACGTGTGATGGTCAAAGATGAAAACAAAATCAATAAAGAAAAGGCTGAGAACATTGAAAAAGTTCAAGGTGCTTTCTTTAACTCAGGTCAATACCAAATGATTTTTGGTACAGGTACTGTTAACAAGATTTACGACGAAGTCGTTGCTCAAGGTCTTCCAACAGCATCTAAAGACGAACAAAAAGCAGAAGCTGCTAAACAAGGGAACTGGTTCCAACGTGCCATCCGTTCATTCGGTGACGTTTTCGTTCCATTGCTTCCAGCAATCGTAGCGACTGGTCTTTTCATGGGTATCCGTGGAGCAATCAATAACGATACAGTTCTTGGTTTGTTCGGTACAACATCTAAAGCTTTTGCTGCTACAGACTTCTATACTTACACAGTTGTATTGACAGATACAGCCTTCGCCTTCTTCCCAGCCTTGATTTGTTGGTCAGCCTTTAACGTCTTTGGTGGTTCACCACTTCTTGGTTTAGTTCTTGGTTTGATGATGGTTAATAACGCCCTTCCAAATGCTTGGGATGTTGCGTCAGGTGCAGCTAAACCAATCTACTTCTTTGATTTTATTCCTGTAGTAGGTTACCAAAACTCAGTCCTTCCAGCCTTCTTCGTAGGTTTGCTAGGTGCTAAGTTTGAGCAATGGGTTCGTAAATGGGTTCCAGACGTTCTTGACCTACTCTTGCGTCCACTTATCGTCTTCGCTGTAATGTCAGCTTTGGCCCTCTTTATTATTGGTCCTGTCTTCCATACTGTTGAAAGCTATGTTCTTGCTGCTACAGAATGGATTCTTAACTTGCCATTTGGTCTTGCTGGTCTTGTTATTGGTGGTGTTCACCAAGTTATCGTCGTTACAGGGGTTCACCACGTCTTCAACTTGCTTGAAGCTAACCTTATTGCAAATACTGGTAAAGACCCACTTAACGCAATCATCACAGCTGCTATGACTGCACAAGCTGGTGCGACACTTGCAGTTGGTGTAAAAACTAAAGATGCTAAATTGAAAGCACTTGCTTTCCCTGCAACTCTTTCAGCGGTACTTGGTATCACTGAACCAGCTATCTTCGGGGTTAACCTTCGTTTCGGTAAACCATTTATCATGGGTCTTATCGCCGGTGCTGCTGGTGGTTGGTTGGCATCAATCCTTAACCTTGCTGGTACAGGATTTGGTGTAACAATCGTTCCTGGTACACTTCTTTACCTTAACGGTCAAGTACTTAAATATGTTCTTATGGTACTTGTAACACTTGCTCTTGGTTTCGCTCTTACTTGGATCTTCGGTTACAAAGAGGAAGAAGTTGAAGCTCAAAAAGAAGTTGTTGCTGAAGATATTGCATCTGCAGAATCAGCTCCAGTTGCATTGCAAGCTGAAACAATCGCTGCACCACTTAAAGGTGAAGTTGTAGCTTTGGAAAATGTTAATGACCCAGTCTTCTCTTCAGGAGCTATGGGTAAGGGTGCCGCTATCAAACCTTCAGGTAACCAAGTAGTCGCACCATTTGATGGTGAAGTGCAAATCGCCTTCCCAACAGGTCACGCTTACGGTCTTAAATCTGATAAAGGTGCTGAAGTGCTTATCCACATCGGTATCGACACTGTCTCACTTGACGGTAAAGGATTTGATGCTAAAGTTCAAGCAAATCAACGCATTAAAAAAGGTGATGTCTTGGCTACCTTCGATAGCTCAGTAATCACTGAAGCAGGTCTTGACGATACAACTATGGTTATCGTTACAAACACTGCAGACTTCGAAGATGTTTCATCAGTAGCGACTGGTTCAGTTGCTGAAGGTGCAAACTTCATCGCAGTTAAATAATAAGCTAAAAAAGTCGAAGCCAATTCGGCTTTTTTAGTTAAATGGCTCATAAAGAAAAGTATGAAGCAGAGTAGTCTGTACCTCCTCAAACAAGGTCTCATTTAGATTGTCTTTTGCCTAGCTTTTCTTTATATTAGTATAAATAGTTATTATTGATCATAAAAGGAGATAGCTTTACCTATGGCTAAACTATACGGAAGCTTGGAAGCTGGTGGTACAAAATTTGTTTGTGCTGTCGGTGATGAGAAATTCCAAGTCGTTGAAAAAACTCAATTCCCAACAACTACACCTTATGAAACAATTGATCGTACGATCGAATTTTTCAAACGTTATGAAGACCAATTGGCTGGAATTGCTATTGGTTCATTCGGTCCAATTGATGTTGATCCAAACTCTGAAACATATGGTTTTGTGACTTCAACACCAAAACCACATTGGTCAAATGTCGACCTTCTTGGTTTGATTGCTAAAGAGTTTATTGTGCCTTTCTACTTTACGACTGATGTTAACTCATCTGCTTATGGTGAGACACTTGTTCGTAAAGGTGTTAAGAGCCTTGTTTACTACACTATCGGAACAGGTATCGGAGCTGGAGCTATTCAAAATGGTGAATTCATTGGTGGTATGGGTCATACTGAAGCTGGTCACGTATATGTACCGCTTCACCCAAATGATGTTTCCAATGAATTTAACGGTACTTGTCCATTCCACCGTGGATGTTTGGAAGGTTTGGCTGCTGGACCATCGCTTGAAGCCCGTACAGGTATTCGTGGTGAATTGATTGATCAGCACTCTGAAGTTTGGGATGTTCAAGCTTACTACATTGCTCAAGCGGCTGTCCAAGCAACAGTCCTTTACCGTCCTGAAGTTATCGTCTTTGGTGGCGGTGTTATGGGGCAAGAACACATGCTTCGTCGTGTTCGTGAAAAATTCACAGCTCTTTTGAATGGTTACCTTCCAGTACCAGATGTAAATGAATATATTGTGACACCTGCTGTTTCAGGTAATGGCTCTGCGACGCTTGGTAACTTCGCACTTGCTAAAGATGTAGCTGACAAGCATGCAAACAAATAAACAAAATATGTAAAATCGCTTTAAGAGATAATCTTAAGGCGTTTTGCTCTATACAGGAGGGTGTAATGGAACCTTTATTTTTAGATTCACCAATGCATGAGAAAATCTGGGGAGGTAATCGCCTCAAGACAGAGTTTGGTTACGATATTCCCAGTGAACACACTGGTGAATATTGGGCAATTTCTGCCCATCCTAATGGTGTATCCTATGTCAAAAATGGAAAATATGCTGGTTTCCACCTGGCAGAGCTTTACAAGGATAATCCAGAACTTTTTGGGAACCCCAAGACTAGTGTTTTTCCTTTGTTGACCAAGATTTTGGATGCTAATGACTGGCTTTCAGTGCAGGTACACCCTGATGATGCCTATGGGCTAGAGCACGAAGGTGAGCTAGGAAAGACAGAATGTTGGTATATTATTGATGCTGAAGAGGGTGCAGAAATTATTTATGGTCACAAGGCTAAGACAAAGGAAGAGCTAAGTGGCACCATGCATGCTATTGGTCCAGGTATCCTTATCTTAGAGACTCAACAATCTAGCGATACCACTTATCGTGTATATGATTTTGATCGTAGGGATGATCAGGGAAATAAACGTGAACTTCATATTCAACAGTCTCTTGATGTCTTGAATCTAGGGAATCCAGAAAATAGTGTCCCAGCAACTGTTAAGACCTTGCAATTAGAGTCGACTTGTTTGACATCAAACTCCTTTTTCACTGTGTATAAATGGAAACTCAGTGGCTTGGTTGACTTCAAGCAAGCAGCTCCCTATTTGCTTTGTTCCGTACTTTCTGGCAATGGGACCATGACTATCGATTCACGCATTTATTGTCTAAAGAAAGGTGATCACTTCATTCTTCCAAATGATGTGACAGATTGGGAAATTGATGGACAATTGGAGATGATTGTCAGTCACCCTAACGAGGCTTAAGTATGAGTAATGAAAAAGTTTTAGCGGCCCTATTTGAGCGTATTGAAATCAACAAATCATATTATTTTGAAGGAGCTTATTATCGTCTGAAAGACTATGGCGACCACATTTATGGCTTACAACGGGCAATTCCTGGTATGTGTGGTGAAAAAACAGCTTCCCCTAGCATCAAATTTTACTGGAAAAATGGTGTCTTGGACTATCAATTCTACGTTGATTTTGAAGCAAGTCCTATGATAATGAAGGCTTATAGTAGCACCGACCATGCCTTCTTTGAGCAGGCTTTTGAAAATCTTTTGCATGATTTTGAGGATATCCTAGAGAGCCAAGAAAACTCTGAGAAGTAGGCATAAAGTATTATTGTCGATATTTTCAGTGAATCTAATAAAAAAGTTTTAGTTTATTTGCGAATCCATTGTGAAAGCCCTTAAACTAGGGCTTTTTTCTTTGTCAATCCTTGAGTGATTTCTTGTTTAAAGGGGGCTTTTGTGGTAAAATATGGAGATAAAGACTGTCGAAAGGAAAAAAGATGGCAAATATATTACGCAAAGTCATTGAAAATGATAAAGGCGAAATTAAGAAACTAGAAAAAACTGCCAAGAAAGTCGAGAGCTATGCTGATGCAATGGCGGCTCTTTCAGATGAAGAACTTCAGGCAAAAACAGAAGAATTTAAAAAACGATATCAAAACGGAGAAAGCCTAGACCAACTCTTGCCAGAGGCATTTGCAGTTGTTCGTGAAGGGGCAAAACGTGTCCTTGGACTTTTCCCATATCGTGTGCAAATCATGGGTGGTATCGTTCTTCACCATGGTGACGTCCCAGAGATGCGTACAGGGGAAGGGAAAACCCTGACTGCGACAATGCCTGTTTACCTAAATGCTATTTCAGGTGAAGGTGTACACGTTATCACCGTTAACGAATACCTTTCAGAGCGTGATGCGACTGAAATGGGTGAGCTTTATAGTTGGCTTGGTTTGTCAGTAGGGATTAACCTTTCAGCCAAATCACCAGCTGAAAAACGTGAAGCTTATAACTGTGACATCACTTACTCAACCAACTCAGAGGTAGGTTTCGACTATCTTCGTGATAACATGGTTGTTCGTAAGGAAAACATGGTACAACGTCCATTGAACTATGCTTTGGTCGATGAAGTTGACTCAGTTCTTATCGACGAAGCTTTGGTCGATGAGGTTCACTCGGTTCTTATCGATGAAGCTCGTACACCATTGATTGTATCAGGTCCTGTAAGTTCAGAAACTAACCAGTTGTATCATCGTGCAGATGCCTTTGTTAAGACCTTGACAGAGGATGATTATGCCATTGATATTCCAACAAAAACAATTGGTTTGAATGACTCAGGTATTGACAAGGCTGAAGAATTCTTCAACTTGGACAACTTGTATGATATTGACAACGTTGCCTTGACTCACTATATTGACAATGCCCTTCGTGCCAACTACATCATGTTGCATGATATCGACTATGTGGTAAGTCCTGAGCAAGAAATTCTTATCGTCGACCAATTTACAGGTCGTACTATGGAAGGTCGTCGTTTCTCAGATGGACTCCACCAAGCCATTGAAGCAAAAGAAGGTGTACCGGTTCAAGAAGAAACGAAGACATCTGCCTCAATCACTTACCAAAATATGTTCCGTATGTACAAGAAATTGTCAGGGATGACTGGTACTGGTAAAACTGAGGAAGATGAATTCCGTGAAATTTATAACATGCGAATCATTCCGATTCCAACCAACCGTCCAATTCAACGTATTGACCATGATGACCTTCTTTACCCACTGAGGAAGATGAATTCCGTGAAATCTATAACATGCGAATCATTCCGATTCCAACTAACCGTCCAATTCAACGTATTGACCACGACGACCTTCTTTACCCAACCTTGGATGCTAAATTCCGCGCTGTGGTACAAGATGTTAAACGTCGTTATGAAAAGGGACAGCCAGTCCTTGTTGGTACGGTTGCCGTTGAAACATCTGACTTGATTTCTAAGATGTTGGTTGAAGCAGGTATTCCTCATGAAGTACTTAATGCTAAGAACCACGAAAAAGAAGCGCATATTATCATGAATGCGGGTCAACGTGGTGCCGTTACGATTGCGACCAACATGGCCGGTCGTGGTACCGACATTAAACTTGGTGAAGGTGTTCTTGACCTTGGTGGCCTTTGTGTCATTGGTACAGAGCGTCACGAAAGCCGTCGTATCGATAACCAGTTGCGTGGTCGTGCGGGACGTCAAGGGGACCCAGGAGAATCTCAATTCTACCTTTCACTTGAAGACGAATTGATGCGTCGCTTCGGTTCTGATCGTATCAAGCAAGTCTTGGAACGTTTGAATGCTGATGATGAAGATATCGTTATCAAATCACGTATGTTGACACGCCAAGTGGAAGCGGCTCAAAAACGTGTCGAAGGAAATAACTACGATACTCGTAAACAAGTCCTTCAGTACGATGATGTTATGCGTGAACAACGTGAAATCATCTACGCTGAGCGTTATGATGTTATCACAGCGGAACGTGACCTTGAACCTGAGATTAAGGCTATGATTAAGCGTACGATTAACCGTACGGTAGATGGTCACAGCCGCAATGATCAAGAGGAAGCTCTTAAAGGTATCTTGAACTTTGCTCGTCAGGCCTTGGTTCCTGAGAATGCCATCTCACTTGAAGATTTACGAGAAGTGGGAGAGGTAACGAAACGTAGTGTTAATTATGACGCTATTAAAGTTTACTTGAATGAGTTAGCAGCTGATGTTTATGATCGTCAAATCAAGAAATTGCGTTCAGAGGAAGCTATCCGTGAATTCCAAAAAGTCTTGATTTTGATGGTTGTTGACAACAAGTGGACGGATCACATCGATGCCCTTGATCAATTACGTAATGCCGTTGGTTTGCGTGGTTATGCACAAAACAACCCAATCGTTGAGTATCAATCTGAAGGGTTCAAGATGTTCCAAGATATGATTGGGGCAATTGAATATGATGTGACACGTACAATGATGAAAGCACAAATTCATGAACAATCTCGTGAAAATGTGAATGAACGTGTTTCAACAACAGCAACAGGCAATATCCAGGCCCACCAAGCAGATGCTAATGGTCAAGAACAAGCAGATGCTAATGGTCAAGAAATTGACTTTAGTAAGGTTGGTCGTAATGACTTCTGTCCATGTGGCTCTGGTAAGAAATTTAAAAATTGTCACGGTCGTAAACAATTTTAGGAAAAAAATAGGTAATTATTATGGTTTTTAAAGCAGTAAGTGAAAAAATTGATTTTGATGCAGTTAAAGAATCAACTACATTGACAGGTGAAGCCCTTGCCAAGAAACAAGCTCGTGATAAAGAGCTTGAAGCAATCATCAAGGGTGAAGATGACCGTACACTTTTGGTTATTGGTCCATGTTCATCTGATAATGAGGATGCAGTTCTTGATTATGCTCACCGTTTGGCTAAACTTCAAGAAGAAGTGAAAGATAAAGTCTTTATGGTTATGCGTGTTTATACAGCTAAACCTCGTACAAATGGTGATGGTTATAAAGGACTTGTCCACCAACCTGATGCTGAAGGTAAACCAAACCTAATCAATGGTATCAAGGCTGTGCGTAATCTTCACTACCGTGTTATCACTGAAACTGGTATCACAACTGCTGATGAAATGCTTTACCCAGAAAACCTTCCTTTGGTAGATGACCTTGTGTCATATATTGCCATCGGTGCACGTTCTGTAGAAGACCAACAACACCGTTTTGTTGCATCAGGTATTGATGTTCCAACTGGTATGAAGAACCCAACATCAGGGAACCTTAACGTTATGTTTAATGGTATCTACGCTGCACAAAACAAACAAAACTTCCTCTTTAACGGTGAAGAAGTTGAAACATCAGGTAACCCATTGGCACACGTTATTCTTCGTGGTTCAACGAATGAATATGGTAAAAACGTGCCTAACTTCTACTATGATGATGTTCTTGAAACCATCGAACACTATGAAAAAATGGGTCTTGAAAATCCATTCATCGTTATTGATACAAACCATGATAACTCAGGTAAACGTTACTTGGAACAAATCCGTATCGTTCGTCAAACCTTGATTAACCGTGACTGGAATGAGAAAATCAACAAAGTTGCACGTGGTTTCATGATTGAATCTTACCTTGAAGATGGCCGTCAAGATGCGCCAGATGTCTATGGTAAATCAATCACTGACCCATGTCTTGGTTGGGATAAGACAGAAGAATTGATTCGTGAAATCCACGATACTTTGTCAAAATAATAAGGTAACAGAAACCATGTATGGGGAGTGAACCGTTTGGATGACCAAGCGGTTCGCTCTCTTTTCACAAAGAGAGGGAAATAAATGGGAATTCATCAAAATAGTCCGCTGATTGATGTAGCGGAAGTAAGGAAATTACACGCTCTTACGGGAGACGCTTTAGTAACTAAACAAGCTAATGATGAGGCTTTGGCGCTCTTACGGGAGATGCACTAGTAACTAAACAGGCTAATGATGAGGCTTTGGCAAAAATTATCAAGGGTGAGGACAAACGTATTCTCTTGGTTATTGGTCCATGTTCATCTGATAATGAAGAAGCCGTTCTTGACTATGCTCACCGTTTGGCCAAACTTCAGGAAGATGTGAAAGATAAAATCTTTATTGTTATGCGTGTTTATACAGCTAAACCACGTACTAATGGAGATGGTTATAAGGGGCTTATCCACCAACCAGATGCAGAGGGTGATGTAGACCTTCTTGCTGGAGTTAAGGCGGTTCGCCACCTTCAGTCACGTATTATTACTGAAACAGGCCTTCCAATCGCTGACGAGATGCTTTATCCGTCAAATCTTTCCTTCTTTGATGATTTGCTTAGCTATCATGCTGTTGGAGCACGTTCTGTTGAGGACCAAGAGCACCGCTTTGTAGCTTCAGGTATTGATGTGCCAATTGGCTTGAAGAACCCAACGTCAGGAAATTTGAATGTCATGTTTAATGGTATCTATGCTGCGCAGAACCAACAGCATTTCCTTTACAATGGTGCTGAAGTTAAAACAGATGGTAACCCACTCGCTCACGCTATCCTGCGTGGTGCCAACAATGAAAATGGTCAGAACATTGTCAACTACCATTACGAGGACTTGGTTAAGGCTTTGGACAAGTATAGTGCACTTAATCTGGAAAATCCATTTATCCTTGTTGATACTAACCATGACAACTCAGGTAAAAACTTCATGGAGCAAGTTCGTATTGTGCGTGAAGTCCTTCTTAACCGTGAGTGGGATGAGCGTATCGCGGATACCGTGCGTGGCTTTATGATTGAGTCTTACCTTGAGGATGGTCGTCAAGACACACCTGAAGTTTATGGTAAATCAATCACAGATCCATGTCTTGGTTGGGATAAGACAGATAGCCTTATTCGTGAAATCCACAATCGACTTTCGTTATAATTATGATTTTTGGATATGGTATAGTCTTGCAGGAAATTTCAGCTGTAAAAAAGGAAAGGTATTGACACCAAAAGAGTGGGAGCGTTTTGAATCCCTTTCTGGCAATCGTCAGATGTCCTATTTAGCAGGTCGCTGGGCTGGTAAGGAAGCATTCTCAAAGGCCTGGGGTACAGGTATTGGAGCAGTCGGCTTTAAGGATATTGAAATATTGACCAATGACAAGGGAGCTCCAGTGGTGACCCAATCACCTTTTGAAGGCAAGGTTTTTATCTCGATTTCCCATAGCGGTGATTTTGTTCAGGCAAGTGTCATTTTAGAAAAAACTAAGAGATAGATGTTGGAAGAGGATAGCTTATGATCTCAAGTTTACATCGACCAACCTTGGCAAAGGTTGATCTATCAGCAATTTCAGAAAATATTGAACAAGTGGTTAGTCACATCCCTAAACAGGTGCAGACTTTTGCAGTTGTTAAGGCCAACGCCTATGGTCATGGTGCTGTTGCGGTGGCCAAGCATTTGTCTAAACAGGTAGATGGTTTTTGTGTTTCCAACCTAGACGAGGCACTTGAACTCCGTCAGGCTGGTTTAGAGCAACCGATACTTATTTTAGGAGTCGTCTTGCCAGACGAGGTTCCTTTGGCTATTCAAGAAAACATCACTCTGACGGTAGCTTCGCTAGAGTGGTTGGAAATGGCTAAGGATCAAGGGCTTGATTTGACTGGTTTGACCTGTCATATTAAGATTGATTCAGGCATGGGACGCATTGGGGTGCGTAGCCAAGGGGATGCAGATAGTTTGATTGCTGGTCTGAAGGCACTTGGTGCGGATGTCGAAGGTATTTTTACCCATTTTGCAACAGCTGATGAGGCAGATGATAGTAAATTCAATCGTCAATTGACCTTCTTTACGGATTTGGTTAATAACTTGGTGGACCGCCCTCGCTTGGTACATGCTAGCAACTCTGCGACGAGTATCTGGCATGCAGAAACAGTCTTTAATGCTGTACGTCTAGGTGTCGTGATCTATGGTCTCAATCCTAGTGGCAGTGTTTTAGAACTTCCCTATAACATTCGTCCTGCTTTAAGCTTGGAGACAGCGCTTGTTCATTTTAAGATCCTGCCAGCAGGTCAAGATGTGGGTTATGGTGCAACGTATACGACGAACGTATACGACGACAGCTGATGAGGTTATTGGAACCATTCCGCTTGGCTATGCGGATGGTTGGACCAGAGATTTACAAGGTTTCCACGTTATTGTTGATGGACAGCTTTGCCCAATTGTTGGGCGTGTGTCTATGGACCAGATCACTGTTCGCCTTCCTAAGGTTTATCCCCTAGGAACTCCAGTTACGCTTATGGGGGAAAATGGGGGAGCAAGCATCACTGCGACAGAGGTGGCTGAAAAACGTGGCACTATCAACTACGAGGTCCTTTGTTTGCTTAGTGATCGTGTACCTCGTAGCTATGATTAATATAAATAAATAGAAATCCAGTTTGATACTGGATTTTTTGATTTTAGTGAAGAGCATTTTCATGTGTTATAATAGCTGATAAGGCTTCCTCTTTCACGAGGAGAAGAACACGATAGAAATGATAGAGGATATGATTCAACTAGATTCACCGATTGCGGATTTGAAAGGCTTTGGTCCTAAGTCCGCTGAAAAATTTACCAAATTAGATTTACACACGGTTGGGGACCTCTTGCTTTATTTTCCTTTCCGATATGAAGATTTTAAGAGTAAGTCTATCTTTGAACTGATGGATGGCGAAAAGGCTGTTATTACGGGAACGGTGGTGACCCCTGCCAATGTACAGTATTATGGCTTTAAACGTAATCGTCTGAGTTTTAAAATCAAGCAAGGAGAGGCAGTGATTGCCATTAGTTTCTTCAACCAGCCTTATCTTGTAGACAAGATTGAGATGGGGGCAGAAGTGGCTATTTTTGGCAAATGGGACCAGAAGAAGTCTGCAGTGACTGGTATGAAAGTGTTGGCTCAAGTTGAGGACGATATGCAGCCAGTCTATCATGTGGCCCAGGGCGTTAGTCAGGCCCAGCTGATAAAGGCTATAAGGGCAGCTTTTGATAGTGGGGCCTTGAATTTGTTGGAGGAGAGTCTCCCACAGGTGCTTATGGACAAGTATCGTCTCATGGGACGTCAAGAGGCTGTGCGTGCCATGCATTCTCCGAGAGATTTGGCTGAATATAAGCAGGCTCTGCGTAGGACCAAGTTTGAAGAGCTCTTTTATTTCCAGATGAACTTACAGGTACTGAAGGCTGAGAATAAGTCCGAAACCAATGGTCTAGCAATTGCTTACGATGAGGCCAAAATCAAAGCCAAAATTGCAGAATTACCATTCCCCTTGACAGAGGCTCAACAGCGCAGTTTATCGGAAATCCTAGCCGATATGAAATCTGGGGCTCATATGAACCGTCTTTTGCAAGGAGATGTGGGTTCAGGGAAAACAGTTATCGCTAGCCTGGCTATGTATGGGGCCTATACTGCAGGATTGCAGTCTGCCCTTATGGTACCGACGGAAATCTTAGCAGAGCAACACTATCAGAGTTTGCAGGGGCTTTTTCCTGAGCTAGAGGTAGTGCTCCTAACTTCTGGGATGAAGGCGGCGGACAAAAAAGTAGCTCTTTCCAAAATCGAATCTGGGGAGGCTCAGATGATTGTGGGGACTCACTCACTGATTCAGGATGCTGTGACTTATCACAGGCTTGGGCTAGTAATTACTGATGAGCAGCACCGTTTTGGGGTTAATCAACGTCGTATTTTCCGTGAGAAAGGTGACAATCCTGATGTCCTCATGATGACAGCGACACCTATCCCTAGGACCTTGGCGATCACTGCCTTTGGAGAGATGGATGTGTCAATCATTGACCAGATGCCAGCTGGGCGTAAGCCCATTATTACCCGTTGGGTTAAACATGAGCAACTAGATACCGTACTGACTTGGATCAAGGGCGAGTTGGAAAAAGATGCTCAGGTCTATTTTATTTCACCTTTGATTGAAGAGTCTGAGGCTCTCGATTTGAAAAATGCGGTGGCCCTTCATCAGGAACTCACAGATTTCTTTGGGGATTCAGCTAGAGTGGCCCTGATGCACGGTCGCATGAAAAATGATGAAAAAGACCAAATTATGCAGGACTTCAAGGATAAAAAATCTCAGATTTTAGTATCAACTACAGTTATCGAAGTGGGGGTTAACGTGCCAAATGCTACGGTTATGGTCATTATGGATGCCGACCGCTTTGGACTTAGCCAGCTTCACCAACTTCGAGGACGTGTAGGTCGTGGCCATAAGCAGTCCTACTGTGTTTTGGTGGCTAATCCTAAAAATGATACCGGGAAAAAACGCATGCAGGCCATGTGTGAGACTACGGATGGTTTTGTTCTAGCAGAAGAGGACCTTAAAATGCGTGGTTCAGGAGAGATCTTTGGAACACGTCAGTCAGGAATTCCTGAATTTCAAGTGGCTGATATTGTGGAAGACTATAATATCTTAGAGGAAGCAAGGCGCGTGGCCAGCCAAATTGTATCTGACCCTAACTGGCGTGAGAATGCTGATTGGCAGGTGCTTGGAGCTCATTTGAGAAGCCAAGGCGAGTTCTTTATTTCTTATGATGTTAGGTCTCCTGTTTTATTTTTTCGCCTTCATCTTGATTTGGTTTATTACCGAATTGGCAAAGTTGATAGAAGGAAAGACGGACTTTCATACCCTATATCTTTATTCACTTCTTATCTCTCTAGTTTGTTCGGTATTACTGATTATGTACGTCGCGGGTTTTATAGCTCAGCTGATTATCCATATACAGCATCAAAAGGAAAGGACGCTTTTGCCGGTCTGGTGTATGCTTACGGCTGTACTGATGCTTGTGCCCCTATTCGAAGATTTTAGTATCTTAGGCTCGTCCTGGAATTTTAAAGGGTATTTTCTTTCCATAGTTGCTTACATTGCCTATCTCTTTACAAAGCTACCCAAGGTTATTGAAAGTTACCGCTATCATGCGACAATTCGCTATGCTGTTTGGGTGGCTCTAGTCCTGGGAATTATTTTATCCATGCTTTAGACAGAAAAACTCTCAGTAAACTCACTGAGAGTTTTAAGTTTCCTTCAAGCTTATTACAAGCTTTCTTTAAGTTAGGTAACCTATAATAAAACCATCAAAACGAGATAGGTCTACAACCGAAATTTCCAGAAGCATCCTCAAGACTTTAAGGTTTATCAAAACTAGTATTGATGCTAGGAAGAGGCTAAATTTACCCATATTCTACAACTTTCATCCCTCATTTTCCAAAATCCCTTTTTCCTTTTTTCATAACGTAGAATCCCTCTTCTTAAACTCATAAAAAGTCTAGACGGAAGCATGACCAGTCTAGGCGATTAACATAAGTAAGCTAACCAGTTGAGATTTTCTTGACTGGTTTTTAAATTTAGATAAAAAATATCGAAAAACGATAAAAATGTGTTGACAAGGAGAAATAAAGAGTGTAATATATATTCATCGATAAACGATAATAAGTTTTCGATAAAGATAATCTTATTCGCGAAAAAGAGAAAATATATACC
>PVMQ01001168.1_pt1 | contig 16343 bp, 9 predicted proteins | sample 1853411 | NCBI WGS metagenome assembly PVMQ01 (sample SAMN08533513, study PRJNA380276) | Human gut metagenome, whole genome shotgun sequencing project.
AGTTCCGCCAGAACGATGAAGAAGCGCTTTCATGGTAGTTAACCGAGGATTTATAATTATACATTTAATGATTTAGAAGAGTGAATATTATAAGAAACGAGATCTAAAATAGTATGCCTTAAGTCTTATAATAGTAACAGCTATTTAATAAACAAAAAACGATTCTTATGTTGAAAATTGTAAGACCTGTCAGTTTTGTTCTATTGTCTGCAGCGTTTTGTTCCGGGGGTGTGGTTCATGCTTCTGATCGTGCGGCGATAACTCCGAGGGTAGGTATTTCCCAGCAAGAAGGTAGTTTGAAGGGAACGGTTAGTGACAGTTTTGGCCCTGTGGCTGGAGCGTCAATAGTTGTAAAAGGTACTACGAATGGTACTGTAACCGACATGAATGGTAATTTCGTGTTGGATGTGAAGAAAGGGGATGTGATCCAAGTATCCTTTATCGGTTATCTAACTCAAGAATTCAAATATAATGGAGAGCCTTCCATCAATGTGTCCTTGCAGGAAGATACCCAGAAATTAGATGAGGTGATCGTTGTCGGTTATGGTACGCAACAGAAGGCGAACTTGTCGGGAGCAGTAGCCCAATTGGATAGCAAGGAGTTGACAAGCCGTCCTATCTCTAACGTGTCTTCCGGTCTTCAAGGTATGATGCCGGGTGTAACCGTTACCTCGGGTCAAGGCCGTCCGGGACAGGATGGTAGTACGATCCGTATCCGTGGTGTCGGTACTTTGAACTCTGCCAGCCCATATATCTTGATCGATGGTATCGAGAGTGGCTCCATGAATGATATCGATCCGAATGATATTGAGAGTATTTCTGTATTGAAAGACGCTTCTTCCGCCGCTATTTACGGTTCGAAGGCTTCTAATGGTGTTATCTTGATCACGACAAAACGTGGTAAGACGGGTGCTCCTCGTATTTCTTATAACGGATATGTGGGTGCCTCGAAAGCTACTTCCATGATTGATCGTGTCAGCTCAGCCGATTACGCACGTTTGTGGAATCGTTTCGAGCCGGGACGTTATAGTGACGAGGACATCCGGATGTTTGAGGATGGCTCTGATCCTTACGGACATCCTAATACGGACTGGAATGATGAGGCTTATCGGACAGGTTTGTTGCATAAGCACAATGTTAGTATTACAGGAGGTGCGGAGAACGTGAAGTATATGGCTTCGGCCGGATATTTAGGGCAGACGGGTATCCTTCCTAACTCAGATCGTAAACAGTTTAACGGACGTACGAATCTGGATATGCAGTTGACGAAGAAACTGGCTGTTCGGATGAACATGTCTTTTATCAAGAATGACTTCTCGGATCCGAATGCTAGCTATTATGGTGGTTCTTCCGACCAGATTATCCGTCAATTGAATATTATTAGCCCGATGATCCCTGTCAAGGATAAGGATGGCAAATACGGACAAACTAACGATGGTAACCCTATCGCATGGTTGGATTCCGGGCAGACGGTGGATAATTGTAACCAGAATTTTACGGGGGCACTTTCTGTTGATTATGATATTATTGATGGGCTGAAGGCTACTGTGACGGGTGCCTACGTGAACGAGGACCAACGTCATACGGAGCGAGTCCTGAGCATACCGGATGATCCGGCATCTGCGTCTCGTACCACTTCCTTGGTTGAACGTTTCGTGAATTGGAAACGTTATAATTTCGATGCTTTGCTGAATTACAGCAAGAACTTTGGTCAGCATGGCTTGAAAGTGATGGTAGGTTATCATGCGGAGAAGTATGAGGTTAGCAAGAATCAGATGCAGAGGAATAATTTCCCGAGTAATAGCCTGAATGATATGGATGCCGGTGGGGCTTCTACACAAACAAATGATGGTTTGAGCCGAGAGCTTGCCATGCTTTCCTATTTTGGGCGTATTAATTATGATTTTGCGGGAAAATATTTATTAGAGGCAAACTTCCGTGCGGATGCTTCCTCTCGTTTTGCTCCGGGACATCGTTGGGGATATTTCCCTTCTTTCTCCGGTGCTTGGCGTATCAGCGAGGAGGAGTTTATGGAAAGTACGCATGATTGGTTGAGCAGTTTGAAGATTCGTGCTTCTTGGGGTATGTTAGGTAATCAAGACGCCTTGAATAAATCGAATCCTTGGGAGAACCAATATTATCCTTGGATGCAGACTTATAATTTGGATGGTAATTATCCTATGGGAGGCAACTTGACGACGGGATATTATCAGAAAGCCTATCGTATCGAGGATTTGTCATGGGAGAAATCTACGACTTGGGGTATTGGCTTGGATGCGGTTATTAATCATGTGACTTTCACGTTTGATTACTATGATCGCAAGACTACGGATATCATCATGGAGGTACCGGTCCCGACTGAGTTTGGCTTGGATCCTTATTTCGACAACGTGGGTTCTATGCGTAACCGAGGTGTCGAGGTACAGCTAGGTTATAACAATAAGTGGAATGACTGGTCATTGAATGTGATGGGAAATATGGCCTATAATAAGAACAAGATCGAGGATTTAGGAGGTGTAGACCGTATGACAAATCCTGATGACGGTGATTTGTGGCGTTTTGTTGGAAAGCCAATCGATTCTTACTATGTATATAAGGCTGATGGCTTTTTCCAATCTGACGCAGAGGCACAGCAATGGATGGATACCTATAAAGGAAAAGACGGCTACCCGTTCGGACAGGATTTCCAAGCCGGTGATTTACGTTATGTAGATACGAATGGAGATGGAAAGCTGGATGCGGATGACCGTGTATTGTCTAAGACTATCAATCCAGTTGTTACATTTGGTTTGAACTTGAATGTAGGCTATAAAGCATTTGACTTGACTTTGAACTTCACCGGTGCGGCTAATGTAGGCCGTGCGTTTACGAAAGAAGCGTTTGGTGAGTTCTCGGGTAGTGCCGGACATCCTTCTACTGCATGGCTGGATAGCTGGACACCGGAAAATACCAATGCAAGTATGCCGCGTGTAGCGGAGTCTAGAAAATCTCCGAGTGAGGCTTCTAACGTGATGTCTGATTTCTGGGTAATTAATACCAGTTACCTGCGTCTGAAGACATTGCAATTGGGATATACGCTTCCAAAGAGTGTGCTGAACGCTATCGGTTTGTCGAATGTACGTGTTTATTATTCTGCGGAGAATTTGTTTACGATAGATTCTATGCCATTGAACGTAGACCCGGAGACTGTTAGTTCCCGTTTGTCTAGCTACCCATTAGTGATGACAAATTCTTTTGGCGTAAATGTGACATTCTAATTAGTTAAGACCATTTAAATAGAAGATTTTATGAAACGATTATCAATATATATGTTGGCGGCTGGTATGGCTGCGTTATCTACTTCGTGTTCAGATTTTCTGGATACGGTGCCTAAGGATCAGTTGGCTCCTTCTACCACATGGCAGACAGAGGCGGATGCGAAGGGCTTCATAGTAGGCTGTTATAAGGATTTGCTAGATGGAAATACGTTGCTTTATCTGGATTGTGGCTCAGATATAGGCTATAATAATTTCCCTTGGGAAGGATTCCGCCCGTGGGGGGATGGGTCATTGTCTAGTTCTAATCCTGGGCAGATCCTTTATGATTACAAGTCGATTCGTAAGGCGAATACATTCTTGGAGAATGTAGACAAGGTGACGTTTTCTAGTGACGCTGTAAAAGCTAATTATGTGGCTCAAGCTAAAGCGATCCGTGCTTATAAGTATTTCTTGATGAATTGGTGGTATGGTGGTGTGCCTATTATTAGTTCTTATTCAAGTGCGGACGAGGCTAAAGTGGAACGCAATACGGAACAAGAGGTACGCGATTATATAGCTAAGGATTTAGACGAGGCCTTAGCTGGGATCGCGGAGGCTCCGGAGGCTCGTGGCTATATCGCTAAAGGTGCTGTTTTAGCTATCAAGATGCGTGAGGCTTTGTATTATGGTGATTGGCAAAAGGCAAAAGACGCAGCTAAGGCAATCATTGATTTGAAGCAGTATGAGTTGGATCCGGATTATACGAATCTTTTTAAGGTATCGGGAGTGGATTCTAAAGAGATAATCCTAGCGGATCAGAATATTGAGACGTTGGACGGATTGGGAACCATCGGGCAAATGTACAATAATGTAGACCAAGGCTGGTCTTCTATCGTCCCGACCCAGAATTTGGTGGATATGTATGAAATGTCTGATGGATTGACGAAAGAAGAGTCGAAGACTTATGACGCAAAGCATCCGTTCGCGAATCGTGACCCTCGTATGGCCATGACCATTTTATATCCGGGACGTGACTGGAGAGGTGATGTCTTGAATACTTTGGACGAGAAACTTCAAGATGGTACTGTCAACAAGAACTTCCCGACTTATACAGATAATGCTTCCAAGAGTGCTTTGACTTGGGCGAAATACTTGGATCCGATGGATCAATATGGAGATGTTTGGAGCTCGGGAGCTTGTCCGATCGTATTCCGTTATGCGGAGGTTCTATTGACGTATGCGGAGGCTGCGAATGAGTTGAGCGGTCCTTCTGATGAGATCTATGGTTATTTGAATCAGATCCGTCAGCGTGTAGGAATGCGGGAAGTGGATAAGGCTAAATATGGGACGAAGGAGAAACTTCGTGAATTGATCCGTCGTGAGCGTACGGTAGAGTTGGCCGGCGAAGGCTTGCGTCGTGCGGACATCGTCCGTTGGCAGGAAGATGGAAAGATGCTTGCCGAGAAAGTCCTGAATGGTGATTTGTTACGTGTTACAGGAACGATTAATTATGGGGAGTCTGAGCCTACTAAACGTGCGGAAATCACGGGTACGGCTGTTATTGAGACTCGTCAGTTCTCTTCTCGTAACCGTTACTTGCCGATTCCTCAAACAAGCATGGATAAGAATCCAAACTTGAAACAGAATCCGGGGTATTAGTTTCCTATGAGATGTTAGATAAAAAGGGGGGGAAGGCCGAGAGGTTCTCCCCTTTTTTAGTTACATTTGGCGAATATTGAGATTGTATGTCTCATGTGCTTAAGTATATAAATTGATTCCGTTATGAAAAAGAAACTGATAGTTTTTGCCTGCTTTCTTCTCGTATCCTTGTCTTGTTTGCCGCAGTTGCCTGTACGGTTGAACGAGCGTTCGGTGGTGCTAAATACGTCTACCGGGGCATTAAAAGGGAAGATGGTAACTCCCAATCAGGAGTCCGGTTATCCTGTGGTATTGATTATACCCGGTTCCGGCCCTACGGATATGGATGGGAACTCCGCCGCCTTGCCGGGTAAGAATAACTCCCTTAAATACTTGGCGGAAGGGCTAGCGGGAAAAGGTATCGCTTCCTTGCGGTATGATAAACGGGGTATCGCCTCCAGCGCCTCAGCGGGAAAGGATGAGTATTCCATGCGTTTCGAGGACGGGATCAAGGACGCACGAGGCTGGATCGATTATTTGAGCCGGGATAAACGTATTTCCGGAATCTATGTGTTGGGGCATAGCGAGGGAGCGTTAGTCGGTATGGCGGCTTCGGTGGATAACCCGAAAGTGAAAGGATACATTTCGGTGGCAGGTGCGGGGCGTCCAGCCTATGAGATCGTGGAGGAGCAAATGGCGGGTCAGCCGGAAGTGATCCGGGACATGGTAAAGTCGATAAATGCGTCCTTGAAGGAAGGGAAGCTCGTACCGGACGTGCCGATCGGCTTACAATCCTTGTTCCGTTCGTCGGTACAGCCTTATATGATCTCATGGTATACGTATAATCCGCAAGAAATCATCAAAAAATTAAAAGTGCCGGTGTTGATTTTACAAGGGGATAAGGATATGCAAGTATCCGTAAAAGATGCCGAACTGTTGAAGCAAGCCCAGCCTTCGGCGGATTATCATTTGATTGGAAATATGAACCATCTGATGAAGACCTGCGATACGATGGACCAGCAGAGGCAAATGGCTACCTATACCGATCCCGCCCTTCCGTTGCATAAGGATGTGCTGATATTAATTGAAAAGTTTGTGAGTAAACCTTGAACTGTTGTATCTTTGCGGTCATAAATTAAAGAGACAGTATGATTTCGGTTGAAGGACTAACAGTTGAGTTTGGCGGTTTTACGCTTTTTGATGACATTTCATTTGTGGTAAACAAGAAGGACCGTATCGCCTTGGTGGGCAAGAACGGTGCGGGTAAATCGACGATGTTGAAGATATTCGCCGGTTTGCAATCACCCACTTCCGGAACTGTTAGCGTACCGAAAGATGTTACTATCGGGTATTTGCCCCAGCACATGCAATTAGTTGATACCCGTACGGTGCGGGAGGAGGCGGAATGCGCTTTCGAGCATATCCATGAGATGGAGGAGGAGATCAACCGCTTGAATACCCAATTGGCGGAGCGTACGGATTATGACTCCGAGAGCTATCAAAAGCTGATCGATCGTGTCACGTACCTATCCGAGCATTTCCAGATGATGGGAGGAAACAACTACCATGCGGAGTTGGAGCGTACATTGGTCGGATTAGGCTTTAGCCGTAGCGATTTCGACCGCCCGACGTCGGAGTTCAGCGGAGGCTGGCGTATGCGTATCGAGCTGGCAAAGCTCTTACTCCGGCAACCGGACGTGTTGTTGCTGGACGAGCCGACGAATCATCTGGATATAGAATCCATCCAATGGCTGGAGAACTTTATCGCTACCCGTGCCAACGCCGTGATCTTAGTCTCGCACGACCGTGCCTTTATTGATAATACGACTTTCCGCACCTTGGAGATCGAATTAGGCAAGGTCTACGATTATAAAGTGAAATATTCGGAGTACGTCGTACTTCGCCAAGAACGCCGTGAGCAGCAGCAGCGCGCTTATGAGAACCAACAAAAGAAATTGGCCGATACCGAGGCGTTTATCGAGCGTTTTCGTTATAAAGCCACGAAGTCCGTACAGGTACAATCCCGCATCAAGCAATTGGAGAAGGTGGAACGTATCGAGGTAGACGATGTGGATACAGCCATGCTGCGGCTGAAATTCCCGCCCGCTCCCCGTTCCGGTTCCTATCCGGTGATCTGTGAGGAGGTGGCGAAGCGTTATGGCGATCATCTGATCTTCGACCATGTGACCTTGACGATCAATCGGGGCGATAAAGTAGCTTTCGTCGGAAAGAACGGCGAGGGTAAATCTACCTTGGTGAAATGTATCATGGGAGAGATTGCCGATTTCACCGGAAAGCTCCAATTAGGTCATAACGTGAAGATCGGTTACTTCGCCCAGAACCAAGCGCAGCTATTGAACGAGAATCTTACCGTTTTTGATACGATCGATTACGTAGCCCAAGGAGATATCCGCTTGAAGATACGGGATATCCTAGGCGCTTTCATGTTTGGCGGCGAGGCTTCCGATAAGAAGGTGAAAGTCCTGTCGGGTGGCGAGCGTACCCGTTTGGCGATGATCCGCTTGTTATTGGAGCCGGTCAACCTGCTAATTCTCGATGAGCCGACGAACCACTTGGATATGCGTTCGAAAGACGTGCTGAAAGACGCCTTGAGGGAGTTCGACGGCACGGTGATTCTGGTTTCCCACGACCGTGAGTTCTTGGATGGCCTAGTCGATAAGGTCTATGAGTTCGGTAACCAGAAAGTCGTCGAGCACTTAGGCGGCATCTATAATTTCTTGGAGCATAAGAAAATGGATAGCTTGCGTGAATTGGAACGTTCTACCGGGACGAGCACTTCCACATCCGGTACCGGTGAGGCTCAGGTATCTCAAAACAAGCTCTCCTATGAGGCAAGGAAGGAACTGAGTAAAGCGATTAAGAAAGCGGAGAAAGTAGTTGCCGAGGCCGAGGCCCGTATCTCGGAGCTTGAGAATGGCATTGCCGTTATCGAGGCGAAGCTGGCTACGCCGGAAGGTGCCTCCGACGCTTCTCTCTACGGTGAATATTCTGCCCTAAAAAAAGAACTTTCCGATGCGATGGATCTATGGACCGAACGGACAATGGAGTTGGAAGAGCTGAATACGCAGGATTCATGAAAAGGCTGCTAGTCAGTGAAAGGCTGCTTATCTGATCTTTTTGATCCAAATACTCCTGTTTTCGTGACAAGCGCTTGTTATTGATGACGCAAAATAGCGGAAGGGAGAGTACGAGAGCTGGCTTTTAAAGGGGAGAATATCCCTTTTCTCATGCGTGATAGGCTGCGTTGGACTACGCCAGTACTGCCATCGGCCGATGCGTATGCCGCCGTTGGGCATCGTGACTACTCAAGAATAGGGTTATGACTACTTGTGAATAGGCATTCTTACCCTGCTAGAACCCTATTGTAACCCTATAAATGATACCAATCTTTCCTTTTGATATGAATTAGGATGAATTGATTTCGCTAGAATAAAAGGCTATTTTTGGGTATAGAGTTGGCTATTAGTTGTTTGCTGAAATTTTCTTTCGGATTTGGAGGCGAGCAGTACTTAGGCCCGGAATATTCGGTTCTCCGGAGGTTCGGATTACAAAGTGTCATTTTGATTATTCCTTGAAAATAACCTTTAATAGCTTACTCGTTTTAAAAAGAAAGTCCTTAACTTTGCTATCCAAAAAAACGCGAAAGCTTAAAGCACATATCATGTTAACACAGATCATTAATGGAAAGATTCTTACCCCGCAAGGCTGGCTGAAAGACGGCTCGGTACTGATAAGCGACAGTAAGATTTTAGAAGTGACAAACTGCGACTTAGCGGTAGTAGGGGCAACCTTGATAGACGCCAAAGGTATGTATATCGTCCCCGGTGGCGTGGAAATTCACGTGCACGGAGGTGGAGGCCGTGATTTTATGGAAGGTACCGAGGAAGCTTTCCGTGCGGCGGTAGCCACGCACATGAAACACGGTACGACCAGTATCTTCCCCACCTTATCCTCTTCTACCATCCCGATGATCCGTGCCGCCGCCGAGACCACCGAGAAACTGATGGCTGAGAAAGATAGTCCGGTTCTGGGGCTTCACTTAGAAGGACATTATTTCAATATGAAAATGGCTGGTGGACAAATCCCTGAGAATATCAAGAATCCCGATCCCGAGGAATATATCCCTCTGTTGGAGGAAACGCATTGCATCAAGCGCTGGGACGCCGCTCCGGAACTTCCGGGAGCGATGCAGTTCGGTAAATATATCACCTCGAAAGGCGTACTCGCCTCGGTAGGGCATACCCAAGCCGAGTTTGAGGATATCTTGACCGCTTATGAGGTAGGTTATACCCACGCCACCCATTTCTATAACGCCATGCCGGGTTTCCATAAACGCCGCGAGTATAAGTATGAGGGAACGGTGGAAAGTATCTATTTGCTCGATGATATGACCGTCGAGGTCGTTGCGGATGGTATCCATGTGCCGCCTACGATCCTTCGTCTGGTCTATAAGATAAAAGGTGTGGAACGCACTTGTCTGATCACGGATGCCTTGGCTTGCGCCGCCAGTGATAGCCAAGTCGCTTTCGATCCCCGTGTCATCATCGAGGATGGCGTGTGTAAGTTGGCCGACCGCTCGGCCTTGGCGGGTAGTGTCGCCACGATGGACCGCTTGATCCGTACGATGGTGCAAAAGGCCGAGATTCCCTTGGAGGATGCCGTGCGTATGGCCTCGGAGACTCCCGCCCGTATCATGGGCGTATCCGATCGCAAGGGAACCTTGCAGCGGGGCAAAGACGCCGATATCGTCTTGTTGGACCGTGACTTGAATGTCCGTGCGGTTTGGGCGATGGGTAAGTTGGTTGAAGGTACGAATAAACTATTCTAAACAAGAACGATTATGTTGACACAAATTATAAATGGCCATATCCTTACGCCGCAAGGATGGATGAAGGATGGTTCCGTATTGATTAGCGACGGGAAGATCTTAGAGGTTACAAATAGCGATTTAGCGGTGATTGGCGCCAAGGTGGTGGACGCGAAAGGAATGTCTATCGTCCCCGGTTTCGTGGCGATGAATATCCATGGCGGTGGGGGCTTCGACTTCTCCGAATGTACGGAAGAGGCTTTCCACGGTGCGGTAGCTGCTCATCAGAAACATGGGGCCACGACGATATTCCCTACCGTGTTGGCTCCAGAAATCGGGGTGATCGATAAGGCGGTAACTGTATGCGAGGAGATGATGAGGAAAAAAGACGGTCCTATCTTAGGATTGCACATTGAGGGACCGTATTTGAATCCGAAGATGGCGGCGAGTTTATTTATCGATAAGGAGAATCCCGCCGACCCGAAAGAGTATAAAGAGATATTGGAACGTACGGATTGCATCAAGCGTTGGGATTCCAGCCCGGAGATACCGGGTGCGCTTGAGTTCGCCCAATACTTGAAGTCGAGGGGAATCCTATCCGCTATCTCGCATACGGAAGCGGAGTTTGATGATATTAAGACCGCTTACAATGCCGGTTTCACGCATGCGGCTCATTTCTATAACGCTATGCCCGGTTTCCATAAGCGTCGTGAATATAAGTACGAGGGAACGGTGGAAAGTGTTTTCTTGATGGACGATATGACGGTAGAGGTGATCGCTGACGGGCGTCATTTACCCTCTACGATTCTCCGATTGGTCTATAAGCTGAAAGGAGTGGAACGTACTTGCTTGGTTACGGATGCTCTTTCTTGCGCAGCCAACGAGGGTAAGCCGTTATCCGATCCCCGCATTATCATTGAGGATGGCGTATGCAAGTTGGCGGATCATTCCTCATTGGTGGGAAGTATCGCCACGATGGACGTACTGGTACGTACGATGGTGCAGAAGGCCGATATTCCTTTGGCCGACGCTGTCCGTATGGCTTCCGAGACTCCGGCCCGCCTGATGGGGGTAAGCGATCGCACCGGAACCTTGCAAAGAGGGAAGGACGCGGATATCGTGATCTTGGATCGTAAGTTGAATGTGCGTGCGGTATGGAGCATGGGAAACTTAGTTCCGGAGACAAATACATTGGTCTAAGCTCGTTAATAATATAAGGAAGGGACTGTCTTGGCTGGCCGGGACGGTTCTTTTTTATTTTTAGGCGATATAGATCAAACCTTTCGGCTAATAAATTTGTTCTATCAACGTATGGCGAAATCAGTACTTATTTCATATATTTGTGATTCAAGTAAGATTGTAATACTAAATCAATAATTAAACATGAAAACGAACCTTAGTTCTCAAATTACTCTGACGCGTATACCGTTGCGGTATTATCGCCCGGAAAATGCTTTCGAGCATTCAGTTTTAACTCGTTTGGAAAAGATTCCGACAAACATTTACGAATCGGCCGAGGAAGGTTCTTTCGCTATCGCTAAAGAGATAGCAACACAAATCCGTAAAAAACAAGATATTGGTAAGCCCTTCGTGATCGCTTTACCCGGCGGACGTTCTCCGCTAAGCGTTTACAAGGAGTTGATCCGTATGCATAAAGAGGAGAATTTAAGTTTCCGCAACGTGATTGCTTTCGTGGAATATGAGTTCTATCCATTGGCTAATCCCAGCGCCGGAAATCTGGCTCGCCTAAAAGAGGAGTTATTCGATCAGGTCGATATCGATCCTGCGAATATCTATTGCCCGGACGGAAGCATGCCGAAAGACGCTATCCTAGATTTCTGTCGCCAGTATGAGGAGACGATCCAATCCGTGGGAGGTATCGATTGCATGTTGCTAGGTATCGGTAACTCCAGCAATATCATGTTCAACGTGGGTGGAACGACGATCAACTCGCGCTCGCGTACCCGTATGGTCTTGTTGGAAGGCGCTTCCCGCAAGGAGGCTGCCCGTACGTTCCCTTCGCAGGAGAATGTCCCGGCAGGTATCATCACGATGGGTATCTCTACGATGATGAACGCCCGCAGCGTGATCTTGATGGCTTGGGGCGAGGATAAGGCTAGCATTGTCGCTAAGACCGTTGAAGGCAAGGTTAGCGATGCCGTTCCTTCCAGCTATTTGCAGAATCATCCGAACGCCAAGGTCGTGATCGATCTTTCAGCCGCTTACGACTTGACTCGTATCAGTCATCCTTGGTTGGTGACTAGCTGCGAGTGGGATAATAAGTTGATCCGCCGTGCGATCGTTTGGTTGTGTCAGTTGACGGACAAACCGATCTTGAAATTGACAAACAAGGATTATAGCGAGCACGGATTGGGTGAGTTGTTAGCCCTGTATGGTTCGGCGTATAATGTAAATATCAAGATATTCAATGATATCCAGCATACGATTACCGGATGGCCGGGTGGTAAACCGAACGCCGACGATTCCAATCGTCCGGAGCGTGCTAACCCGTATCCGAAGAAAGTGATCGTATTCAGTCCGCACCCGGATGATGACGTGATCTCCATGGGCGGTACCTTGCGCCGTTTGTGCGACCAACATCATGATGTGCATGTGGCTTACGAGACTTCCGGTAATATTGCCGTAGGCGACGAGGAGGTAATCCGTTATTGCGAGTATTTGCGTGATGTATGTGAGAAATACTCTCCCGACTCGGCCGTGAAGGATAAAGCGAACGAGATCATCAACTACCTGCGTTACGAGAAGGTGGAGAACGGCGAGCCGGAGAGAAAGGATGTCCTCTTTATGAAAGGAACGATCCGTCGTGAGGAAGCCCGTCACGGTTGCCGCTACTCGGGCGTGAAGGACGATCATGTTCATTTCTTGGATCTTCCGTTCTACGAGACCGGATTAGTGAAAAAGAATGATTTGAGTGAGGCCGACAAGGATATCGTAAAGGCGCTGTTGCTCGAGATCAAGCCGGATCAAATGTTTGTCGCCGGTGACTTGGCTGACCCGCACGGAACTCACAAGGTTTGTCTGGATGCCGTACTGGCCGCTATCGACGAGGTGAAAGACGAGGAATGGATGAAGAACTGCCGTGTATGGATGTATCGCGGCGCATGGGCAGAATGGGAAATGGACCATATCGAGATGGCCGTACCTATCAGTCCGGAGGAGTTGCGCTTCAAACGTAACGCTATCTTGAAGCATCAATCGCAGGCCGAGAGCGCTCCGTATCTGGGTGACGACGAGCGTTTGTTCTGGCAGCGTGCCGAAGATCGCAACCGTGCTACCGCGGAGTTGTATCGTCAATTAGGTTTGGCTTCTTATGAGGCGATCGAGGCGTTTGTACAATATATCCCGTTGAGATAATATCTAGCGATAGAATAATCTGAAAGCCCTATCTGATTAAGTTCGGATAGGGCTTTTTGTTTTTGTGTTATTTTTTTCGTGTGGGCGTAAGTAGATCTGTTTCTATGATCGTATATAGATAAAGGAGAAGCCTTGAATTGTCTAATATAATACAAGAAATGTCCACATTGAGCATGAAAGACTATATTATTAAGAACCATGAGTTAGATAAATTTAAATTATTATATCTGGAGAATGCCCCCAGACTGATCTTTTATGCCTCGAAATATGTGGATAGCGATACGGCGGAAGATTTAGTGCATGATATATTCATCAAGATCTGGCAAAAGAAAGAGATTTATTCCGTGGAAGAAGGCTTGAAGACATACCTATTCCGTTCCGTTCAAAATGCTTGCCTCGATTACCTAAAGCATAAATCAATAGAAAAGACTTATGCGGATGAGGTTGCTCGTAGACTAAAGATAGAGGAGATAGATTATTATAATCGGTTGGATGCGGCGGAGCTGGAGAAAGAGCGTCTGGACTCCGTTTACCGGGAAATAGCCAAGTTACCGGACAGATGCCGAGAGGTTTTTACGTTGGCTTATGTGGACGGGAAGAAATCAGTGGAGATCGCAGGAATGCTAAATATCTCTCAACGTACGGTAGAGGCGCAACTCTATAAAGGATTGAAGATCATACGGAATGTGTTGGTGCTTCTGGCACTGATTTTATTTTTTAGATGAAAATACGGTAGAATACGTAAGTAAAAAGAGGGAACCGGTCGTATATATTATAAATGAAACAGAAAATGGAATTTAATAATTCGATAGAAGAACTGATCATACGCTATTTCCAGAACGAGATTCAAGAGGATGAACTTCGGGTGTTGGATGCTTGGATTCACGAGAGTGACGCTAATAAAGCCCACTTCTTTGAGCTTAAGGGGCTTTTTGACACTCGGAAAGAAGTGGCGTTCTTGAACCATTATTCCGTGGAGCGTAGTTGGGAGCGAATGGCTGGAAAGCTGGATGCGATCTCTGGCGTATCTGTGAAATCCAAGGTCCTTGGCAAACAGTTCTGGCTTTCATTCTTGAGATATGCGGCGATTATCGTAATCGCTATGGGAGTAGGTGTGGGTATGAATCAATGGATAAGCAATCGTTTATATGCCGGCGATATGGAATATAACGAGATCGTAGTGGAAAAAGGCGGACGTGCGAACACGCTATTGCTATCCGACGGCAGTAAGATCATACTCAATGCCTCCACCCGTTTTAAATACCCCACCTCTTTTAATGGAGATGAGCGTGTGGTTCATCTGGAGGGTGAGGCCTATTTCGAGGTTGCGAAGAATCATTCGAAACTTTTCATCGTAAAACTAAAGAACCAACAAATCACGGTACTCGGAACCTCATTCAATATACAGGCTTTCAACGATGATCGCTTTAGCGTCACCACCTTATTAAGTGGTAGTATCCTGTTGGAATCTTTTGACGCTCAAGGACGGAAAATGAGTAGCATGAAGCTAAAGCCGAATCAACAAGCCCGGTCGGATAACCGGACCGGCTCTATTTTCTTGTCAGAGACAGATGCCTCGATCTCGAACGCTTGGGTAGGAGGGAAATATCGTTTCAAGGATGAGACCTTAGTCTCTATCGTAAAACGTCTGGAGAATTACTATGGGGTAAATATCCGCTTGGCGCATGACAGTCTGCGGAACATCCGCTACACGGGAACCTTCTCTTTGGATCAAGGTATACAAGAGGTGTTGGATATTATTAACTCGGAGAAACAATTCTCTTTCATGAAAGACGGAAAAGATATTCTGATATCGGCGAGAAGCAAATAACAAAATAATAGATGTATAACCTTAAACATTGGAATTGCCTATGACAAATACTTGATCACAAAAAAAGAATCGGGACTGACACCACTCATCCCCGATCCTTATTCGTTCTTAATTTATGAATCACCTTTCTCGCCAGTCCGCTGAAACCGTGCGATCGAGGTAAGTCCTTAATAAAAAAACATTTACAAATTTACTAAAAATCTCTGGAATAACCTCGAAAAACGGGAGAAATGACGCTAAACGACTTAATATCAGAGTTGTTACGGTGTCAAATGATGACAAGCCGAAAAATCGGGAAACGCAAAGAAAAGCGGATTTAAGAAGAAGAATGGTTTGCAAATCATTACCCGTGAAAGAGTAAGATTTAACATATGAGAGATGCTATTGCACCGTTTGTCACCGATTTGCGTATCAAGGTCTAACTCGTTGATATTTAACTTTGCAAACAAAAAACGAGTATGACAAGAAGTACATTCAAAGTGCTGTTCTACGTGAACGGCAGCAAGGAGAAAGACGGTATTGTCCCCATCATGGGACGAGTGACAATCAACGGTACTGTGGCGCAGTTCAGTTGCAAGCAGACCATCCCGAAAACCCTTTGGGATGCGAAAGGCAACCGAGCCAAAGGCAAGAGTGCCGAAGCACGGAACATCAATCTGGCATTGGACAACATCAAGGCGCAAATCATCAAGCACTATCAGCGCATATCCGACCGAGAGGCATACGTAACGGCTGAAATGGTGCGCAATGCCTACCAAGGGGTAGGAAGCGAGTATGAGACACTGATAAAGGCTTTTGACAAGGATTGCGCCAACTTTCTGAAACGTGTCGGTAAAGACCGCAGCATCGGCACGTACAAGGTCATGGTAAGGGCAAGGAACTATGTCGCAGCCTTTATCAAGTCATTCTACAAACGGACAGACATGTCCATGCTGGAACTTACACCCGACTTCATCAAGGAGTTTGCGGCTTATCTTACGGCTGAACGGGGACTGAAAAACGCCACCATCTGGCTGAACTGCATGTGGCTGAAAGGCGTGGTCATGCGTGCGCACTATAACGGACTGATACCGAGAAATCCGTTTGCGCAGTTCCATATCAGCCCGAATGTTAAGGAACGGGAGTATCTGACAGAGGACGAAATCAAAAGAATCATGGCGCACGAGTTTGACAACCCCACCCTCGCATTGGTGCGAGACCTGTTCATTTTCGCCTGCTTCACCGCCTTGTCTTTCGTGGATATGAAAGAACTCACAACGGATGAAATAGTGGAGGTGAACGGTGAGAAATGGATATTGTCGAAACGGCACAAGACAAATGTCCCGTTCCAAGTGAAGCTGCTGGATATTCCCTTGCAGATAATCGAACGGTACAAGTATCTGTCGGAAGACAGGCTGGTTTTCGGGAAAATCAACTATTGGACGATGTGCAAACA
>PVMQ01001172.1_pt1 | contig 16259 bp, 15 predicted proteins | sample 1853411 | NCBI WGS metagenome assembly PVMQ01 (sample SAMN08533513, study PRJNA380276) | Human gut metagenome, whole genome shotgun sequencing project.
CATAAGACTGGGTAGGCGACCAGCCGGAACTACTATTGGATACAACAACTGGCGAACTTCGGAAAGTTCACATTTTTACAACTACTGCGTAATCCATCTCCTCAATCCGTCTCTCGATATGACAAAGAAGGATTCCTTTACCAAATTTATCATTTTCCGTAATGAAGATCACATAAGTATCCACTAAATCTTCAAAATCTTCGCCTTTAGAAAGAAGCGTACGGTCAATCATACTGCTGTGGAATCTGGCTCGTTTTACACCAGAGCCACGATCTTTCCATCCAAAGCTTCAGAAAAAAAAGTCATCGTCCATCAGGCGCAGTTCTTTCAGCAATTGCAAATCCTTTTCGTTCATTACATGCTTTTCTGTCTCCTGCACATGATCATTTATCCCTCCACTTGCTTATTTCTGCTTAATAAATTGCCTCCCATGCCTCTATCGCTTTCAACATATCCCTCGCCAAAACTGCTTTTTCTTCATTCTCCCCGTCTGAAAAATAAGTATATACGTCTGAAATCTGTCCTCTCAACGCTTCTGTCTGCTCTGTTCCTGTTCCGCATTGACCAGTTTCAAGCTCGTATATTGCCTGACCGTAAGCTGACACAAACCACATAAGCGCCTTGTCGTAACATTCTGCAATCTCGTCTTGTCCCACTATGGGTATGCCTGCTTCTTCTATATAATTCACTCCTATCAGACGCATATTTTCAGATACTTTCTGATAAGAATTTGCCTCTATCCGCTTCTCTTTCGATTTTTGAAGCTGATCCAACTGCACAAAGTAGTAAGGGTCTCTCACTTTTGCATCTAAAAAATATGTATAGTAGATATTTGCCTCCTCGATTCTCTGGACGTATGATTGCAGATACGAGGACTCCACCGGCGCCATCCTTGTTTCTCTTTTGCTATTCTCATATTCTTCCAATAATGCCGCCCTGCACTCTGCCCGCTCCTCTTCGTTTAATTTGCCAACCTCTCCATCATAGTAAAGCGCGAGATCCTGAATGTACTTGTCTTCCGTCCAGGAAAATGCCCTTGCATTTCTGACTACTTTTACTTTCTCTTCTTTTTCTTCTTTTGATACGTTGCTTGTTTCTTCTTTGCCGGAAGATTGCTGATTTTTCAGAATGAAGATTTTCCCTGTAGCGCTTACAGTTATTATACTGCTAAATACCAATCCCAAAATCAGCGTCCATATTGCAATATGTTCAATTAAAAATTTGCATATCGCTTGTATTTTCTTGTATCTGAAAATTTCATTTTCTATATTTTTATATATAGCTTTATAGAGATGCCGTAACAGACAGATGTCTGCATAGTCAACTACTAGCAATACAATAATGTTCTCGATCTGCCAGATCAGTATACCTATTCCGCATGACACTATGCTGACTATACATAACGCACACATCCGATTTCTTTTTTTCTTTCCTTTCTTTGACTGCCCCACATCGTATCCCCTCACCTTCTTGTCTTTCGTTGCTTTCTTCCAAATCTAGACTTTTTTCGTTTTTATTGTATCATTCTCTCATTCATAAAGCAATTATATAAGAATTTTTCGTTACTTTTTCACAAAATTCAAGAATGTAATTCGTTTAAAAATCAAGGAATATTATTTTTTAAGACTTAATATTCTTTTTTAATTCTTATTCAGAATGTAATTATTATATTTAGAATTTCTTTTCGCATTCATTTTCATTTGCTATATTTTATGTTATAATCCAAATATAAAATTTGAAAGGAGTTCTCTATGGATCACGCAAAAAATGACTATCATTACTATCACGCCACTGTCATTCAACGAATTAAGGCTCTCATGGAACGCAAAAAGATAAGACAGACTGATTTGGTTGCCTGTACTGATATCAGTCAGTCCTCATTATCAAAATTGTTAAACGAAAACGGAAATATGAACCTTACATTGCACCACATTTTTGAGCTGTGTACCGCACTGGAAATTGAACCTTCTGAATTACTCTCTCTTGATACAAAAATTGAAGATATACCAGACAAAACTTCATCCCCATCTTCTGAGGTAAGCTTCTTCAACAGCAGTTATATAAACGATCAGATTTTAATTCAAAATCCAACGCATCCGGCCTTCAACGGATTGAAGGACAATACTTTTCATATTTATACCTTTTCAACTATTTCCTCAGAGTCTTTCTTGCTAAATGGAACGCTCAAATTTACTCCTTCAGAAGATTATTCTTTTTGCAAGGCAGAACTGATTTTAGACACTGGAAAAACGGATGTGAATAACAACGCAATAGAAAAATATTACTCTGGAGAATTGATGATTTCTCTGGCTATGAATGCCTGCTATGTACTTTTGACCAATCGGGATAATGGGGAGATCTGCTTCTTGAACTTCCGGCATATGTTCCTGTTCCGTCAAAACCTCGAATGTCGTGTCGGCACAATATCCTCCACATCAAGCGGCGGAAACCGACTTCCCGTCATTCAAAGAATCTTACTTTCCTATACACCACTAAAGGTATCGGCACAAGATACAACAGATATTGATTTTATAAAGGGACAATTAAGATTGAATCATTCAGAAATATTGATTTCAAACGATAGTCTGACCGAGTTAAAGACTACCTATGAGGGTAACGCTGAAATAGTAGACTTCTTTAAAAATTTTGAGAACCTTGCAAGAAAACAAGAGTACTTGATATTAGATGAATCCAGCATGCGAGAAATTCCGGTCGCTTCTGATATTAAGACGGAAGGGCTTGGGATATTGCGTAATGCCTCCTATGCCGCACGATACAACAAAGTCAGCACAAAAACAGATGAATCTATCTTTGATTATATCTGTAAAAAATATAAGACCTGAATTTTTGAATACACTTTTATAGAATATCCTCTGATGCTGCCTCTTTCATGCGCATTGCTTCCTGATTGCGGATTACTGTCCGGAATGCTCCAGACAACTTCTCGAAAAATCAGGAAGCTGCGCAAAATATACTTCTAAAGAGGAGTTCACACTCCTAAAACTTTCTCCACACCATCTTATTCACAACTCCTGTATAGCTCTGAATGATTTTCACAACTTTTGTGGATACATTTTCTTCTACATAATCCGGTACCGGAATTCCGTAATCTCCGTTTTCATTCATTGCCACTGCTGTCTCCACAGCCTGTACCAGGGAATTGCTGTCGATTCCGGCAAGCACAAAACATCCTTTATCCAGAGCTTCTGGTCTTTCTGTAGAAGTACGGATACAAACCGCAGGGAACGGATGACCTACAGAGGTAAAGAAACTGCTTTCCTCCGGCAATGTTCCGCTGTCCGACACTACCGCAAATGCATTCATCTGCAGACAGTTATAATCATGGAACCCTAGCGGCTCATGCTGAATGACACGTTGATCCAATTGGAATCCTGATGCTTCCAATCTCTTTCTGCTTCTTGGATGACAAGAATATAAGATTGGCATATCATACTTCTCTGCAATCTTATTGATTGCCTCAAAGAGTGATAAGAAGTTCTTCTCTGTATCAATATTTTCTTCACGATGTGCAGAGAGCAAGATATATTTTCCCTTTTCCAATCCCAAACGGGCATGCACATCGGATGCTTCGATTTTTTCCAGATTATCATGCAGCACTTCTGCCATTGGAGAGCCTGTCACATAAGTACGTTCTTTCGGCAATCCGCAGTCCGCAAGATAACGGCGGGCATGTTCTGAATATGCCATATTCACATCTGAAATAATGTCTACAATACGGCGGTTTGTCTCTTCCGGAAGACACTCATCTTTACAACGGTTTCCTGCTTCCATATGGAAAATCGGAATATGAAGACGCTTCGCCCCGATCACGCTCAGACAACTGTTCGTATCACCCAGAACCAGTACTGCGTCCGGTTTTATCTCCGCCATCAATTTATAAGATTCGGAAATAATATTTCCCATGGTCTCTCCGAGATCTGCACCCACTGCATTCAGATACACATCCGGATCATCCAACTCCAGATCATGGAAAAATACACCGTTTAAGTTGTAGTCATAGTTCTGTCCGGTATGCGCCAGAATGGTATCAAAATAGTTCCGGCACTTTTTGATCACTGCTGCCAGGCGGATAATCTCCGGACGAGTCCCTACAATGATCAATAATTTCAGTTTCCCATTATTCTTAAATGTCACTTCTGTTTTCATTCTATTCTCCCTCATAGCGGGTATGCTCGCAATGGAACCACTTCGCCCGCCTCAATTTTTGTTGCTCTTGGAATCCGATTTTCTGCCTTGATCACAGTCCCCGGAGAAATATGTACACCTTCTTCGATCACACATCCATGGTCTACAATCGAACCACAATTGATAATACAGCCCGATTGGATCCGACAATCTGTATTTATGATCGCAAGCGGCAATACAACTGTTCCGACTCCTACTTCTGCAGTGGGACTTACATAAGCTGTGGCATGTATCAATCGCGGAAGTACAATCTGCGCATCGGATAACTTTTTCATCCAATCCAAACGCATTTCATTGTTTCCAAATGCAGGATACATCTCTGTATTCCCATCGGCAAATTTCATATATTCTAAGCATGTTCCCAATATCAAATCTGACGTTTGCTGTCCGTCATCCAGAAAATAAATCTGCTCATACTTTCCAGACTGTCTTGCAATGTCTGCTACGGTTTTTCCGTATCCGCCTGCTCCTAAGATGATCAATCTCATTTTTCTTCCACCTTTTCAAAAAATGTATCCGGATGCTTCGGATCAAACTGCTCGTTTGCCCACATCACAGTTACGAGATTCTCTGTTTCTGACAAATTGATGATATTATGTGTGTATCCCGGAAGCATATGGATTGCCTCGATCTTCTCGCCGGAAACCTCAAATTCGATCACTTCATCCGTTCCGATCTTGCGTTCCTGAATCAGACCATGTCCAGACACTACAATAAAAAATTCCCACTTGCTGTTGTGCCAGTGTTCTCCTTTTGTAATTCCTGGCTTCGAAATATTCACAGAAAACTGTCCACAATTCGCTGTTTTCAACAGCTCTGTAAAGCTTCCTCTGTCATCCACATTCATCTTCAGTGGAAAACTGACCTCCTCTTTTGGCAGATAAGACAAATATGTCGAATATAATTTCTTTGCAAACGAATCCTCTGGGATTTCCGGGATCAGAAGGATTTTCGGCTGATTTTTGAATGCTTCTAATAAATCTACGATTTCTCCCAACGTTGCCTTATGGGTCGTTGGAACATAACAATATCTTCCTGCTTCGTCTGCTACCGGATCCAATTCCTGATATTCACAGTGGTGTTCTTTGCCTTCCAGAGCATCCAGCATCTCCTCTACCAGATCGTCAATGTAAAGAAGCTCTAATTCTGTAGCCCTGTCATTGACCTGTATCGGCAGATTGTTTGCGATGTTATTGCAGAATGTAGCTACCGCACTGTTGTAATTTGGTCTGCACCATTTTCCGAAAAGGTTCGGGAAACGGTACACCAGTACTTTTGCTCCGCACTCTTTGCCATATTCGAAAAATAACTCTTCTCCTGCCAGTTTGCTCTTTCCATAATCAGACTGTCCATAGCGTCCAATCAAGGTTGCCTGAATGGAGCTGGAAAGCATCACTGGACAGGTATTGTGATACTTTTTCAATGTATCCAGTAATTTCGATGCAAATCCGAAATTTCCATCCATAAATTCCGACTGCTCTTTTGGCCGATTCACCCCTGCAAGATTGAAAACAAAGTCTGCTTTCTCACAATATGTATCTAACAATGATTCCTCTGTATCAATATCATATTCAAAGATCTCATCAATTGTAAGATCTCTTGTTCTGTTTTTTCCATCTTTGATACAATATAAGTTGGCTGCAAGGTTTTTTCCGACAAAACCATTGGAGCCGGTTATAAGAACTTTCATGTGTTTACCCCCATTTTTGATCTGCTATCATCTTATTCTCCAAACTTTTTAAATCTTTGCTTCTCTTTTTCACTTTTTTACAAGGTACTCCCGCACAGATTGTCCATTTTGGAACTGACGTCTTCACAAGGCTCATCGTACCAATAGCGCTTCCCTTTCCTATCGTAACATTGGGCAAGACTACACTTCCACTTCCTATAATTGAATATTTCTTCAATATCACTTCACCACCATAAGGACAACGATATGGTGCAGAAATCATAGGGTTTGTCAAACTGTGCCCCGAATATTCATCACTTACTGCATATATTGCACATCTGGAGGATACTGTGGTGAAATCTTTTAGTGTAATTCCATAATCACCTGCCGTTAAGCATGTATACGGAGATATATGAATATAAGAACCCATACTAATCTTGCCACTCAATATACAAAAATCATCAATCCGAACATTATCTCCAATCTTTATTTTTTCTGGACTGTAGATTCTTGCATACCTGCTGATTTTAACATTCGTACCATAACTGCAAAACCCTATTTCTTCCAATTCCTTCTGGCTCAAAAAACTGGTCTGATTGCTGACTTGAACATGTTCTATTGCAATACCTTTTTTTAATGGTTTTCTCCTTTTCGATTTACATTTCCTGTATAACCATTCAAAATATTCTCCATAATTAGGATTTTCCAGTCTGCGTTCTTTTATCATATCTTGTAATCCTTCATACAATCGTATTACAGCCTGACCAGAAGCACTTTCAAAAACCCATATTGGTAAATATTTTTTCTCTACCATCATCCCCCAGAAGTGAAAAAATGAAATTACATTACTTGCATCTCTATCATCCTTGTTTATTTTTATTCCATCATCAAATTTTCGATATAAATTTTTCCTAGCTTCTGTATATTCTTTTGCATCTCCCTGCTGAAAATATTCCTTTACTGCTCCAAGATTAGAAATCCGAATACTGGCTATCCCTACTAATATACCTGAAATTCCAGACAGAATAGCTACTATATCGACAGTTTCCTTAAGATGCCATCTCTTAAAAACAGTAACAAGTGAAGAAAAACTTCCACCACTTTTTTCCAATATGTAAATAACAATAGAAAGAATTATACAAAGCAAAGATATTGTAACAAATATAATCGATTTATTCTTTTTGTTAATCAAAAGTATCCCTCTTCATCCTACGGTATAACTAAAAATCACCTAATTATCGATTCTCCCACTCCGCTAATTCATCTCTGATATACTGCAGTGTCAACAACTTTTCTTTTACTTGCTCTACATCCAGTAATTCTGTATTGCTGGAATTAAATTCTGTCAATGTGTTTCTTTCCACATCCCCTTCTTTGAAGTACTTATCATAATTCAAGTCTCTCTTATCACATGGCACACGGTAGAACTCACCCATATCAATTGCATTTGCACATTCTTCATTTGTAAGCAGTGTCTCATACATCTTTTCTCCGTGACGGATACCGATCACTTTAATTTCATGTCCTGGTGCAAACAATTCTGTTACTGCCTTTGCTAACACCTCAATCGTACATGCCGGAGCTTTCTGTACTAAAATATCTCCGCTTGTCCCATTTTCAAAAGCAAATAACACTAAATCTACTGCTTCTTCTAAACTCATAATAAATCTGGTCATAGAAGGTTCTGTAATTGTGATTGGATTTCCTGCTTTGATCTGTTCGATCCAAAGCGGAATTACTGATCCACGGGAACACATAACATTTCCGTAACGAGTACAGCAGATTTTTGTTTTTTTCGGATCTACTGTTCTTGATTTTGCTACGATGACCTTTTCCATCATTGCCTTACTTGTCCCCATTGCGTTCACCGGATAAGCTGCCTTATCTGTAGAAAGACAGATAACAGATTTTACACCTTCTTCAATTGCAGCTGTCAATACATTTTCTGTACCAAGTACATTCGTTTTTACAGCTTCGATCGGGAAGAACTCACAAGATGGAACCTGTTTTAAAGCTGCTGCATGGAAGATATAATCTACCCCGTGCATTGCATTTTTTACAGATGCCAAGTCACGAACATCCCCAATGAAGAATTTAATCTTATTTGATGCTTCCGGCATTTTTGCCTGGAACTCATGTCGCATATCATCCTGCTTTTTCTCATCACGTGAGAAAATACGGATTTCTTTGATATCTGTATCAAGAAATCGGTTTAAAACCGCGTTACCAAAAGAACCTGTTCCTCCAGTAATTAAAAGTGTTTTGTCTTTAAAAATACTCATAGTTTTACCATGCCTTTCACTTTTTATTTTATAATTTTGTATAGAATAACAATCCCCTACAAAAAGAGTGATAATTTATTTGAGCACAAATAAGTGGAACTTTAAGATTAAATTGTTATGATTATAATAAATTCTACTTATTTAACCGCAGAATAACAGTCAATATTACTTTTCCTTTTTGTTTAGATAGCGATATTTATGATAAAATTAAAATACTCCATCTACTCCGGACTTCACATCCCACATATATTATCGTTGCAATCATCACAACTACCAACAATAACGGAATATTCGAGTATATCCCTTCCACTCTCTCAACCAATGATGTGGATATTCAAAATATTTCATCACTGACTTATCTAGAATAATTCTAACATCATTGTTCCATATATAGATATACGATAGCAATACTACATAAGCTGTGGCAAACCAATATTACCCCATAACTAATAGAAAATATCGACATAATTATATTGCTAAGCGATTCCCACCTTCAAAGTGGACACTACCATTAAACAGTATCGAATAAAACCACACTTGTTCATAGATATCTAAAATTTTCTCTTTCTTTATTGTTTTATCACACAAAACAAACTGCACTGCTCTTAATTTTCCCATCGGCCTAATAGATTCCATATTATTCTATTTTGCAGAAACATATTTTTACTTCTTCCAAAACCATTGATACTACCATGGTGAGCTACAATCATTATCATCAAAAGTGTTCTAAGAATTTTTTCTTTGTTTTATATTACTCTTACCATTTATTTAATAATTACCCAAATCAAATAAATATACATAATCATACTGATTATCGTTCATAATAAGTGCCGCTTGTGTTCCTCCACAGAGTCCCGCAACCAAATGATTACATTTCGACAATATGTTTATAGAGGATACATATTCTAACCCACGAAAAAACTCATCATTTTCTCGATCAAAACGTGTATCACACAGCCATTTATTTTGATAATCGCCATCATAATATTGTCTTTGATTAACCAGTATCAAATCTCCAAATTTTTCTCGAAATTTTTTCTCTATCGCATATTCTTCTGTAGCCAGATAAATATAATCCCATTTATCTATTATTTCTTCACACTTATCTATTATCTCATCAACACTCGGCTGAACAGGATGATTATAAGGTTTTGATTGTACATAATCAGTTCCTCTTGCCAAAACACCTAAAACTCTTCCTTTATTTTGCAAAATCTTTTCATACTCTGTCTGCATATAACTTGCAACCTCAGGTTGAAAACGTATATATCTTTTAAAGACATTTTGAAAAACACAATGCAGATTAGATCGAATCAAAAAATCTCTAGGCATTGGAAACGTAATTGCAGGATTTTTTAGTCGACAAGCTAAACTGAATAAAGATTCGAATTGATAATTATGTTTCAGTTTTTTCGGGCAGATGGCATAATTTTCTTCTGACTTAATCCTTTCCAATTCTTGTTTTGTTACTGAAAAATCACACATAGGCTGGATGAAAAACTTTTCCCAAGCATTTTCATCGTCCTGCTGATACATATTCTCACCAGAACACATATCGACAACTAATATATAATTATTCTCTACCGCATATTTTAACCATCCGACAACAATAATCATCTGTGTCATCAATCCACTTTTCCCGGAATATTCTAAGATAAGGTAACAATCATTGCTCTCTTTTTTACTTTTTACCATTTTGATCGAATCCGCTCTCAAATACTCTGGTATCACCCTGACTTTACAAATGAACAAGTATGTGTGTAACATAATATTATAAATATTTTTATTCTTTTTTATCCACTTTCTGATCCCCATACACACTACACTCCTATAAAATTAACCAACTTTTCAATTTCCCTTGTATGCCCAAAATCCTTTTCTGTATTTAGAGTCCCCATCTTCTTTAGAACATCTTGATGCTCATAGGACCAACATATTATCTTAGATAATTCTTGAACTGTTGGAGGTACTATAAATCCTGTTTTTTTGTCCTCAATTTGCTCATATATTCCGCCAGATGTAACTGTCCCTATTACAGTTTTACCTAAGATACAGGCCTCGCAAATCGTAGTTGAATATCCCTCTTCATACGATGGTTGAACATATAAATCAGACATTTTAATATATATATATGGATTCATTTGGTTACCAGTTAAAATAATATTATGGTGAAGTTCTCTTTTTTTAACTTCTTCTGTTAATTTGTCAAAGTCTGGGCCATCACCAACTATATACCACTTTAAATTAGGTATCTTTGACCCTATTGTTTGAACAATTTCAGGAATCATTAACTGTCCTTTTTCTGGGGATAAACGTCCTACAGTCACAATTTTAAAGGTATCATTATCATCCTGAATAGATTCCTTCCGTTCCTCAGATTTTTTTAGTATATCTTCTGTTTTTATACGATTATAATAAACTTCTGTAATGGATCTACATGAAGGATATTTTGAGATAAAATGCTCTTTACTTACCCTTGATACAGTATATATTCTATCAAATTGCGAAAATACGTCTTCATATATACCGTCATCTCTAAGTTCTGTCGTTTCTCCATGAATCCAAGCAATCTTAGTTTTTGTGTTAAATCTGTGTTCTAAATTAAATATTTGCGTAGAAACATTTCCTACATATGCAATGACTGCATCAAAAGGATTCTCACACTTTGGCATCTGTTTTATCAACAGTCTATAGTCTGCTTCATTATCCTTTTTCAATTTCACCTTTATGTAATAATAAAGATCAAACAACACGCTACTAATTTTCAGCTTCATGATATTGTGTTTAACTAGAGATTTAAAATCCAACACTTTAAGTTCAATAACAGAAACATCATCGGGAATCTCTTGTAACAGTTCACCCTCTAATTTATTCAAAATCACAGTTACTTCATAATACTTTCTAAGGTCATCTAAAAAGTTGATAAATATTTTTTCTGCTCCACCCATTCGCATTGCCGGGAGCAATACTCCTATTCTTTTCATTTTCAAATTTATTAGTCCAAAATATAATCCTTTAGATATCTAATCCCACTCTCTGTTGTGGATTCAATATACATATCTATTACTTTGGCATCTATCTCCTTTTCTAGTATAGTTCCTAATTCATCATAATTTTCTGAAATAATTCTTTCCTCTAAATTAAATCGTGATAACAAATCTACCACTTTGAATTCAGTAGAATATTCATTTTTTTTGTAATTTCTTACAATGGTTGCAAATTGTTTTTTATATTTAATAGAAAAGACACAACCATGAAAAGTAGATGTTATTACATACTCTGCATTCTTGATATAGGCCAACATTGTAAAAGGATCTACATCTAGAAAAGTACCTAATTCTCCTTGAAATCCACTGAAACAAAGAATATCTAGACCATTTTTTTCGGAAAAAATTTTTACTGCCTCTTTAATTTCTGGCTCTAGATTTGAATAGGCGTATACTACAATATATTTTTTATGATGTACCACATTCTGCAGTTCTTTAGAAAAATCATAGTGAAAAACCGGATCAAGATGATAATACGGCGATTTTGATGTTAGGTTTTCTATGATTGAAAAAGAGTTTCTATCTCTAACAGAATGGGCATCAAAATTGCAAAACAACTCCTTAATCCTAGTACTTATGGGTGAATCTTCTATATCCTGATATGAAGTATAACCAAAAGATCCTGCAAAGCTTATACAACATTTTGCGTTATTATTATCTCCTAATAACTCTAAAGAATAACCTACCTCACTATTCTGTTTTATATTAAAAACTTCATCACTCCCTATAACCAAAACATCCAACTTTGGATTATAAGTTTCTTTCTCGTCAATACCAATCAAACGAAATATATCATCAAATCTGACATCATTAAGGTATTGGCAACGTACAGCATTCGCAAAATAACAAAACCTTTTATTATTAGTTCCCGAAGCATGTATTATTTTTGCCAATAAATATTTAATTCTTTCTTTAATTGTAATGCTTTTTCTAGATAGTATTTTCTTTTCCTGATGAAAATCAACAAAACAAACTTCACAATTCAAAGACTCAATAACTTTCTTTAATGCATATGCCTGCAACACAGAACCATAGTTCTTTATTCTATGCATTGTCATTATTCCAACTTTTTTCATTTTAATCTCCATATACCTAATAATTTTTGTTTAATTCTACTTTTCATATTCCAACGTCTTTTTGATAAAACATTTTTATAAACTACTGTCTTTTTTATAGCTTTATTAAATCCATATTTGGGATAATTCTCTAAGAAAACATTTCGATCTTCTGAAGGTAAACTTGGACTATTTAATTGTCTGTTTTCCTTTTTTGCCTCTTCAAGACTTCGTACTTCAAAAATACAATCATCAGCAATACAATTAAAAATTTCTTTTCCCTTTTTAGTATTAATTAAAACTAATGACTTTCTACCAGTACAACTAGCCAATTTTGATTCTTCACTAAGTCCCCAAAAATCACCCAGTGAAAAATCGCCAACTCTCTCAGATGTCGCATATTTACAAGAATAGCAACTCTCTCGGAATATCAAATTTTCCATAAATGCAGAAAAATATTCATCATACCAATTAAAGCTCTCATATACACACTTTTCATCTCTATAAAGTCTCAACCAAAAATCTTTTTCTCCCCGGAATTTCGCATCCGTGATCTTACTTCTACGTTTTGATATATGCTCCTTAAAATAATCTATTGGTGGCATGCCATGGCAAATTAAATCAATTGTAACTAAATTGTCTTGATACCCCTTCGTAAGCCGCTTTATTGCAGCTACTTGACAAGGAGTTCCTATATATAGCAGCAACTTGCCATCTTTCAATACATTGATTATCTCCGTTACATTACCAAGATGACTTTCTACATATTTTGATCCTTTAAATTTTTTCAATCCAGCTGCATCATAAGCGAATTCATGCACAGCTTCCATCTTATCATTCCATACTACACCACAAACAATTCCTCCATGATTAATTATTTTCCTAGATATCACTGAAGCCATTCCCCCAGAAGCTGAATATTTTTTATCTTCTAAATCTAAAGAACATGCTGCCAAACACTCCATTGGATTATTTGTTTGCAGATTATTAATTGCTGGACAAATTGAAATGCACTTCCCACAATCAACACAAATGGACTTATTAACAACAGGTACTTTTTCAGCCAAACAATTTTTTTTCATTTTAATTGCTTGTACTGGACAGACACTATTGCAACTTGTACACCCTGTACACCATTCTGGTTTTATTATTTCTTCTATATTCATGCTGCCCTCCTAATTTCTTTTCCGTAAACGCAAAATAGCGAGTACCTGTTCAAAATCATCCGATGTGAGATAATAGACTCATCACTACAAAGTCCAAATAGTTTAGTACTCAACTTTTTTGACTTTGCTACAGGAGGTGAGTTATGAAATCTCATACAAGTTTAGTTGCACAGCAAACCCGTCTGAGTGAATGGGCTGACATGGTCAGGGACTGCAAAAACCGTCCGCAAGGAATGAAAATCGATGAATGGTGTCAGCTACACGACATTACAAAAGCAAGTTATTACTGGAGACTCCGAAAAGTTCGTGAGGCTTATCTAAAAACAGCGGATCATACACAGACATTTGTAGAAGTTCCCTCTTCTGCAATCCAGCCGGTGAATATGGCAGCGGAGTATAAAATCATTGCCTTGATTAGAGGCAGAAACAACCTCACTCTGGAAATTACCGAACAGGCATCGGATTCATTTCTAAAAACACTTTTGGGAGTACTCGGCAATGCTCAATGATGGCTCTGGGTTCAAAAAAGTATATCTGGCGACTGGATTTACGGATCTGCGCAGAGGGATCGATGGCTTGGCCAGAATCATACGTTTTCAGTTCCAGCTTGATCCTTACGATAAGAATACATTATTCTTATTTTGCGGCAAACGTACAGATCGGATAAAAGGGCTTATCTGGGAGGGCGATGGATTTCTACTTCTGTATAAGCGGATTGAAAACGGAAACTTCCGCTGGCCCCGTACACAAGAAGAAGCACTTGAAATTAGTGCAGAGCAGTATCAAATGTTAATGCAAGGTCTGGAAATCATTGCCAGACATCCCATAGAAGAAATTCCCTGTCCAGAATTCTCCTTGTGATTTGTGTAAAACGTAGAAAATAAAATTGCTTTCATCCATGATAAATCACCCTGTGCAATATAAAATTTAAAGTTATTCACATCCTGAAAGTTTTCTGTGGGTTTCTATATACTCCTGATTCCAAAACTTTTCAGATTGTGGATAACAGTCATAAATATCTGAAATCCAGGCTTTTATTTTCAGGTATTCATGACTGTTATCCACCGTCAAAATGACGAAGGTGACAGAATTCAAAAATAGCCAAAAACCGTTGGTTCTGCTATAATAGCACTCAGGAAAGTGAGGTTTGGTTATGGCAGTTAAGTATACGGAGGAACAATTAAATAGTGTTGATAAGTCGTTTCTTATCCAGCTTCTTTTACAACAGCAGGAACAATTGGAAGCCATAACAAAGGAGCTTCACGCATCGAATGAAAAAATGCAGCTTCTGATGGAACAGGTAATCCTTGGTAAGCAGAACCGTTTTGGAAGGTCATCTGAAAAAATGGAAGATACCAGCCAAATCTGTTTTCAAGAAGTAGACGGCACTATTGTTTTTTTCAATGAAGCGGAAGCTGTCTACGATCTCAATGAAAGAGAACCTGATGAGCTGGAACTCAAATCTCCAAAACAGCCAAAGCGTAAGGGAAAGAAAGAATCAGATCTTTCCGGACTTACGGTCAGACGGATTGACCATTATCTGTCAGAGGAGGAATTGGAAATAGAATTCGGTGTCAATGGGTGGAAACAGTTACCGGATGCCATTTCCAAAAAATATCATTTTGTACCTGCGAGGGTAGAGGTAGAAGAACATCACATCGGTGTGTATGCCAGCAAAACAGATGAGCACATGGTCAAAGCAGACCATCCAAAAGCATTACTGCATGGAAGTTTGGTATCACCATCTCTTGGAGCTGCGATCATCAATGGAAAGTATGTGAATGCAGTTCCTCTCTATCGGTTAGAGCAGGAATTCCAGCGTTATGGCCTGCAGATTACAAGGCAGAACATGGCAAACTGGTGCATACGTTTGGCAGAGGAATATTTATCGATTCTTTATGATTATCTTCATGAAGAATTGTATTTCTATCATGTGATCCAGGCAGACGAGACGCCGGTGCTTGTAAACCATGACGGACGCAAATCCGGAAGCAAAAGCTGGATGTGGGTATACCGTTCTGGCCATCTGTATCAAGACCGGCAGATTGTCCTGTATGAATACCAGCAGACAAGAAATGCATCTCATCCACGGGAATTCCTGAAAGGATACGATGGCATCTGTGTAACAGATGGTTATCAGGTCTACCATACTTTAGAAAAAGAATTGGAAGAACTGACCATTGCTGGATGCTGGGTGCACTGTCGCCGCAGATTTGATGAAGCTCTGAAGCTGATTCCCAAACCATCTCAAAAGGAATCCAATGCATTTCTGCTGATGAAACAGATTCAGGCAATCTATCGGGAAGAAGGGAAATTGAATGACCTTTCTTCTGATGAACGACTTAAACAGCGACAGGCGGTTATCAAACCTCTTGTGGATGCTTTTTTTGCGTACCTGAAAACTATAAATGTGTCCAAAAAGGACAAATTTGGTGATGCCGTTAGATATGCACTAAATCAGGAAAAATATCTCAGGGTATTTCTTACAGACGGAGATGTTCCGATTGATAATAATGCATCCGAAAGGGCAATCCGAGGCTTTTGTATTGGAAAGAAGAATTGGCAGATGATCGATACGATTCATGGAGCCAAATCTTCCGCAATCATTTACAGTATTGTAGAAACTGCAAAAGCCAATAATCTGAAACCTTTTGATTATGTGCAGTATCTCTTGGAAGAGATTCCGAAACACATGAATGATAAGGACTGTTCTTTTCTGGAAGATCTTCTGCCCTGGTCAGAAAAACTTCCGGAAGGGATTCGCAAAGCTTAAATATCGGTGGCTGCAAAGCAGCCGCCTAAAAATGTCAAGGTACTCGCTATTTTGCGTTTAC
>PVMQ01001180.1_pt1 | contig 16082 bp, 10 predicted proteins | sample 1853411 | NCBI WGS metagenome assembly PVMQ01 (sample SAMN08533513, study PRJNA380276) | Human gut metagenome, whole genome shotgun sequencing project.
GATAAACGCTGAAGGCATCTAAGCGTGAAGCCCCCCTCAAGATGAGATATCCCATAACGTCAAGTTAGTAAGACCCCTTGAAGACGACGAGGTAGATAGGGCAGAGGTGGAAGTGCAGTAATGTATGGAGCTGACTGCTACTAATAGGTCGAAGGCTTAACCAAGCACGAGAGTGTGAGGTTCAGGATAGAAGAAAAAGATGTAGGATTTATGGTCTGTATGCGGTTTTGAAGGCACATGCCTTTGTGATCCTCGATAGCTCAATGGTAGAGCATTCGGCTGTTAACCGAAGGGTTGTTGGTTCGAGCCCAACTCGGGGAGTTAGCACGCGGTATGTTCATACTACGTGCATATTTATATCTTAAATCTGGCTCCTTGGTCAAGCGGTTAAGACATCGCCCTTTCACGGCGGTAACACGAGTTCGATTCTCGTAGGAGTCATTATGGCGACATAGCCAAGTGGTAAGGCGTGGGTCTGCAACACCCTGATCACCAGTTCAAATCTGGTTGTCGCCTTGAATTAAAGTTCTGAAATCAAATTGATTTCAGAACTTTTTTTGTGCTATATGAAAAGTTCTGTTGAAAAGGAAGACTGGACAAAGTGTGGATTTTCGCTTATAACTACATCAGATATGCGGTGACGGGCAATAAGTTTGTATCAAATGGCAGTAAAGGCATGCTTTAATTTCTCATCGCTGATATTAGTTTATAGATCCCGACATGTTTGAATAAATGATAAGGATAAGGAGGATAAATGATAAAATGATAAAAATAGATTTGATCACCGGATTTCTTGGTGCAGGAAAGACAACATTTATAAGAAAATATGCAAAATATCTGATAGACAGTGGGAAAAATATTGGTATTCTGGAAAATGATTTTGGTGCAGTCAATGTAGATATGATGATGCTTCAGGATCTGATGGGTGATCAGTGCGAGCTGGAAATGATCTCCGGTGGATGTGATCCGGAAACACATCGCAGAAGATTCAAAACAAAACTGATCTCCATGGGAATGTGTGGATATGACCGGATTCTGGTTGAGCCGTCCGGCATTTTTGATGTGGATGAATTTTTTGATATTCTGCACGAAGAGCCTCTGGATCGCTGGTATGAACCAGGCAGCGTCATTACGATCGTGGATGCAAATCTGGAAGAAGAGATGTCGGAAGAAGAAAATTATATTCTTGCGAGCGAAGCAGCCAGTGCAGGCAAGATTGTTTTCAGCAAAACAGGTAAAAATCTGAAAACAGAAAAAGAGGCACAAATGGAAGAAAAAGAATCTATTGCAAAGGCAGAAGAATCGATTTCCAAAGTGCTTGCACATATCAACATTGCATTAAAACAAATCAAATGTGAGCGTGTGATAGAGGAAAAAGATTGTCTGTGTAAAAATTGGGATACGCTGACAAAAGCAGATTTTCAGGATCTGATGTCAGCCGGCTATACACCGGAAAATTATCAGAAGCTGGATTTTGAGCAGGATTCCGTTTTTGAATCCCTGTACTTTTTGAATAAAAAAATCAGCGTGGAAAATATGAAAAAAGCGGCGGAAGAGCTTTTTCAAAATCCGGACTGCGGGCATATTTTCAGAATCAAAGGATTTTTAAATACCAGCTACAAAGAAGAAATAATGATGGAAAATAAAATGGAAGATGAAATGGAAAAAGTAGATAAACCAAGAATCACAAAAGCAGAGTCCTGGGAAGAATTTAATGCGACACGCAAAAATATCAGCATCCAGCCGGTAAAAGAAGGACAGGAAGTGCTGATTATGATCGGGGCAGGGCTGAAACAGGAGAAGATAGAAGAATGCCTGGAGAGGCATTGCACAGAAGGGTTTGAGAAATAAATAAAAAGTTGTCGGTGGTTTCATGGCAGGCGTAAAGAATTGAAATACCGAGTGTTTTGTTAAGATGCTGTCAAAAGCTCCTGACCTGCCAGAGGTTGTTTAAGCGGGAATTGTTTTTCAGACGCAATGTTTTCTACTTATCTCTAATCCATTGTTTTTACATTATATTTTCAAAATGTAAATATAATGTAAAAGTGAAATCAGAGGTATTGTTTTTTGATAAATTGTGGAGTATAAAGAAATTACAAATATCTCAGGCTGCATGAACGTAAGTGATGCCTGATATGCGATTATGGACAGGGAAAGGGTGGTTTTATGAAGAAGAAATTTTTGAAATTGTTCACGTCGGTTGCAATGCTGGCTCTCGTGTTCTGTCTCCATCAGAATGTCCGGGCAGAGGAGATTGCACAGCCGACGGAAAAGGATGTCTATATCCATCACGATGATGGAGAGGATTATGTAGCCAATCGCTATGAAAGAGCGATCGTGGTAGACCGTGTGGTATATCAGTATCTTCCGGAGAAAGACAGTTACCGGATCGTAGCATTTGATGATAACGATGAAGAATTTCCGGAAGGCATTACTTTTAAGCCTCGTTCGGAAGTAAGAGGCAAACCGGTCACAGGAATTTACATTGACGGGGAAGAGGACGGACCGAGCTATCTTACACGGCTCAATTTAGTACTCCCGGATTCTGTAAAAGATATTGAGATCAGCGGTGCAAGTTTTGGTTCTATTACATTACCAAAGTTCCTGATTGTCACACCGGGAGTAATATTCGAAAGTGATTTTGAGCAGATTATTATTCCGGAAGGAACTACAAATGTGAGTGGGATTCATAATATTTGGAAACTCCGAAAGATGGAGCTTCCGTCTTCAACAAAAAGAATTGGAAAATATTTCTTGGAGGACAGCTCGGATCTGAGAACCGTATACATTCCGAAAGGAGTTACCGAGATTGGTGCAGAAGCGTTTTCCGGATGTCCGAAACTTGAAATTTATATCCCGGCAAGTGTAAAGAAGATCGGTAAAAATGCATTTAAGAAAACGGATGAGTACGGACAGGTAAAAATGATCTATTGTGCCAATAATTCTACCGCACATAAGTATGCGAAGAAAAATCATCTTCCATATACGATCATAGATCCGGTCAAAACTTCGTATAAAGCGATAGGTCTGTCACTGAGCACAAAGCGGATCAGTATGCCGATCGGTGCAAAGAAGAGAGTGCTTTATCAGGTAACGCCGGTTTATGCTGCCAAACGTAATGTAAAATTCAGCAGCAGCAATTCCAAAGTGGTATCTGTAAATGCAAAGGGTATGATGACGGCAAAGAAAAACGGAAAAGCAACGATCACCGTTCAGTTAAAGAGCGGAAGCAAAAAGAAAGTAAAACTGAAAGTCGTTGTCCAGCCTCGGGCTCCGTATCTTTCGGCAGACAGTGTTGCAAATAAAAATACAACGGTATTTACCTGGAATAAATCCGAAGGCGAAGAAGGGTATGAGCTCAGCTGTTCCGATACGAAAAACGGAACCTACAAAGTCATCAAAAAAGTGACCGGCAAAACAAAGATCACATTCAAGGCATCAACAAAGAAATATTACAAAATCCGTGCCTGGTATAGAACAGCAAAAGGAAAGAAGTATTACAGTGATTATTCAGAGGCTGTATACCACCTGGGACATATGTGGTTCTGAAATTAAGATTCTGAAAAAATAGATATTTTATGATGCCAGGGTCAAAAGGTCTAAATCCACATGAGCTTGCTCATAGGTGGATGAAAGACCTTGGGACCCGCCCCGATATGAGCATAAAAGTGGGATGATAATCCCACGATATGCGAATACTGGGGTGCTATGTGCCACTGGCACATGTTTAGCACCGACCGAAGCGGAGCGTAAAAAGGATTGTGGGAGTGCAACGCACGGAACAATCCGTAGGCATCATAGTTGGAGACTTTTGACACCCACATCATTTTATTGAAAGGCTGCAATCGTAAAAGGTTGCAGCCTTTTGTACTTGACAGAAATATCGGAAGTATTTATACTATTATTAATATAAATGAAAAATATTAATAATAAATATATAAAAACTTTAAATTGTAAATAAAATAACAGAAAAACAGGAAAAGATATGACGTTTAATCTTGGTTCACTTTGCATGGCGATTTTATGGAACAGTATTTTTATTGCAATTGTTTTCTGGATGGGAAAAAAGAAAATTTACACGACGCGAAAGGGGATTCATCTGACACTGATGTTTTATTTACTTGGGCTTGTCAGGATGATATTTCCCATTGACTTTCGACCATCTATAGGGATTCAAGTATCAAAAGGAATATTTCCGATTATAAATAATGTAATAGGTCTTGAAAAACACAATTTATGGGGAAGACAGTTTACAATAGCAAATGCTCTGGCAGCGATCTGGCTGATTATTGCAGGGGTTTTCATGTTGCGTTATTTTGTGAAATACCAGGAGATGCGTCGCATTTTTCAAAAGTATTCCACAGAAGCAAATGAGCAGTGCCAATCAGTTCTTAGCAGAATCAAACAGGAAAAAAAGATTAAAAAGAAAATAGCAGTATATCAGAATCCGGGGATTACTATTCCTTGTGCGGAAGGTGTATTCCGGTGGAATATTTATCTTCCGGACTACGATTATTCGGAAGAAGAATTATATTATGCTTTGCTCCATGAATGTACACATTTCACAAATGGAGATCTGTACATAAAATGGCTGACGCAGCTCTGTCGTTGTCTTTGCTGGTGGAATCCACTGGTTTACAAAATGCAGGATACATTGGAAAAAAATCTGGAAATCCGGTGTGATCTTACTGTGACCGAAAAACTCAGTCAGAAAGAGCAGTTAAGTTATCTTGGAACTATCGTTAAGACCTTGAAAAATGCACAGAAAAAAAGAGGCAGCGGTGTTTTGTACGGAGTCCATCTGGCAGATAAAAATGGAGAAGAGTTAAAAGAACGATTTGAAATTATCTGCAAAAATCAGGATAAAAAAACAGGACGAAATCAAAAGAGAAAATATATGGTATATTTTTTCCTTATGATTGTTCTTTCATATACGGTGGTTATACAGCCAGCTTATGATCCGCCGGAAGATGAGATTATAACAGAAGAAGGTATGGAAGAACTTACTCCGGATAATACCTATGTTCAAAAAGAGGGAGATAAATATTATATGATATATAAAAACGATAAAGATGAGATATCGAAGGAAGATGCAGAAGAAATGAAAATGAGTGGATTTGAGGTGAAAGAAAATGAAGAGAAATAAGGTGGAAAGTATATTGTTGATTGCAGTGCTGGCTCTCAGTATACAGACAGGGAGTTATAGTGCAGCAATAACCGATAGAGAGCTGGATCAATATTATGCAAAGAACATTCAAGAGAAAAGCACAGATGTTATTGTATGGAAGTATCGGGTATGGAATGGAAAGAAGCAGAAAAGGAGGTGGAATAAAACAAAAAACAGATGGGAAGATCCGGCATGGAAAGACGTATGACAAACAATGTGTAGCAAACAGAAGAGAAAAGGAGAAGAACTATGGCAAATAAAAAGGGAGATACAACAAGGATTCAGGCAGTTCCAGATGTAAATAAATGTACAAATCTGGGATGTTATTCTATGAAAGAAAGGGAAGCATATGCAGTAAAGACACGCAAAGATCAAATGCTCAGTACCATATATTATTTTCCAGATTTTCAAAAACCGTATACTAAAACATTTAAGGTAGAAAAAGGGGCATTGGGACACGGAAATGGTATGTGTTGTGCAGAAAAATATATGTTTTTTGGCTGCTGGGTAAAAGATCCGGATAAAAGTGGAAGAGAGCAGCAAAATTATTTGATTCGTGTCAAATATGGAAAATTGACGGATAATCTGACGAATGGAATTAAAATTAGCGTTCCAGAAGCCACAGGAGCTATTGCTTTTTACAAAAAAAGCCATTTGATTATCAAAGTGAAACCTCGAAATGGATATTTGACTTTTATGATGGGCAAGATATTAATAAATGAAAACGGAACAGCTGGAAGATTTGATACTCTTTGGACATTTTATGTAAAAAACACAACGGGTTTTTCAAGGGGACAGGATATTTATTACGATGCACAGACAGATTGCTTATTTATACCGCAATGTAATGATCATAATAATGTAAATAAAATTATGGTAGTAAATCTGTCCGGTGAATCAGAAACATATAAAGGAAATAAACTGTATACTCCACAGGATATTATCACGGTTGATAAGAGGAAAGACTATAGCAAATATGAAATAGAGTCATTGGTAATAGCTCCAAAGAGACATATTGTCATGGTGGCAAATATTGTTCCAAAAGGCACTATAACAGCAGATGATGCAGTGGAAAGGATATCAAATTTAAAATTTTAAAGGGGGAACTTTTATGTTCAGACAGTTTAAAAATATCATGTTAAAGGGCATAATGTTGTTTGCTTTGTTTTGTATACTTCCGATAATGGCTGCAAATGCGGCGGACAATGAGGCAAATCCGTTTGAAGGAAAAATTTATGAATCGGACTATGCTTATTTTGAAAATGCAGTGGCTGTAAATCATGTAGTCTATCGGTATATGCCAGAGACAGACAGTGTTCTTGCAGAATGTATTGATCTGAACAGTACTTTGAAAAAACATATGACGCTCACTATAGAAAAAAACGTTCTCGGGAAACCGGTTACGGAGATTGGTGGATATTTTACGGATCCTTATTATATGGATGCAAAAATAGGATATCTTTTTGATAAAATTTATATTCCAGATTCAGTAAAAAGTATTAATGGGCCGTCTTTCAGCGAGTGCACAAATGTAAAAAGTATCTATATTCCGGACAGTGTGAAAAAAATAGACGGTCAAGCATTTGAAGAGTGTACAAGCTTGCAGAGTGTTCGTTTACCGAATGGTCTGAAAGAGATAAAGTATGGATGTTTCTATAACTGCAAAAATCTGCGAAAAATTGTCATTCCAAATGGTGTGCAAAAAATCGGGGCCGATGCCTTTGCGGGATGTGAAAAACTTGAAATTTATATTCCGACGAGTGTCAGGAAAATCGGAAAATACATTACCTTGACGGATGTTAAAAAAATTTACTGTCAGAAAAATACGGTAGCGTATAAGTATGCGAAAAAGAATAAGGTAGCTGTTGAGATTACAGGGACAAAGAGAACACAGCAGAATTATGTTGCACAGAAACTTCTGTTGAAGAAAAATGCAGTTACTTTAAAGCCAAACAGTTCCTATCGGGTTGAGGCAGAAATGGTTCCTTTCTATGCCTCTAAACAGGAGCTGGCATACAGCAGCAACAAACCGGAAATTGCAGCAGTAAGTGATGAGGGATTTGTTACAGCAAAGAAAGCGGGATCCGCTGTTATCACAGTAAAGACAACGGACGGAAGCAAAAAGAAAGTCAGGCTGAAAGTAACAGTACGGCCAGAAAAACCGGTGAATTTTATTGCTCAGAAAAAAGGAAAAAAGAAAGCTGTTTTCAGTTGGGATCCGGTAGCAGGTGCAGCGGGATATGAGGTTGCCCAGGCAGATTCTCAGAAAGGAAAATATACCACCATCTGTCAGCAGAAAAAGAAAACCAGCGTGGAACTGAAAATATCGAAAGATAAATATTATAAGGTTCGTGCATGGTATAAAAAAGATGGAGAATTAATCTATGGAGCTTTCAGCAAGGCAATAAAAGCATCATAAAATTTTGCAGATTCAAGATAAATGGGCTGCGACCGAAGAGGTGGCAGCTGGTTTCAATGGAAGGAATAAAAAAATGAAGGAACTGACAAAAAGTGAAGAACAGATGATGGATATTTTCTGGGACAGTAAGGAGGCACTGACCAGTGTGGATATTGTAAAAATGCAGGTGAAAGCAACCTGGACAAATGGGCTGGTACATAATATCATTCGTTCGCTTGTTCAAAATGGATATCTGAAAGAGTGTGGAATGGAGCAGTTCGGACGGCAGTATGCCAGAAAGCTGATGCCGGCACTGACAAGGGAAGAATACATCGCAAAACTGATGATTCAGAAAAGTGAAGGGAAGAGCTCTGTGAAACAAATATTGGTGGCTCTGGCAAAGGAAAGTGAGGACATGGAACAGGTCATCGAAGAACTGGAGGAGATCATTCGAAAGCTGAAGGAAGAACAGTGATTTAAGTTGAACGCACGCATGAATTATTTGAAAATTATATGAAATTAACACAATTATCAAAGAATAAATGTCTGAATATTTAGAAAATAAAATAATTAAATAAAAATATAAAAATAGTGTTGACAAATGAGAAGAAGCGTGCTACTATAATGACAACAACAAAGAAAGCCAAAGACAAATAAAAAACTACCTGTCAGGAGACGAGAAATCCTGGTAGAATAGAAAAAAAGTCAGAGGCAAGGTTGTAAAAGGAACTGAATAACACGTAAGAACAGAAAGTAGAGGTCAAGTCCAATGGATGGGTCAGAAATAACAACTGTTCAGTATAGACGTGGTATGGCTGGTGTTTCCTGCAAAAACAACCTTTAACGATATAATTTCAGAAGAGATCGAATTTATAACAGATAATCGGAGATGGGAAAATCTGAAAGATATGGTTAAAGAGTAACGAAACAGCCACTATATTGAAGGATTACCACATTATTCAAAGGTTTTTAGATTATGTGTAAAGAAATATAATCTAAAAAATATAAGTATTTTATATATCATTCTCAGATATGGTTTTTACAGAACAGTCGGTTACTTTCATACAGTCGAAAGGAATAGAACCACATTTGAAGAAGAAATATATAGAAGAACGTATAGAAAATAGATATTCGGAAAAAGATATTTGAAACTTTGGGTTAAATAAAAAGCAAATATTATATATCGACTATAATATTTAACATAAATAGCAGGAAACTTTGAATAGAATCCTCCGATTACATTCTAAATAAAAATACAATTAAATATTGAAAATAAGGGAAACCGTTACGGAAAGTAGTGGAAGTAACGGTTTCCTTTTTTGTTCTTAAAAACAATTCTGTTACGAAAACAATTCCCAAAAATATAAAAAGGTGCAGCATGAAAAAAATAATGATTCTGATAAGCGTAATCTTTTTGATGTGTACAGGTATATGGTTTCGATTTCATACGAAAGAGTGCCGTGTAGTATCGGATCTGGCATATGATAAAAATAAAAAGGGTGATCATCTGGTATATATCCGGGAAGGGCATGAACTGGTTCCATTTCTGGTATTGACTTCTGATTATAATGGCGAGACACTACTGTTGAGGAAAGAAGTACTGAAAATGAATATGCAGATAAATTCTTATGAAGCGTACTATGAAAACAGTTTTATGGATGATTATTTAAACCATGAATATATCAGACAGCTTCCGGATGGGATGCCTGTTTTGGAATCTGAGATTAAGATAACGGATGAGAAATCATTGGGAGTTTCGGGAACAGGGACAAAAAATATAAAGAGAAAGATTTTTTTGCTGGCATACAGTGAGGTGATGGAAGATCAGAATATAAATGCAGCATCGGAAGGAACGTTTCTTAGATTTTTTGAGAAGGAAGAACAGCGTATTGTTTTGAAAGAAAATCAAAAAAGCAGCTGGTGGCTGCGAACGCCGAACACATATTATACTTCCTGCGTTTATGTTATTGGGGCGAATAACAAGATTGGCTTTTCCAATGCATATGATAAAAATGGAGTGCGGCCGGCATTTTGTGTGCCGGGGGACTGCAAAATGGAAACCGATCAGGATGGACACAGAGTATTGCAGCAGAGGCAGTAAAGGAGTTTTGGAATATGAGAAAAATGAAAAGGATCATCAGCCTTTGGCTGGCTGTTATTTTAGTGATCACCGGTGTGGATCTGCCATTTGGCATCCTGGAAATCCAGGCGGCAGCAAATGTGAAGCGGTATACGGTATTGGTGCTGGATACCTCAGATACAGCAGAATTTACATATAATAATGAGACGATTTACACGGCAGATACGGCATTATCTGATGTCAAGAGTGCTGCCGGGAAATTTATCCGGGATATCAGTGCAACGGGCGGAGATAATTATGTGGCGGTCATTTCTTATAAAGATTATGCAACTACTGTATCTGGTTTTTCAAAAGAATACAGCTCGCTGATCAATAAGATTAATAATCTTTCCGCTTCCAGCACGACCAGAGATATATCAAGTGGTCTGGAACTGGCAAATTCTATGTTAAATCATGCAGATAGTGAAAATGTGATTAAAAATGTTGTGCTTTTTTCTACCGGAATGACCAACGAAGGCGATTATAATTATGATGGTTATTACGATGGAAATGTTGTGGGAAATGCATGGCACAGAAATGATACAAATGTTCACCTGTATGCATATGCAAATCATACACTGGAAGAAGCAGATCTGTTAAAAGATCAGGGAATTAACCTGTATTCTATCGGTCTGTTCAAGACGATGGCAAATATGCCGCAAGAAGGAAAGAATATTGCAGAATTTTTCAAAATGACTGCGTCTGATATCGCAACATCCGAGGATTATTTTTATCCGGTGTATTCGGTGGATGATCTGGAATTTACGTTTGGAGAGGTCGCAGATGATATTCTGTCTTCGGTAAAGGAGATAACGTTTACCTACAGTGGAGACAGTACAGCCAAATGTTATTATTCGGACAATTATTTTGCAAAGAGTGCCTATAATTATAATCCGAGTCTGGCAACGATGTCGCTCAGTTTTGCAATGTCGGCATTTGGAAGCAGTGATGGCGGTCAGACGGATTACACCAATAAAAGCAGCAATGCCAGAGCGTTGTTGAAAGAAATGGGATTCGCAGATGAAAATATAGCAGTAAATGACTGGTTTACGAAGAGACCGACGACGGATTCGATTGGCGTTATCATCGGAAATAAACCTGTGAAAGTAAAAGATGAGGAATATACACTGATTGCAGTTGCCGTCAGAGGCGGCGGTTATGAGCAGGAATGGGCAAGCAATTTTACGATTGGTACATCCGGACAGCATCAGGGATTTAATACTGCGAAAAATAATGTTCTTTCTTATCTGAAACAATATATTTCCAAGCAGGGAATTTCCGGACAGGTTAAAATATGGGTCACGGGATACAGCCGTGCAGCGGCAACAGCGAATCTGGTGAGCGGTGAACTTGATAAGGGAATCGCTTTGGGAAACGATATCTCGTATCAGAGAAAAGATGTTTATGGTTATTGTTTTGAAACGCCGGCAGGTGCATTGAGCGAAGAGGTAAATGGGGATTCAAAGTATGATAATATATTTAATATTATTAATCAGAGTGATCCTGTGCCTTATGTAGCACCGGCAGCCATGGGATTTGGCAGATATGGTATTGATCGATATTTGCCGTCTGCGGAGTCAGAACCGGAAGATTATGCAGATCTGAAAAAGAAAATGCTGGCGATCTACCAGGCGATGCCAACAACAGAGAAGTATGTTGTAGATGATTTTCAAATGAAAAAAATCTCTGTGGACAATCTGACCTGGAATGCGGTTGGGTTCTTAAAAGATGGGCTGATCGTTAATGATACGAAACATAATTATTCTCAGGGCGTATTTCTGTCAGATTATGTTACAATCTTATCTAAAAAATTTATCGTAAACAGAGAAAATTATGTTGATCGTTATCAGAATGAGATTCGGGAGATTTGTTCCGTAGTTTTTGGTTGTACCGATGAACAGTCAGGACGTCTGACGGATTCGATCGTATCGCAGGTAAAGAGTGAATGGTATAAATTTGTGGGTGCATATATCTGGAATACCGGGATCAATCCATGGGGAACGGAAGAAAAGGCATTGAAAATCGTATCGGGATGGCTCAGGAAAGCACTTCAGGATGCAGGAATCACAGATTATAATGAGCTTGTCATTGATTATGCGGGTGTGAAACTGAGTGATCTGATGCTTGCACTTGTCAGCAATCATCCGAATTATTTTACAACGGCTGTTTTAAATGGAGAAGGACTCGGGGCAGCTCATTATCCGGAACTGTGTTATGCATGGCTGGCATCGATGGACAGCAATTATGTCGGAACAACTGCAAATCGCCTGAACAATGGCGGATTCCGGATCATTCGAATCAACTGTGAGGTTGATGTTAAGGTTTTTGATGCAGAACAAAATAAGATTGCATCGATCATCAATGAGCAGTCGGATGAAACAGGAAGTTATATTGCAGGGGTGGATAACAATGGGCAGAAATATGTTGTCCTTCCGGTGGATGAAACTTTTTATGTGGAAATGACTGCACGTGAAAAAGACAGCGTCAATTACAGCATCAATGAATACAGTGCTCTGGCCGGTGAGTATACGCGAAACATCAATTATTTCAATATTGAGATGGAAAAAGGAGAAGTGGTGGAAGGCGTTCTCCCGGCATACGATAAAGCGGAGCTGGAGAAGGATACTCCGGAAGGTTCTGATGCGGACTACAGACTTTATGATGCAGATGGAAACACAATAAATTCGGATTCGGATTTGTCCGGAGACGATGCAAGAAATGCATATTTTACGGTGGAAGCACTTGTATCTGATGAAAAAGCCGGAACTGTGATTGGCGGAGGTATTTACCAGTATGGGCAGTTTGCGAAACTTCAGGCAATTCCGGAGGAAGAATATGTTTTCGAAGGATGGTACAGAGAAGGAATACTGCTTTCAAAAGAAGAGGATTACAGGATACAGATACTGTCTGATGAAAGCATTACTGCGAAGTTTGTGAAAAAGCGGACACCAAAAGTGGTAAAACTTTCAAAGACGAAATATGTATACGATGGAAAGACAAAAAATCCAGGCGTTATTGTACTTGATGGTGATGGCAACAGAGTATCTTCCGATCATTATACGGTATCGTATCAGGCAGGAAGAAAGAAGGTTGGTCAGTACCATGTAAATGTAAAAATGAAAAATAAATACTGTGGCAGCAAAACACTTTCTTTCAAAATTGTTCCGAAAGCGACGAAGATCACCAAAGTCATCAAAAAGAAGAAGGCACTGAGTATTTCCTGGAAAAAACAGAAAAAGCAGGTGTCAGGATATCAGATTCAGGTATCAACAAGCAGAAAATTCAAATCAAAAAAGACAAAAAATATCAGTGGTATGAAAAAGAACAGTACTACGGTATCCAAGTTAAAATCCAGAAAGAAATATTATATCCGGATCAGAACCTGGAAAAAGAAAAACAGAAAGAAATACTATTCTGCCTGGTCAAAAGTTAAAATCGGTAAGACCAAATAAGAGTATCGGGGAGCCGCAAAAAAACAGCGGCTTCCTTTTTGGATATTTCCGGGGAAAAAGAACCGGTCAGACGGAAAAATTGCGAAAACCCTCGGTTTGACAATGTATTTTTGGTGTAGTATACTTTAAAAACATGAAGAGTAATAGTAGAATAAAATAGGATAATAACAGGCAGGAACATATACGAGGTGAAACAGTGGATAAATACGAATACAACCTTAAGTTAGAAGAAATAACAAAGCTGGCTGATCAGGGATATTATGAAGATGCGGCAGATATTATTGATACGATTGACTGGCGGAGAGTAAGAAATGTCAGAACGCTTTGTATGATCAGCGAAATTTATGAAGAAGTCGGAAGATTGCAGGACAGTAAGGCACTTTTGCTTCGTGCATACCGCAAATCTCAGGCAGTGAGAAGCATTTTGTTCCATTTAACGGAGATTTCCGTAAAACTGCGGGAGTTTGATGATGCAGCGGAATTTTACAGTGAATTTGTTGAAGCAGCACCGCACGACAATTCACGTTATCTTTTGAAATATATGATCTATCGAGGCAGAGGTGCGGCGATCGAGGATCAGATTGAGATTCTGGAAGAATATAATCAGAAAGAATACACGGAAAAATATGCCTATGAGCTTGCAAAACTTTATTATCGTGCCGGACAGAAGGAGAAATGTGTTGATGCTTGCGATGATCTGGTTGTGTGGTTCAGACAGGGCAAATATGTTATCCGTGCACTCGAACTGAAACAGAGGATCAAAGCACTGACACCGGTACAGCAGGCGATTTATGACAACCGCAACGAAGCTACCATGCCAAAAGCGGAAATGGTAGAAAATGTTGCACCGGATCTGGAAAAAGCTATTCTGGAAAATATGCCAGAATCCAGCAAAGAAGTGATCACGGATGATGTGATTTCTGTAACGGAAAAAGAGATCGCACAGAGCGTCGCAGAACATACAGCTGAAAAAGAAGAAAATGATGATTACGGAATCTTTGCAGCATTTTCTGAAAATCAGGAAAAAACCGATCAGGAAGAACAGGATTTCCATAAGGAATTGCCGGTAACGACCCCGGAAAAGACTGTCGATAATGAGAATGCCGCAGAGAAGGCAGCGGATGATGCAGAGGTCGATGAGAAAATTATGGATGACGCAGATTCCGAAGCGGAAAACGTATCAAAAGAAAAGGCAGATGCAGCCGGTCAGGATGTACCGGCAAAAACGGATAAAAAATATGAATTTAATACAGAAGACCTTCAGGCAGAACTTGCAAAGAGTATGCGGGATATTCTCTCCGGTATTCAGAGAAAACCGGATGAGAGTGACATTATCGAACCGATGAATGATGTGACTGCCGAGGCAGAAGAAGCAGCTGAAGAAGTTCCGGCAGAAGAGATCAAGAGAAACAATATTGATGATATTCTGCTGTCCATGAGCCTTGCACAGAAAGAAGCGGCAATCGCAGCAGTTCTGGGCAAAAAGGTTGAAGCAGAAGCACAGCCAGTGAAAGCAGCAGAATCACATGTGGAGGAAGTCGCTGAAGTTGAGCCGGAAACAGAGGTTGAACTGGCTGAGAAAATAGTTGAGGTTGCACCAGAAGTTGAACCACAGGTTGAAGAAGTGGCTGAGGCTGAACCAGAAGAGGCAGCACCGATTGAGAAAGTAATTGAAGAAGTAGCAGAGCCAGAAGAGACACCACAGGTTGAAGAAGTAGTTGAGGCTGAACAGGAAGTAGAAGTGCAGCCGATTGAGGAAGTTGCGGAAGTATCTCAGGCTGAGCCGGAAACAGAAGTGAAAGAGGACGCAGCCGAAGGTGCAAGTGCGAAAAAGGCGGCTCTTGGAAATACAAGGGATATTGCAAAAGAGATTGAAGCGGAGCTTGAGAAACAGGCGGCGGAGCTCGAAAAGCAAGAGAAGGAAAAGCAGGCCGAAAAAGAAAAGGAAGAAAAAAAAGAAGCAGCATCTGTAAAGGAAGAGGATGCAGTTCCGACGGATCTGACGGAAGAACAGAAGTATAATTTCTCTTATTTTGCAACGGTGGCAGGGCTGAGTCAGCAGATTGCTTCGGCATTATATATGGTAATGAAGAAGATGAAATCTACAGATCAGACGTCCAGAGTCGGCAATCTGATCATTCTTGGTGCAGAGGGCAGTGGAAAGTCTACGCTCGGTATTCGTTTTGCAAAGACAATCAGTGAAGAAAAAGGCGAGGAATCTGTAAAGATTGCAAAGATTTATGCAGAGGATTTCAATAAAAAGGATATTCCGTCTACGGTTGCCAAGATTGCGGGTGGTACGCTGATCATTGAGGAAGCCGGTGATCTGGATGATGCCGTTGTGGAACAGCTTTCCAAAGCGATGGAGTTCCGTACAGATGCACTTCTTGTGGTTCTGGAAGATGAGAAGAAATATCTGAAAGAGCTGTTTGAGAAGCATCCGGATTTCGCAGAGAAGTTTACAAGCGAGATTGTTATTCCGGTATTTACCAATGATGAACTTGTCGAATTTGGACGTACTTATGCTTACGAGGAAGATTACACGATCGACGAAGAAGCAATCCCGACGCTCTATGATAGAATCAGTGAGCTGCAGGAAGCGGGTAGACCGGTTACTGTGATCGACGTCAAAGAGATTGTGGATGAGGCCATCCGCCAGTCTGAAAAGATCGGATTCCGGAAACTGAGCATGGTTCTCTCCAAGAAGAGATACGATGCGGATGATCGTGTGATCCTCTACGAAAAGGATTTCAGATAGAAAAAAGAGTCTTCTACGACTGAGTTTGAGTAGCTTGAAAAATCGCGGAAAAGCCCATAAATAAAGGCTTTGCGGGGTGTCGAAAAGACCAAATGGAGTGCAAATGGAGTTTAAAAATTATTTTTTTCTCTTGTTTATATTCCAGATTCACCTGCAAATTTCGTGAAATCAGTTATTCTCATAAAATA
>PVMQ01001187.1_pt1 | contig 15977 bp, 8 predicted proteins | sample 1853411 | NCBI WGS metagenome assembly PVMQ01 (sample SAMN08533513, study PRJNA380276) | Human gut metagenome, whole genome shotgun sequencing project.
GCTGCATAGCCGAAAGGCAAGCAGTATTGGTGTCATGGACGCACCCTGAAAAAAGACGGTATCCCGCCAGATTTCAGATGCTCTGGTAACTCAGTTACCGAGTAGTTCACAGAGGCAAAGATGAGATTCATAATATTAAAAATATTGAAATTGTTATAAAAGATAACGAATCACATGGTTAGTGTGGTTCGTTTTTTTGCATATTAGTCTTAAATGGAACACTTTGAACAAAAAAACGTGAAAAATTTTTCCTTCATTGAACATTATATTTATGAGTTTAATAGTGTATAATATTGTACCTGATAAGATACTTGATAAGAAAGATTATCAGCGAAAAACAATGAAGATATCAATTTTTGATATTTTTTTTGATATAAACTAAGACTTCGCAGGGTTCAGATTAGAAAGATAACGATGCAACTAAAAAATTCGACAGATTACTCAATTAGAATTGTATGTTACTTAGCAGCACAGGAACGGATGGTATCTACATCAGAATTGTCGCAGAAAATATGAACCGGAAGAAGCAATACGGATGATTTCAAATGGTGAATGTGGGGCGTTTTCCACAAAAATGACCCAGTGCTTGACGGCGGCAGTTATCCAGCCAGAGTGGTTAAAAGTGACAAAAAGTTAACCATGACAAAAGATTTGAGGCGATTTTTATGAATAAGAAATTGAGTGTTTTAAGGCGAATTACAGCAATCGTTCTGTGTGTTACATTATTATCTTCGCAAGTCGTAGTTGCGAATGATGAAGATTCAGAAAGAATGGATGTGCAGACCAATAGTGAAATTACAGATATATCGGAGCAGGATGGTTTCAGCAGTGATACATCTGAAACATCTGATATCACAGAAAGTGATATTCCTGATTCTTTTGAAGGCGAATCAGAGCCAAATACAGATATTAGTTCTGAGGTAACAGAAAAATTCGACAATTCTGAAGATCAGGGATTTACAGATGAAGAAGAAACAATTATGGATGACGAAAACACATCGGACACATTGGAAGAAGTAAATCCAGATTATGAAGATGGAAAAATATGTATCTACAATTACCAGCAACTTCTGCAAATCGGTACAGGAACACAGATGTTTTCCGGAGACAAAGATGGAAATGTTGGTGAAGGGGATAAGGTTCTTGCAGATGGTGCAGAACTTACCTATGCATCAGACGCTTCCTATTGTTTGATGAATGATATTCCAATAGATAATGAAAATGTCTGGAACTTCCCATCTGATTTTACAGGCAGCATCACTTCATCATCTGAGCACACTGACAATATGGTATATGATTCAGCGACAGATACGATTTATGTGTATAACCGCTACCAGCTGGAATTGATGAAAGGGGAATCTTCAGACAGCGAACCTGTAATGAGCGAGGATTATATTGCTGAAAAGGTTGGAATGGGACAGGTTTTCACTTTGGAAGATGGTTCGTATCTTACTTACAGCAAAACACATAATTATGTGCTTGCTTCCATATTTACAACAGAAACACCGGAGCTTCTTGCCAACAAGGCTGGAACAGAGGAGACAACTCAGAATATCTCAAATGCATATCCATCTGATTATGAAGGAAGAAATTATTTCGGTCAGGTAGTAAAAAAGATCGGTGATAAAAATTACATTTTGATTGGAAATGAAACACAGCTTCGGGCAATTGGAACAGATGTGGAAGTAACAGAACCAATCTGGCGAGTATATGAAACAAGAAAGAAAAATGAGGGAATACTGGGGGGAGCACTGAGCGGATATACAGACTGGAAACCGGCAGCGGATACATCAGAATACAAAACGGAACTGTATTATCCGGGTGATGCGGATATTGTAAAGTTTAATGATACATATAATTGGTCCGGAAAGGAATTGTATGCTAATAAAAACGGTGCTCATAAGCTGAATGATACAGAATATTTGGATAATCCATCTTGGGATATAGCTGGTACAAAAGCTACACAGTGTTATGTGTATGTAAGTAGTACGATTCAGGAGTCAGCCGATATGACAGTAACTGCAACAGAAAGTACTGCCAGTGATTCCGAAGCGGCATCCGTTGAAGCAGGTGCAACTGTAAAAGACAGAGATTTGATTGATATGACTCCGGCAGAAAGTGAGGAAGCAGCTGAGACAGGAAGTGATGATGCAGAAGCTTTTACAAGCAGTGGGGATGAAAGCGGTTTTACTGATGATATAGATTCGGAAAGTATAACAGTTGATGAGAATAAAACTTATGTACTTACTTATGATACGTCAAAACATAGCAATACCAATATTGCAGGCTCCGGATATAAATACAGCAAGGATGCGAATTACATTATCTTTCGTGATATTGATCTTTCCAAAGAAGGGACAAATTCTAATGGGAAAGATGATAACTGGACTCCTATAAAGAACTTCCAGGGAAATATGGAAGGCCGCAAGGGAATGACAGAAGGTGCTAATGTCAAAATCAGTAACGTAAAGATTGTACAGGACACAGCAATTAATCAGAGTGCTTATTCAAATGGAAGCAGCTCGGACACGGAATATGGTGTTGGATTTTTCAGAAGTTTATCGACCCCATATGACAGTTCATTACAGATTTCATCAAAACAGGTTGTCGTAAAAAATCTTACCTTATCAGGAGTTTCTGTATCAACGACAACGAATTCTATTAAAAAAGATTTTAGTTTGCTTGGTGTAGTGTTGACCGGAGTTTTAAAAGTCCTGGGATTATCAAGTGGGTTGGAAAAGGATCCAAAATCTTTTTCAACAGGAGCTTTTGCCGGCGTTGTAAAAGGAAATGTACAGATATTAGACTGTCATGTAGAAGGATTATCAGGAGTATCTAATGCAAACAGCTGGACAGGTGGTTTTGTCGGGTACATTTCGGGTATTACAAAATATGAAGCCCTTTCAGGAGTGCTTAAAGGAGTAACTGACGCACTTAGTACTCTATTAAACTTGATTCCAGTATTAGGTCTTGGGGATCTGATTACAACGCTTTTGAATGGAGGCGTTCTAAGTGTTGGAAACCTGATTCCGATTGGTTATGTGAATCCGGTGTTCAGTAATTGCTCAGTATCCGGTAGCAATACGATATCTGGGCAGAATTATACAGGTGGATTTGCTGGTGAAACAATAGGTGCTGTAATGACTGGATGTTCAGTTAATGGTACTGAGAGTGTTAATGGTACTGATTACTCAGGAGGATTTATTGGCCGTGCTTCCAATGCAGTTGTTGCAGGTGCACTGGATCATCTGGGAATCCAAATAGCTGATTTCCCGGTCAATACAGTAATGCTTGGATGTAGCATTAATGGCAGTGCAAATGTATCTGCGACAGGAAGCTCTGGTAAGGAAAGTGGTTATGCAGGTGGATTTATAGGAGAAATGCGTAACAGTTATGCCGTGGACTGCAGTATTTCTTCTCTTGGTACAGTGTCCGGAAAAGATTATACCGGAGGATTTGCCGGCTTAGCAACCCTTGGTGCTGTTACATCTATTGATGAAAATAAAGGTCTTCTTGATCTTGTGAAAAAACTTCTTACAGGTTTGTTGAACGGTAATATTACGGATATGGATATTTTGAACTTGGTGGGACTTCGCCCTTCTGTTATAAGCGGATGTACCATTGGCGGAAGTACGATATCCTTAGATGCCAGTGGCAAATATGCCGGCGGACTTGTAGGATATGCCGGAGCTGTTCAGGTTTCTAATACTTCAGAACTTGCAGATGGTTCAAAATCAACTACAAAAGCTTTGAATCGTATGCTTGCAAAAAACAGTATTTCTTACAGTTTTAATGAGCATTCTAATAGTATTACTGCATCAGAAAGCATGTCTGTTTCAGCAACAGAGAATGCCGGAGGAATCTTAGGTTACGCTAAAATGACCAGTGTCGGTGATGTCCTTGGCGGAACAGTTACAGCAGCAGACTACATGCGTTTTGAATGTAAAGATTGTTCCGTAAACGGAGGCTCTTTGGGACTTACAGTTACTGCGTCAGATCAGGAGAATGGTCGTGCCGGAGGTACTATCGGTTATGGAACAGGTGGAGAAGTAAGGAGAACATCCGTCACAAATCTGAATTCTGTAAAGGCTGGAAAGTGTGCAGGAGGATTTGCCGGATATTTCGGAAGTGGAACTCTTGCTAATGTTGGTGGTATTAAACTTCTTGGATTACCGCTTTTGAAAATTGACAGCCTTCTTTCTGTAGGTCAAATGATTGAGACGTTTACAGTTGACAGTACTGTTTCAGGTGTTTCGTCAGGATACAGTGTGTCTACCGAAAATGAGAACGGTTACAGCGGTGGTTTTATTGGAGAATGTATTAGTGGACGAGCAAGGGACACAAAGATCAGCAACCTGAAAACGGTTACTGCAGCTGCAACATCAGGAAAAGCCGGAGGCTTTGCAGGTTTTGCCAAAGCCGGAGATGCATTAAGTGCCGGAGATTCCACTACATCAAAACTGACAGGAATTGAATTAGAGAATCTGCTTGGAGTTGTCAGTGCCCTGAGACCGGAGTTCAATAATACGTCTATTGCCTATGTTTCGAATGGTTCTGATCCTCAGGTATCCGCGGATATGGCGGGCGGCTTTGTGGGAGACGGACAGGCAGTAGATATCAACTATGGAAACAACAATTCCGGATTCAAAGCAGACACGAATAGTGAGGATGGAACAACCGAAGGCGAGGCTGGTGCGATTGCAACAACAAATATTACCGGACTCTCTTATATAAAGGGAACCAGCTATGCCGGTGGTTTTGCAGGAAGGATGATGCCTGGTGATGTGGCACAGACAGGTTCTATTAAGTTACTGGGCCTCTTGGATGTAAATCAACTTCTCAGTGTCATGGATGTGGCTTATCCGAGAATTTCCGATGCTTCTATTGAGGGAAACAACTTAGTTGTAACAGCATCCGGAAAAAATGATGATGTGGCTCTTGGAGATGCCGGTGGTTATATCGGTAATGGAAAAGCAGTCATGGTTAAGAACTCTGATGTGACCAATGTAAAAAAAGTCACAGCACCGTATCATGCCGGTGGCTATATCGGAATCATGCGTTCCGGAAGTGCGGCGGAGGCAGGAGATGCCACAGGAGATCTTTTGAACAGTGTCCTTGGTAAGATTCTGAGTCTGAAGGAACTGGCAAGTGTCCTGCAGGCTGCATCCAGCAAAATTACAAACTGCAAAGTTGCTGGTACCGCAGATGGTTTGACTGTTACGGCTGACAGCGGATTTGAAAACGCAGAAGGCTATGCAGGTGGCTTCGTTGGAGAGATGCAGAGCGGTCATGTAGATAATTCATCAAATGCTGTTGACGCTGGAAAAGGAACGGCAGTAGAAAATCTTCTGAAAGTAGAAGGTCTTCGTTATGCCGGAGGCTTCGGAGGTCTGGTAAAAGCCGGAGCGGTTGCAGAGATTGGAGCTGAGTCATCAATTCTTACAAAAGTAGTTGATCTGACAGGATTACTTTCCCTGGTTAATGCTTTTGTTCCGGTGATCAGTAATGCCAGTGTTAATTCTGTAGAAAAAGGGTTTACTGTTACAGTTACAGGGACTCTTGAAAAAGACAGCACCAACGATGCGGATACCGGAAGTGCAGGAGGCTTTATCGGATGCGGAACCGGTGTGCAGATCAGTAATTCTGATGTACATAAACTGAGGCATACCCGTGTCAGCGAGCCAAAGAATCTGCAGCAGGAAGATGGTAGCAGTTATTACGGAAGCGACAGTGCATATGCGGTAAGTGGTTATCGTTATGCCGGCGGCTATATTGGGAAGGCTGCTATGGGAAGTACGGCAGCCATCGGTGGAGCAAGTGTTCTGGATCATGTTCTTTCTACGACAGGACTGTTATCAGCATTGACCGTAGTTGCATCTATTATAGACAGTTCAGATGTTTACGGAGCGATAGGCGGATTTCATGTTCTTGCAACAGATGGAGACGGTGATACCGGAAAAGCCGGTGGATATGCAGGAGAACTTCTTGGAGTTCAGATTCAGAATAGTAATTCTTATAATTTTGCACATATCATAGGGCGTGAAAGTGCCGGTGGATATGTTGGAACCATGGAGCCTGGGAGTGCGGCAGATGTGGTAGAGGGATTAAGTGCTCTTGGAGGACTGATCAAGGCAGATAATCTTCTTGGCGTTTTACAGGCATTTGTTCCTGTGATCAAAAACAGCGAAACAACCTGTGTACCTTGTGGAGGTGCTGTGAGGGCTCAGGCTGAGAGTGATGACGGCATTTACCGTGGGCTTGCCGGAGGCTATGCAGGTTACAACTACGGCGGTCAGATCTGGGGAAAGAATACGGATAAGTGGAAAGGTGCTGCATATACAGGAACCGTAAGAGAATGTGCGGCCTATCGTATCCGTTCCGTATATGGAACGGAATATGCCGGAGGTTATACAGGACTGATGCGGTGTGCGAATGTTGCAGACACAGGAAGTCTGAAGGTTTTATTCGGTCTTATCAAACTAGATAATCCGCTGACGCTTCTTCAGGCAGTGTATCCGACAGAAAAGAATACAGCTGTTTATGGACCGCTTCGTGGACTGGATACGGATACCTGGAATAAGTGGGTTGGTGCTGTCGGCTCTTATGGAAGTTACGGTAATAAATTACAGGCACTTGGTGAAGTCAATGATCAGAATCGGTTAAATGAGATTATTTCCCAGTATGCATATGGATACGCTGTTACAGCAGGACGGAGCATTCTGGCAAGTAAAGCAACACAGGGAGGTTCTGCCGGAGGCTATGTAGGCCGTATGGAAGGCGGTACCGTAACAAATGGAACTGCAACAGATCTTCAGTTGGCAGAGGCTTATAGAAGCAGTGGTGGTTTTGCTGGTGAGATGCTTACCGGTTCTGTGGCAAACACAGGTGATGTTTCATTGGCAGGTCTTAAGATTATCGGTGCCGACAGTCTGGCAGCATTAAAAACCTTTGTTCCGGTTGTAAAACAGTCCCATGTGAAAGGCTATCGTTCCGGAGCAAGGATTAAAGCAACCGGTATTGCAGACAAAGACCCGGCAGGATTTGCCGGAGGTTATGTGGGAAGGATGATCGGTGGACAGATCTGGGGAGATGAAACTACCTCCTGCAGTATCACAAATTTAAGGCGTGTAGATGGAACTTCCTATGTAGGCGGTTTTGCCGGAAAAGTAGATCCGGGTAGTGTGGCAGCTATTGATACAGCTACAAAGCAGGGACTTTTGAATAAGCTTCTGGATGTTCTTATGGTAAATGCTCCGGCAGAGCTGATTAAGGTTTTGAATGCAACTGTTTCCACTATTCGTTGTGCATCTGTGTCAGCCTGGGATGACTGGGGCGTGATTGTAAACGGAACTTATCAAAATGGAAGCAATACCGGGTACGCAAAAGCAGCAGGAGGATTTGCAGGAAGTCTCTGTGGAGCGGTCCTTGGCGAGAAGGATAAGCCGGGAAGTGGAATCCATGCGGATAAAATCCGCTCCGTAGTGGCCGGTGAATATGCCGGTGGATGCTTCGGTATTGCGGATGTTTCCGGTGCTGCAAATATTAGTGCCAATGGTGAGACCTCTGTCTTACAGTATCTTTTAAAGCTTGGAAAAACCGATGTGCTGGATGCATTCCGAAGCTATGTATATTACGGAAATGTCACAGGAAGTACAGATGCAGGGCTTGGCGTCAGTGCCAACACAGCAACAGATGCAGGACAGAATAATCAGGTTACATACAGCGGAACGGCTGGCGGATTTGGTGGTTCACTGTTAAATGGATCTGTCAAAAACAGCAGCGTAACAGGATTAAATTATGTAACAGGCCTGAACAGCGTAGGTGGCTTTGTAGGATACTCCGGAAAAAGCGGAGTTGTAAAAATGGAGAAGCTGGATGTGCTGGGAGATAAATCTGGACAGCTTCTGGGCGGTGCCCTCGGCGTTCTGGATATTTTTGGTTCACACATAGATGACAGTAGCGTGACAGGAGTGCCTGGTGGTTATACGGTTCAGAGTAAAGGCGGAAAGGAGCAGATCGCCGGAGGATTTATCGGCTATGCAAATCTTGCCAGAATGTCAGGCTGTAATGCCGGAGATGCCCAAAATCAGGAAAACAGCCTGAAACAGGTAGCATCAGGCGGAACAGCAGGAGGCTTCGCCGGAAGAACAAGCTTTGCCTATCTTGCAGATGTAAAACTGGATTCCACAGTAGTCGACGCTTTGCTCGTAGTCCTGAATAACCTTGTAAAGGCATTGTATCTGGATAAGATTCAGGATTCCAATCTTTTGCATATTAATCTTGGAATTGTGAAGGTTGATGCACTGTACGATGGAAATCTCATCCATGTGAATCTGCTTGGACTGGATATTTCCGTTGGGCTGTCTAAAAAGTCTGATGATAATAATCAGCAGACAGATTTTGCAATCATTAAGATCGGAGATTCCTCTATTAAGCTTCCATGTGACAAAAACGGAATCATAACGAAAGATAATGATGTAAAGTCCAACATCAGTGTCAACCTAATTAAGGCAAACAGGACAAAAATTACAGACAGCAATGTATATGGAATCAGTACGGGATACGATGTCTATGCCGGCGGTGCCGGAAATGATGCAGACGGTACTGCTAAAGATGGACGAAGCGGAGGCTTTGTAGGATACAACGACGAAGGACTGCTGAAAAATAACAACATGTATTACTGCGACGTGGTCCGTGGAACATCTAAGCTGGTGGGACCATTCAGCGGAAAAAGTGATCTGGACTCTGCATATGACTTTAATACAAAAGCAGGTGTAGAAGGCGAGAATAACAATTATCGTATCTACCGAAAACCGGCGATTAGTTTTGATGAAATCAAAAAGAATTCTAAACTTCTGACAGATACGTTCAGTCAGGAAAATGGATGGAGCATCTTCTCAGTAAAACATGTCGTGCAGGTAGATGAGTATAACACATTGCAGAATGCAGTTATGGCAACAAAAGATTCTTCTGAAACAGCAGATCTGAATGCTTATGTATCAGATGCAAAAGCCGTTCTGATGTCAGATACCAAAACGACAGTAAATACAGGTGATAGCACATCACCGGAACCATCAGATGCACAGGATCCATGTGATGAATATATAAATCTGACCATTAATAAGGTATGGAAAGATTTCCGGAATATGGACAACATCAGACCAGACACTATTAAGATTACAATTTCCAGAAGCTGGACGGATGCAGAAGGAACAAAACATACAGAAGTCGTGCCAAACTATGAAAACTATGAAATAAAAGGTGATATCTCAAAATCTACATGGCAGAAAGTGATTGAAACTCTTCCAGCCTACATAAAAGATGATGCAGGAACTCCGCATTATTACAAATATTCTGTTACGGAAACTGAAATAAAAGGATATACAACTACAATCGAAACTTCTAAAGATGGATTTACCTTCACGATTATCAACCGGCATTTTGCACTGCTTCCGGATACCGGCGGCGAGGGCATTATGATGTTTATCATAGCAGGTGGCCTGTTGTTAGCGTTCCTGCTTTATACCGGACGCAGAAGGAAACGGAAACAGACGATGTAGGAAAGGGGGAGCAGGGGCATGAGAGAGATATGGCTGCGTGGGGAACTTCCACCGTAAAGGCTGAAAGAATTCCGAGCGAACCAATAAAAAATCAAAAGAAAGTGAGAAGAGGAATATGAAGAAATTAGTATCAAGATTTATGGCAGTTCTGATGGCAATGACCATGATACTGTCCATGAGCATGACTGCATTTGCAGCAGAGGATGCAACAAGGTTAACAGGTACTGGTAAACTGACAGTCAACAATACAGTAGAAGGAAAGACTCTGGATCTGTATCAGATTTTTACAGCAACAAAAAATGAAGCGGGCAATGTAGCATACACATTAAATCCTGAATATGAAGGATTCTTTAAGGCAAATGTAAATGGAGCTTCTGCATTAACAGGCGAAGCATTAAGTGAAAAAGCTTATGAATATGTTAAAACACAGGTTGGCGAAGATGGAAAGAACGGTGTAAATTTTGCAAAAGCAATGCTTACATGGATTCTTTCAAATACTAGCACTGTAGATGCTACTCATAAAACTGTAACCACAGCAACTGGTTCTACAGAAATTGCTAATCTGGCATATGGATACTATGTAGTTTATCCATTAGGTGCAACAGATACCTCAGCAGCACCTGGAACTGGTCAGGATTATACATCCGTAGCATCTTTAGTTAGCGTAACAGATACTAATGCTACAGTTAACATGAAGAGTAATTACCCGACAGTAGACAAGAAAATTATTCCAGCACAGAGTGGAAGTGGACTTACAGTTGGTGCTATTGTGAATCCTTCATGGGAAGGCAATCACCAGATGGAATTAGATGACGAAAATGAGTCTGAGGACACCATTGCACCACATGGTGCAGCGGATGAAAAGAAAGCTGGGGATTTTGCGATTGGTGACACCGTTACTTACCAGCTGACTTCTAAAGTACCGGATATGACAGGATATAATTCTTATACTTTTAAATTTACCGATACATTATCAAAAGGACTAGACTTAAAAGCAATTCTGTCTGTAAAGGTTGGAGATACAGAACTCAAAGCAGGTAAAACAGGAGATAACACATACTTACCGACATATACGACAAATGACAATGGAACACATACACTAACTATTAGCTTTAATGACTTTTATAACAACTTTAAGAATCGTACAGGCGAGACAATCACAGTTGTTTATACTGCAACTTTAAACAAAGATGCTGTTATCGGTATGAATCCAAATACCAACAAGGCGGTTGTTGAGTACAGTAATGATCCGAAGTCAGGTGGAACAGGTAAATCTGAGCCAAGCATCGTAGATGTACATACCTTTGATTTCACAATCTTCAAATATTATTTAAATGGTGCGGATAAGACTGGACTTGCAAAGGCAGAATTCGAGCTTTACAAAGCAAATGGTGAAGTAGCTGGAGACAAGGTTAACATTAAAAAAGTAACTGATGGTGTTGGATACCGTGTGGCAACACCTGAGGAAGCTGCAACAGAAGGTTTCAAACCCGATGTAATCGTATCTGGTACCGATGGTAGAGTTCTTGTAAAAGGTCTTGATGCCGGAACTTACTACTTAAGAGAGACAAAAGCTCCGGACGGATACAACAAGCTTCTCAGCGATATCAAGGTTGAGATCAAACCAGTATATGATGAAACAACTGGCAAACTGACAAGCTATTCAGTTGATTACACATACAATGGAACTAAAACAACAGGTACAGAAATTAAAGATACAACAACTTCCCCAGAAGTAGCTGTAGAAAACAAGACAGGTGCACAGCTTCCATCTACTGGTAGCAAGGGTGCCCTCATGGTAACATTGGCTGGTATCGTTCTTTTCGGTGTATTAACAGCAAGCAAGGCTTTTGGCAAAAAGAAAGCAAACAACTAAGACATTCTGAAGTTTAAGAATGGACAAAAAGACAGTTCATCTTCCCGGTATTGAACCGGGAGGGTGTCTGCTTTTTCTGAAATGTCCAGTGTGGACTGGGTATTTCAGAAGAAACAGACAAAAAGGTGAAAGGTATTATGAAAAAAATAGTGAAAATACTAAGAGGAATTGGATATCTGGCGGCATTTTCTTTAATCCTGTATCCGGTAGTGAGCAATTACATCAATCAGATGAACAGCACAACGATTGCTACAGATTATGAACAGGAAGTTTCGCATTTGTCGGAAGAACAGGAAAATGCCATGATCGAGCAGGCACAGGAATACAATGAAAGCCTGATTGGAATTGGTTCCATAGCAGATCCATTTTCAGAAAGCAATGAAAACCAGACAGAAAATGATGTGTATAACAATCTTTTGAAAATTGATGATACCGGAATGATGGGATATATTGATATTCCAAAACTTGATGTTGTCCTTCCGGTTTATCATGGAACATCCGAAAAAGTACTGCAGTCAGGTGTAGGACATCTGAAAAACACCTCGCTTCCGGTAGGCGGTGAGAGCTGTCATGCGGTATTATCCGGACACCGTGGACTTGCAAATGCCAAGATATTCACCGACCTGAACAAGATGGAGGTTGGAGATGTATTTTATATTAAAGTTCTTCATCATACCTTTGCCTATCAGGTGGATCAGATTCTGACAGTATTGCCATCAGATACAGATTCTTTACAGATTGAAAAGGGCAAGGATTATGTAACACTGGTCACATGCACTCCTTATGCAGTTAACACGCACAGACTGCTTGTACGTGGCACTAGAATTCCGTATGAAGAGGCACAGAAGATAGATGAGGAAGTTGGTCTTCAGCGCACAATCCCATTCAATTTGATTCTATTGATTGCTGGAATTGTTGCTTTCATCATCATATGGGTGAGCATTAAGTTACATAAACGCAGGAAGGAGAAAAAACATGAGCAGAATAAGTAAACGTAAGCGAATATATATGTGTATGGCCAGTGTGATGTGTATGCTTTTACTCCTCATTCCGTTACCTGTGTCTGCGAATGATCAGGGAAGCATATTATTAAAAGCTACTGTTGAAGATGAAGCTGCAGTATATAATCTAAGCAATACTGAATTTACGATGTATCAGGTTGGCATATATAAAAAGAATTCATGGGTTTTAGAGACTGAGTTTGCAAAGTCTGGAGTCATATTTGATTTTGATGATTCTTCCGCTCAGGCAGAAGCTGCAAAAAAACTGGGAAAATATGTACAGGATAACAACATCAGAGGAACATCTGGAAAGACCAATTCAGATGGAGAAGTTATGTACAGAGATCTGGAAAAAGGAGTGTATCTTTTTGTCCAGACACAAAAAACACAAATTGGCAATCAAGTATATCGAAGTGAACCTTTTATCATAACAGTTCCGGGTAATTATGATGGTCAGATCATCTGGAATGTAACGGCAGAACCTAAATTTAAAAATGAATCGATACCACCAATTACCACGAATACGCCACCAGTTTCAGAAGAACCATCAGGTGATAATAGCAGTCATACTTCAAATGTAAAAACGGGAGATGATACGAATGTAATTATGTGGCTTTCTTTAATGGGAATATCCTTAGTCATATTTAGTATTTGTAAAAGAAAAGTCCATAAATAATATGAGGAGATCAGGGAATTCCGTTCTTTTCGTTTTGTTATATAACTGGCATAACCCAAAAACAAATATCTCCGGAGGTGCACCGTATGGTGTCACCTGGGAGGAAATAGATCTGAAACCTTGGGAGGATTTGGAAAAGAATAATTGAGTTGTCAGTGCAATCTTATTTATCTCTTGTGACAGAAATAGGTTCCCGTTTTGCTGGAAGTAAGTCTGAACTGATCTCAGGAGCATCGAGCAGTGCAGTAAAATTCTGTCTAATGATAGAAACTTCATTCAGAGAATTAAAATATGCCATAGGATTAACAAGTTTCCATGCACGAAAACCAGTAATCCGAATAAAAGTACGGTATAACGTTCCCAAAATCATGCCTATGATTTACTGTGCATAGAACGATATACCGTCACATAGATTGTTGAAATATATGGTTTAAAATATGTTACTTTATTATGAGATTTTTAATATTTTATCAATTAACTCTGACACAGATTTGACACAGCCTTCTGCATATTGCTTTACAGTAGCCATTATTATACGAATATATAATTCTATTTTTTACAGCAGTTATATCCTTTTTTATGCCGTTTATGAATGTTTGAAGTTCAGGGATATCATATTTTTGTGCTGCATTGATCCATTCATCTAATTTTGTAGGATTTTTAGAGAATATGACATTACAAAAGTCTTTGGTTAATGTATATAACTCACTCAATAAAGGATATTTTTTTAATACTTCCTGATACTGTTTGACAGTAATTGTGCCAATATCCTCGAGTTTTTTATAAACCAGCTGGCATAAGGATTTCCTTTGCACATATTCAGAATGTGGCTTTTCTGTTTCATTCTGTTCATGCATTCGTGTTCTTTCTTTTTGCATAAACATTCGTAACGAAGCTACACTGCCAGTATATCCCTTTTTACAAATAATATCATGTATTTGGGGATACGTTAATCCCTGGCTCCTGAATTTTATTACCTCGTTCTCATATGGAGCTAATTTTCCTGGAATTCGAACATTATAGTGACCATTTGTAACTGAAAAATCAGGATTTAAATAATTTTGTATAGTCTTATGGGCACGGTGCATCTGAGATGCAATCTGCTCAATTGGATATCCTGCCAAAGCCATTTCTCTTGCTTCTTTTATTTCCTGTTCTTTTTGTTTTATTGCCAGCTGGTGTTGCCGTTCCCTGGCAATTTCCTTGCTTTCTGGAATCTGGTCTTCTGGAATCGCAAGATATTTTTGGATTGTTTTAGGTGATGAATGTAACAATAATGCTATATCCGATATGGTCAGTCCTTCCCTGCGTTTTTCATGGGCGAATTTTATACGCAATGACCGGTTTGCAGTGTTATATAATGCTTTCATTTCATCCGTAACGCTTTCTGTTAATGGTATTTCAACCCTTGCAGGAAACTCACGAAATATATATTTACAGATAACTTCCGAAAGTCCCTTTATCAAGTGAAAACGGTCACTAATCTGTATGACATCAGGATGAGAATTTATAGCAGCGGATGCGTATGTAATGGCTCCATCCCTTGAAATAACTTCGACATTGTGAAACGTTTTCAGCCAGTTGCAGACAACATTTGTATCTCTTGACGGAATCATATCAACAATCCGATGATTTTCCAAATTTATCATAACTGTTCCATAAGAAAATCTTTTACGGAGAGCAAAGTCATCCACACATACCATTTTTACAGAAGATTTATCCACAATGGATGGCATTTTTTTTAAGCAGATCACAGATGCTGCTTTTGCAAACTGAAATATTTTCGCTTTTTAAAAGTTTAGAAGCATTCAACGAGCTTAGTTGGGATGATGTATATAAAATATTTTGGATTAACCTGTTCGTTTTTTTCGATTTAGCAGCCACAAATGGATGTTTCTCGGAAAAAGTTTTATGAGAACAGTCCAGATTCATACATCGCATTTTCCTGGTATCTACCAACAGAATGACCTTTTTTTCTTGCATAGGAAGATCTTGAATTTCTCTTTCATAAATAGAATGAACTTTAGATGTTTTTCTTCCACAAAACGGACATTCTAATTCAGCTATTGTTGATGCAATATGAAAAATCACTTTATCTTCTTTTATGCGATATTGTATTAGTTCATAGGCTGGGTCAAGTAACTTAATAAATTCGTCCATATAAATATCCCTCTTGGTAAATATATTTTGAATGTATTATATAACTTTAACACATCAATTTCAACTAAGTGTGGAAAGAACCATTTAAGCGCTTACTTTAAATGTTTTCCTTAGTAGTAAGAAACTTCTTTTTACTACTAATTTTACTACTAACATGTAGTAATAACTTGCTAAATTCTGCTCTGATTTGCCACGTTCTGCAATTTCAGAGCAAATCACACAATCCCTAGAATTCCTCGCAAAATAGGGCATTTCGGGGCAAAACAAGGAGAAATAAAATAATGATAAAAGTATTATTCATCTGCCATGGCAGTGTTTAATGGATGCTGTGAAAGCCTAGGCTTTAAAGGATTTTTTGATGATTGACGAATAATTTACACCTTATTTATACCTTTGGAAGACCGGATCGGAATAATAGAGAAATAAAGAAATAGATAAATATAACAGGAAGCAATTTTGTCATATTGGAAATAATTAAAATTTGCTGAACCGTGTTGATTTTATTGATTGAGTATAATAAAAGTAAGAACAGAAACTTCCATGTTTGAAGCGGTTACCAGAATTGACAAAGAAATGCAAGTTAGCCAATCCGGTAGTCCAGTATATTTTTTCATTGTCACCCGACGTTTTTACAAAACATATACTTATTCCGCTTGATGCGTCATTCTTGTTCTGAAAACAGGAACAGAATCCTTACAGCGACT
>PVMQ01001188.1_pt1 | contig 15917 bp, 19 predicted proteins | sample 1853411 | NCBI WGS metagenome assembly PVMQ01 (sample SAMN08533513, study PRJNA380276) | Human gut metagenome, whole genome shotgun sequencing project.
CCGATCAGAGAAAGGTTCTGACAGGGGGAACCGAAGGTAATTATATGGACAGGTGGGATTTTCCCGCCGTCCACCTTCGTAATATCCCCCAAATGCACCATGTCGGGAAAGTGCCTTTTGGTTATGGAGATGGGCGCTTTTTCAATCTCACTGGCCCATACCGGACGAATACCGCACCGGGAAGCAGCCAGAGGGAACACGCCGATCCCGTCGAAAAGGCTTCCCAGCTTAATGTCTGGCATGGCCCGGGGTGCCGTGTCCCTTCACGGCAAGCACCCCTTCCAGTGTGGTCGCCGCAATGCCCAGCCGCCCGGCAACCGCAATATCGTTTTTCACATCCTCGTCCACAGCGCTGCCGCAGACGATCAGGGTGTGGGAGCGCCGCAGCATATCCCGGCGCATATCGATCCCGGCCTTATGTTCCTCGGGAACGCTGTCATTCAAAAACAGCGGCAGATACAAGAGCGGGCAGATCGGGGAAAAGCCCGCCTCATAAGCAAGGCGGCAGTAGTGGGTCGCCAGCTCCATATCAACATCCGGCTCGCCGCTCCATGCGGCGGTCAGGTATGCTAAAGGTCGTTTCATTGGTTGAACCTCCATTTCTGTTTTGGTTTAGGGAAAAGCAAGGTATCGCCCAACCCCTCCGCCCCTTCCCCCGGGAAGGGGAACGGCTCTGGAGAATTTATATCCCCGTCGCTTGACCGGGAAAAAGCATAACCGGGAGAAATCCGTCAAGGGTGCCTCTGGCACCGCCTGCGGCGGCGCTGCCCTTGACTGATTTTCCCGGCTATGCTACGGAATAACTGGCGACGGGGAATAATTTATATCTCCAGAGCTTCGGGGCGCGGGGCAGAGCCCCGCAATCCTCGGGCCACGTTGACCCGAAGTTTCGGCTTACTTTTCCTGTTCGTTTTTCTTCTCCGGCTTTTCGTGTTCCTTCTGCTGGCCCTTCCAGTCGTCCAGCAGCTTGATAATCTGGTCCTTCATTTCCCTCGGCGTAGTTTCCTTGCCGAAATACTTGCTCAGTTCCGCACCTGTCAAAATCACTTTGTCTACCTCCTTTTTGTCCTCCATCATAATGCCGTCGATCACATCCCCGTTGAGCAGCTTCTTTTCGTCCAGTTCCCGCATACGCTTTGCCTGCGCCTGTGAAGGCGAGGACTGCTGGCTGTCAATGGCGACGGCGATATAGTTCTGGTTCTTCTTGCCGATATAGGAAAGCTCCACCGCCGTAGTAAAGCCCAGCTTTTTTTCATCCATCAGCTTCATCAGGTCGGGAACCAGCTCATTGAGCCGGATATACCGCTGCACCTGTTTGACCGCCATCTTATTACGCTCGGCCACAATTTCGTTGGAGCGTTTTCCTGCGTCCTTCGGGTCAATCTGGCCCGAAGTGCGGGAGCCCTGGTGCTTGATGGCCTCAAGCTGCATTTTCAAGGCTTTGGCCCGCTCACTGGGGAGGATTTCTTCACGCTGGTTGAGATTGTCCTCGACCATCTGCGTGATGGCTTCATCGTCCGTCAGATTGCGAACAATACAGGGCATATCCGCATATCCGGCAAGCTCGCTGGCCTTCTAGCGGCGGTGGCCGGACACGATCTCATAGCCGCCATCCTCACGGGGACGGACGATAGCGGGCTGGGTCACGCCCTTGTCCTTGACGCTGGACACCATAGCCCGCATTTCTTCATCATCCCGGACTTCAAAGGGATGGTTCTTGAAGGCGTGGAGTTCGTTCAGCTTGATATAGACGATCTGCTCCTTGCCCCGGCGTGGAGCATCCTTTGGCTTTTCGGGTCCTTTCGGAGCGGGAGCGGCCTGTATCGTTGGAGCCGTTTTTTTCTCCGGTTCCTTTTTGACCGCCTTTTCCGGTTTCTGTGCGGGAGCTTTGGACTTCGGGGCTGCGTCCTTGTCCTTATCTGCTTTCGGGGGACGGCCCCGGCGCTTCGGCTGTTCCGGCTCTTTGGGTTTTTCCTCTGCTTTTTTCGGAGCCTCCGGCTGCTTTTCCGGTTTCTCCGCTTTTGCCGGGTCAGGCTTTTCCACGCCGGGAGCTGCCGCCCGTTCCTCGACTTTCTTTTCCTTCATAATTTCAGCGAAGTTATAGACAGAAACCTGTGGGTTCTTTACCTCTGGTTCCGTCTTTTTTTCCGGCTTCGGGGAAACGGAAACCTTCCCCGGCTCTTTTGGGGGAGCGGGAGGCGTTTCCTTGCCCGGCCCGCTATCCGTTACCGGCTGTTCCGGCGTTTTTGTGGTTTTATCATCTGCCATAAGCATTTACCTCCTGTTTTTTGGCATGAAAAAAAGGGGCTCAACTTTTCAGTCAAGCCCCCGTGGGAAGTTCCTCCTTTCTCCGCCATGATACAAAAATACCGCCCGTAGTCTCGTTTGGGCGGTACTTTGTGTAAGATTGGCAGTCCATTATTAAGTTTTTTATTATGTTCCCTTTGTACACCGTTGCAAATGTTTCTTCTGATACAATCGGTTCATGATGATTTTTGATGTAAAACCGATCTTCTTCTCCAAGATTTTCCAGCCTTCTTTTTGATATCGGATCTACTGTAAAGGTTTTTCCTAATAAAATATCACCTTTGTATTTTTCATTATTAATAATTCCCATTACACTGGAAGAAGTCCATGGATTCCCTTTAATAGTTGAAATTCCCTGTTCATTCAGTTCTCTTGCAATCATCGTACTTCCAGCACCTGCAACATATCTGTCAAATATGTATCGGACCGTTTCCGCACCTTCTTCGTTAATAGACAGCGACTTTGTTACTACATCGTAATCATATCCAAGGCAGCCCTGAAAACCAACAAGTTCTCCACGTTTCATCTTCATTTTCAAACCTTTTTTTACATATGCAGATGTATTTTCCACTTCCTGCTGTGCAACAGAACTTAAAATAGTCAGTAAAAATTCTCCATCTTTTAAGGTATTAATTTTTTCGACTTCAAAATATACCGCTATATTCCTCTCTCTTAACATTCTTACATATTTTAATGTATCTAATGTATTTCGTGCGAATCTAGGAATGCTTTTTGCAATCACTAGATCAATATTACCCGAAAGGCATTCCTGAATCAGTAATTGGAATTCTTCTCTTTTATCTGTTTTTGTGCCTGTAATTGCTTTATCAGCAAACACTCCTGCAAAAACCCATTGCTTATTACTCTTTATCAAATCCGTGTAATATCTGACCATTGAATTATAACTTTTAATCTGATCTTCATCATCAGTACTAACACGACAATATGCGGCAACTCTTAATCTATCAATCTTTCTTCCCGTAGAAGTATCCTCACCAGCACCCTTCGCCTTAATGATTTCAACTTCCATTTCACCGCCCCTTTCTTTTTGTGTTCCTACCGTAGTGTTGATATAATCTTACAACGCAACACTATAATAGTCAAGCGGTAATATTAGAAATAACACCATAATCTTTTTTTAACTTTTTCTCTACCAGCTGATACTCTGCTTCACTTATAAGTTTTAACGAGCGTAATTGTTTCAACATTGACAGCTGCATACTGTATCTCAACAATTTTGCACTATTCATTTTCCCTCTCTACTCTTTCTCATCTACTTTTATCAAAAAATCCTGCAGTAGCTGTCGGGTAACAGCCTCATTGGTATTTCACCATCTTTTCAGACCGGGCAGCTTTCCCGGAAGTATCATTATCAAAAACAGTATCTTCGCCACAAAAATCCCACTTTCTGATCACAGTCAAATATTTATCGCTCATGCCTTTGCTTCCATATCATTTTGATACCATTTCCACTTTGCGTCACGATGTCGCAAAGCAATAATGCAGGCAGTCCTGGCGTATCTACTGTATAGCTCCTCTGTTTCATTCGTCCTGCAGGATAAATATGAAATTTTCAAGGTACAACGATTGCTCTTTTCATATCAATTTACGAAAGGGAGTAGTTCAGATAAAAATTATGCAATCTTAAATTTCAGTATTTTAGTAATCAATTTTGTTTCAAGTCTGCGTCTCAATGTTTCATCCACACAATAATGTAAATTTCCGTATTCATCATATAATTTTCTGGTTGATAACACTGCAATATAACCTTCATAATGTTTCAAAATCCTGTTAATTGCTTCCACATCTCCGGACGCTGCCGACACAATAGTATGATACGGTAGTAACTTTGTATTATTTCTTTTTTCCAGTCCTGATCTCCTCCATAATCTTTTTTAAAGCTATAAGGGAACTTGTGCGATGATAATGAATGGTACTTCTTACAAGATTCATATATTTTGCAATTTCTGTATCTGTCATATCCAGAAAAAAAGATAATAAAATTACATTTCGCTTCTTTTCCGGCAAAGACTTTAATGCTTCACCAATCAACTCATCTTTTACTTCTATTCTCTGAAATCCGAGGTCATGGCGGGTCTGTCACACAGCGCGTTTCCCTTCGTATCCGGGTGTCTTTTTATTCAATTTTCAATCTGCATGAGGCTTGTCTGAACCTCGGGCCATTGTGACCCGAAGTGTTTTGCCTCTCATAAGCCATTTCATTTTCCGGCCTAAATCGGTACGCCTTACAAAGAATTTTTCAAAATTTTTTCTAAGCGCCGCAGACCTCGCTCGATTGCGACACGAACCACTTTTTCATGGACGCCCTCTGCCCGGGCAATGTCCTGTTTGGTCATGCCGAGAATGAAATGAGCATAAATCCGTTTTGCCTGTTTGTCCGGCAAACTGGAAATCGCTGCGTGAAGCTCCTGCATGGTCACTTTCCGCTCATACAGTTCATGGGGAGATAAGGCAACAAAGACAGCTTCATGCTCCAGCCCGTCATCCCGATCAAGGGAATAGTAGGCTTTGTGGCGGTATGTACGCAGCCGGTAGGCAGCCTCTTTACGATCAAACTCTTTGAACATTTCTGCAACTTCTTCCGATACTTCCATGAAGCAATCCGATGTATAGAATGGGTAATAGTCCCGCAAATTGATAATAGCCATATAGACCTCCGTTTCGGTTGTTGGTTGACAAGTGACCGAAACGAAACCGGCGGGGAACGGCACCGGGGCTGGACTTCGGGCCAGTATGACCCGAAGTTGTCCCATAAAAACAGAAAAACGCCCGGACGGCATGAAGCCATACGGACGCATGAAATAGAACTGTCGTTTACATGATAATATTTTTCATATAAGTAACCAGAATACCCCGGAGGAGGGGCAAGGCTTTTTTTAACTGATGTAACTCATGGGTATTGTGAATCACTAACGCAGACATGACGGCATCCTCCTACGCCACCATGTTTGTGTTAGAATATTATTTGCACGAAAAATGGCGGCTTTGAAACCGCCATCAAGTTTTTTATGTGAATAAGCAATGTAATACACCTACTTTATAAGCGGTTTTTTTTAACCACCAAAGCAGGCTCATCAGTTTTTTATCCTTTTTGCTTAGGAAAGCACACTACAATTTCAAAAACATTATTATTTAGAGAAGCACTGATAGAACCGCCCATTTTTACTGTTAAATTCTTTGCTATTGTGAGACCCAAACCGGTTGTTTTGCGGGAACGGGATAAATCTGTTGTATAAAAACGATTAAATATTTTGTCTATATCAGATTCATTTATGCTGTCTGTAAAATTCTGAAAAGAAAAATGGTAATTTTCATTATCATCATAAGATGAAAAATGATAATCACTTTTCCCATGTGACAAGGCATTAGAAATGATATTTTCAAAAATTCTGGTTACTGCTTTTTCATCTCCATAAAATGGAAAAGAAATCTCTGCAATACTTAATGCTGGAATTATTTTGCGTTCCTCAAAAGATTTAAAAAAGGAAACTGCAACAGAGCGTAAAACAGCATTTAAATCAAATGTAGTATAAGAAAATTCCATTTCATCAGCTTCTATTCGTGCAAATTCAAACAACTGATTTAGTAACTGATTTAAAACATTCAATCTTTCGTTTATAACAGCTGCTGCATCTAAATCTTCCTCGGACAACTCCGGCGATTGTAGAAGCATTTGGGTATATCCTTGAATAGCAGTCACAGGTGTTCTAAGATCATGAGCTAAATTTGTAATTGTTTCTTTGATTGCCTCATCCTTTTTTTGTAATGAATATACTTGTTTGTGGTAAACTCGAAGCAATTCATTTAAAGCATTTACAAGATCGGTTATATCGGAAGAAGGAAAATCTAATGTCAATTCTGCATGGGTAAATGAATGTAAAAGTGTTTGCAATTTCTGGCTTAACCGGGTTACCTCCCTACGATGAAACAAGTAAAATGATAAAACAATAATAAGAGATAGTGTCACAATGATAGCATATATTTGAAGTACCACACTCATAACATTATCCCTCCCTGCATTATGTAATATCTCTTTTCTTGAAAATTGTTCCTATAACTCCACCAAATATAATCATATAGGCGAAGAAAATGATAATTGCGGTTGGAAGCCATTGAACTGCCATATCTATTCTTGTTTTATTGATATTACTAATTGCCCAAAAAATTGTGATGTTATATCCTAAGCCCAAAATACTTTCCAATCCATGAAGAACCAGATAACCAAAAAATATAAGCAAAGCATTAACTGCCATGCTAACTGAACTGTTTCTTATGAGAAAAACAAGTGAAATTGCGAGCGTTGATACAGCCATATGATATAATGTCTCACAGAATATGTAGGACACTATATTGCTAATGCTTGTAAAAGTAAGACCGCTTATTCCAAAAAAAATTTTATTACATAACAAACCAATTAAAAAGGCAGACACCAAAAAAAAGAATGATACACTCCAGCCAATTACCAATTTTGATAAGAAGTAACTCCATCGTGACAGACCTTTTTCTATATAATGTTTTACAGTCCCTTGACGAAAATCATTTGAGAAATAGTAGCTGCAAAAAATAATCAAAGGGAATACAACCGGGTAATAATTAAAAAAAGAATCCCAGTAATTTGCAGAAACTTCTGTACCTACCAAATATTCCCTCATGCCAATCGTTGCTTTTTGTGCATAAGCACATAAGAATATCCATCCTGTCATCATAAGAAAACATACTTTCAAGACTTTTCCATGTATTGCTTTATAAAAATCAGCTCTAATTAAATTAAGCATTGACTATGCCTCCTCTCATTTTTTCATTAAAGTAATCTTCCAGTGACTCCTTTGTTACAGTACATTCATCAACAGAAATTCCATGATTAACCAGTAAGGAGTTTACAATTCCGGGATTGTCTACATGTTCAAAAATCCGAATATTATTATCGGAAAGAATTTCGTAGTTTTTAGTATGGAGATTTTTCTCTATTAAAATAGCGGCCTGTGCAGTATCTGATGCCTTAATTTTTAAACAACATTGACATTTTTCATTTAATTCTTTTGCAGTGATTTCTTCAATCAGCTTGCCATTTTTAATAATGCCGTATTTCGTTGCAATTTTTGACAATTCCCCCAAGATATGACTGGAAATCATAATGGTAATATGTTCTTCCCTATTTAGTTTTAATAAGAAATTCCTCATATCTTGTATTCCAGTCGGATCTAAGCCATTGATAGGTTCATCAAGAATCAGAAAATCAGGATTTCCCAACAAGGCAATGCCAATGGCTAAACGCTGTTTCATACCTAATGAAAATTTTTTGACAATTTTATTTTCATATTGTGACAGACCCACCTGCTTTAAAATTTGCTGTACAGATTCTTTGCTTGACAGTCCATATGCTTTTCTAAATACTTCCAAATTTTGTTTTGCGGTTAATTCTGCATAAAGTGCCGGAGATTCAATTACACAACCAATACGATAACGCTCGGTCTGGGGAACAAAATTTCCAAATAGTTCAATAGAGCCTTCTGATGGTTCAACCAAACCTGCAATCATTTTCATTAAAGTAGACTTACCAGCACCATTTTCTCCAATCAAGCCATATATTTCGCCTTTTTTAATAGAAATGGATACTTTATCAACAGCATAATAATTTGTGTATTTTTTAGATACTGTGTTCGTTCTTAGTATATATTCCATGATATATCCCTCCTTGTGGTTTTAGTGTAAGGGATAAGTTTAAGTAAATTATTTTCTAAATCTAAGGATTTCATAAAGATTATATGTCCATCTTAAACCCAATTCCCCAAACCGTTTTAATATACGATTTACTATTATCTATTGCAGCAATTTTTTTGCGTAAGTTGCTGATATGAACATTGATAGCATTTTCAGTTCCTTCTAAAGCTTCATTCCATAATTGCTCATAAATTATATCTTTCGTAAATACTTGTTGCGGATGTTCCATAAGCATTTTCAATATAGCAAACTCATTTTTTGTAAGGGGCAATTTTTGATTTTTTAGAGTGGCCTCCATTCCTATTGTATCTAAATTTAAATCGCCACAACATAACAAGGAATTTGATGTATATTGATTTTCATAAATCCGTCGCAAAATCGTTTCAATCCTTGCAAGTAGTTCTTCTATATCGAAGGGTTTCGTTACATAATCATCAGCACCGTTTTTCAATAAGAAAATTTTACTTTTAGAATCTTCTTTTGCAGATAGACCGATTACAGGCACATTTTTTGTTTTCTTTATTTCTGCTAAAACTTGTTCACCAGAAAGACCGGGAAGCATTAAATCCAAAATAATCAGATTAACTTTTTGCTTTTCAAGAAAAAGAAGGGCTTCTGTTCCTGAATAAGCAGAATATGTTATATAACCATTTTTCCGAAGATATTTAACAAGCATATCATTGATAGCCATATCGTCATCAACTATTAGAATTGTGTAATTCATATAAAATACCTCTCTTTAACATTGATCAATTTGCAGAATATAATTTTATGGCATATTCGTATCAACTTTATCACAATCGTTTGCTATATTCAATCATGTGGCTATTTGATAGTGAAATAAAATACTACTTAACATCAAATTTCATTACATTCTCATAATTCAACCCGAAATGTACAATGATATAGGGTGATATGAGAATGAACCAAGATGAAATTAGGTTTGACTTTCATGGGCTCGGGCTGGCAATCAAACAAGCTAGAGAAGAAAGAGGCTGGACACAGGCCTATGTGGCGGAGCTGGTCGGCAAGACAGACCGCACGATTATGAATATTGAAAACAAGGGACAACATCCCAGCTTCAATTTATTTTTCAAACTCGTTACCATGTTCGATATTTCCGTAGACCAGTTTTTCTACCGGGAAGAACAGCGGGACGAACACAGTTGCAGAAAGCACATTGATGTACTTCTCAACTCCATGAATGAAAAGGAGCTAGTTGTCATGGAGGCCACAGCCGAAGGGCTCAAGAAAGCCAGAGAAACGGAGGTTCAGAAATAAGAGCCTCTGTTTTTTTGTGCTATTTTAGAGGTGTCGCTAAATGGCAAGCAATGCCTCTGTGGCCACAAGTGGCACAGAGGCGGCTTGTTGGGGCTCGCCCCAAACCCGAGCCTCGGGCCAACATGGCCTGAAGCAGTAGCGTCGCTTTGCTACTTGTTTTCATATCCCTATCGCTCCTTTTCTTGTTTTCTGCCTGGCTCATTGTAGCCCAGCAGACAGTCAATATTTGCCTTGATCGTCACAAGCTCCTGCATATCCCGGCGGGCTTTCTGATATTCCCCATAGAGCCTGTTTTTCTTTGTCGCCAGCTTACGGCCTTCTTCTTTCAGCGTTTCCATTTTGGGCAGCTTTGCCCCATTCAAAAGCCGCTTCATATCTGCCTGTGCTGCCCGGTACAGTTCAATTTCCGCCTCATGCTCCGCAAGAAATTTTCGGCTGTATTTTGTAGCTTTATACTGCTCAAAGACCGGTCTGGCTTTTGCATACTGTACAATGGCTCCCTTTAATTCTGCGTTTGCTTTCATAGCGTTTTCCGTCTGCTTGATCTGCTCGGAAAGGGTATGAAAACAGTCGGTTGTCGCTGTGACTTTATCTGCCAACTGCTCATAATCGGTCAGGCCATTGTCTTGTATATAGGCAAGAGCGGCGGCCATCTGCTTAATGTTAAATACCTTCGCCCAGCGTTCATATCCCGGCCCCTTACCGGCAGCCAGCTTTGCTTGAATATCCACCGCCAGACTGATTTTCCGCTCCGAGCGCCCGGGGCGTTTTTCTTTGCCCTCAATGGCGGCCAGAACATCTTGCAAGTCGTAGCCGTCCCCCAGCGTGGAGGCCCGCAGACGGGTAAAGCGTTCCTGTCCCTGCCCGGTCAGCCGGAAACTGATACCGCCGCCCCGAACCGTCTTGACCTCATATCCGGCCCGCTTCATCAGATTGAGAAATTCGTCCAGATCAGCGGGGCGTTCCGCCAGCGCAGTATCAATGGCAAGGCGCAGTCTGTCCTGATAGGAAAGCGGCCCTTTTCGTTCTTTCTGCCATTCTCCATAATTCCGATACTTGCCCTTTCTCTACAATGGACAGCCCGTTTTCAAGGCACAGCCTGTCAGAGAGCCGCCGAAGGGCGAAGCTGGAGCCCCAAAAATTTCGGAATTTCCGGGTGCAGTCAAGGGTGGTGGAGTTGTAATAAATGTGACAATGGATGTGCTGCTTGTCGGTATGTGTGGTAACGATAAACGCGTGCCGCCCCTTTGTCCAGCGCATAGCCGATACGGTTCGCCTCCTTCGGGGTGATCTCGCCCGGATAGAAGGATTGTCGTATCTGATAGCACAGCACATTATTTTCTTTCTTCTGTTCCCGGCCCGTCATAGCGGCATAGCTGGCCTTTGCCAAAAGGAACTCGTCCGCCACGGTGGCCGGATCACATTCATAAGCGGAGATATACTTTCCGCTTTCTGTTTTCTCCGGGTCCTTGCCATAGTCCAGACAATCCCGGATAGCCTCAGCAATCGTTTCGCCTTCGCCCGCATGGCGCTGTAACAAAGTTGTGGTAGCCAAAAATCATTCCTCCTTTCCATGAGAAAGGGGCGGCCCATTCAGACCGCCCCGACTTCGGGCCAGTATGGCCCGAGGCTGCTTAACTTGCCAGAAACCGGTACAGAGCGGATTTGCCTCCGTCCAGCGCCCAAAGAAGGGAGCCCGCCGCCGCTTGCAGTCCATACGGCGAAAGAAGGAAGGCAAGAAACAGAAATACAATCCCGCCTATGGGCGTCGGCGTGAAAAAAAGAGCGACACCCAGCACCGCCAGGATCACAGAGGCAATCGTCAGCAGGACGGCACAAATATCAAACAGGAACACCAGCAGAGCCGCCAGAAGGGACAACGCTAAAGCAAAGGGAGCGACCAATATTTTCAGCAGTATCTTCATCTTCAAAACCTCCTTTATCTATCCTTTCTACCTCTATTTTATCATGCCTGCCCGGGGACATAAATGTTGCGAAAGATTAGTGAATCCTGTCCTAAAACTTCGGGTCATGCTGGCCCGAAGCTTGATGGTTTTATCTAAAAAGTTATGATATAATGAAATCAATATTTTGGTTAGACGAGGTGATGAACATGGGGAACAGCAGAGACGACTTTACTTCAGCAACAAAGGAATTACTGGCAAATCGGGTTGGTAGAAGATGTAGTAATCCTGCTTGCCGAAAGTTGACTTGTGGGGCAAATACCAATCCTGAAAAAATTACAAATATAGGGGTAGCAGCTCATATCTGTGCAGCGGCTCAAGGCGGTCCACGCTATGACGCTTCTATGACACCCGAAGAAAGAAAGTCGTTTGAAAATGGAATTTGGTTATGCCAGTCTTGTTCTAAATTGATTGATACGGATATTACTCGTTATCCTAAAGAACTGCTACAAAGTTGGAAGCAGCTTGCAGAACAGACAGCAATTTTAGAAGTCGAAACTACTTCTTCCACACCTGCCTTTGAAAAAGATAAAGAGCTTGTCCAATTTTATTTGGAGTGTTTTGATCGTCCAGCCTTTCAAGATGACATTTATCAAGAAGGTCGAATGGAGGATTTTGATAAAGCGATTGAAGATACGCTAATTGCCTTGAATACAGGGGTACTAAGAACTCGTGATGGTTCCATATTAAAACAGGCTGATGGAAAATCTTCTGTCCAAAACTCTTTATGGAGAGAAAAGCTCTATACTATCACTGATATGCTAACAGCAATTCGCAGACGATTGAAAATAGCCAAAAAGGAAAAAGCCTATTCGACATATGGCACAGGCGAAGATGTCGCTTATTGTTTCTATGATCGTGAGCTTGCTGAATGGCTTAATTCTACACGAGAAGAAATACTAAAAATTCTATCGTCTATTTGTAAAGAGGCTGGACTTCGGGAATTACATTTTCGGAAACATAGATATAGATGGTAAAAAGAACAAGGCGGCAGGTCCCAACATCGGAACCTGCCGCCCTCGTCTTACTTTGCCACCAGCTCGGAAAGCTCCCGCAGCACCTTTGACACCTCGCCCCACAGTTTTTCATAGTCCCGCTTCAATCCGTCGATTTCCTCCGGGTACACGCCATAGGTATGCGCGTGTACGGCGACCTGATTGAGATTGTTGGAACAGCGCCGTTGCAGAGAGATCAGCTCTTTTACGGGCGCAAGGTCGATGTGCAGGATATACCCGTTCAGAGCCATTTTCCGTACATAAGCCCCGGCGTTGGAAATGCCCGCCTCGGTCATCCGCTCATGGATGGCCGCCAGCTCGTCCGGCGTTACCATAACGTGCAGATGGACATTCCGCTTGCGGTTCTCCATCAGCGTTCCAGTGGATTTTCATAAGGCTTGTAAAATATCTTCAAAATTCGGAATTGCAGGGATGCTATCTATCAAATTCTTGTTGTTACTTTATGGCATATGAGCATTCCTGTAAGGGATGTAGCAGTTCTTCCTGTTTGTTTAACGGAACATGGTTCTCAGTATACGTGATTTCTGAAGATGAGGCGGCTGGCGGCATCTGCATTTGCCCATACGCTTCTTTTCGGGACTTTCGGAGCCAGTAAGCATAATATCAAGTATAATCAAATTTTATTCAAAAAACATTCTATATTTGAACTACTCTTTTCCTTTTTTTGTGTAAATTGGCTTATATATAAAGCAATCATTTTTAGAGCAAGTTTCGCAATGTAGCACAATAACCCCTTTCCGGGTTCTTGGCGACTTGCAACTTGATGGGGATTTCGTTTCCCCATACCCTCGACCACAATCACAGATATGTGTATTGGTTTCCATTTACATGGTCACAGTGCGATAATTTTTCATCACTTACTTTCCCTGCAGGCCGCAAAATTTGGATTTTCTTATGAAACCACTACCACGAAGAAAGGAAGTTATCAATGACAAGACCTAAGAAAGAGGAAACTCTTGCAAAAACTAAAGATGTGCATTTACGCATGAATGAAACTGAATATGATCTTCTTGCAGAAAGAGCCAAGGCTAACAGCATGACGGTTTCTGATTTTATCCGAAATGCCTTGGTCAACCAGAAAGTCATCATCAAATACGAAATTACCGCAGATGTTCCCGAAATAAAAAAACTTATTAGCGAGTTTGGTAAAATTGGCAGCAACCTAAATCAGATTGCCCGATATTTTAATCAGGGTGGAATCCTCTCTTCTGAAATGAGAAATGAAATCCGAAAGTCTCTCCGGGATATTTATGAAATGAAATATGAAGTGATGAAAATGACAGGTGATTTTCGTGGCAGTAATTAAACATATCGCAAACAAAAACTCTGACTATGGAGAATCGGAACGGTATCTTATCTTCCAGCACAACGAGTATACGCAAAAACCGATTCTTGATGAAGAAGGGCATATGATACTGAGAGAAGAATATTATCTGGACGGTCTGAACTGTGATCCATTCTCTTTTGCATCTGAATGTCAGGAACTGAACAGCTACTATCACAAGAACAAAAACTTCAATGAAATAAAATCCCATCACTATATCATCAGCTTCGACCCAAAAGACAGGGATGAATGTGGATTGACCGGTGAACGTGCCCAGCAACTCGGATTGACTTTTGCAAAGAAAAACTTTCCCGGTCATCAGGCTTTAGTCTGTACTCATACCGACGGTCATAACAAAAGTGGAAACATCCATGTGCATATCGTAATTAACAGTCTCCGTAAATATGATATACCACAAGAACCCTATATGGAATTTGACTGTGAAGCAAAAGCCGGTTATAAGCATCATCTAAGTGCTGCCTATCTTGCCCATCTAAAACAGGAAGTCATGGATATGTGCAAAAAAGAAGGGTTGCACCAAGTTGATCTGCTCACTCCTGCTGAAAGAAAAATCACCGAAAAAGAATACTGGGCACAACGCCGGGGACAGGAAAAATTAGATAAGCTGAATCTGAAAATGAAAGAAGATGGAATCACACCGAAAGAAACTCGTTACCAGACAGAAAAACAATTTCTCCGTGACGCTATTGATGATGCTGCAAGTATTGCCCGATCACCAGAAGAATTTTCAAAAATCCTTGACGAAAAATATCACATCATCCTCAAGATCAGTCGAAACCGGTACAGCTATCTTCACCCTGGCAGAAAAAATTTTATCACTGGAAGAACTCTTGGGACCAGATACACAGAAGATTTTCTCTTGAAAGCATTTGAGGAAAACACGAAATCCCGTAGAGAACTGAAAGAAGAAATTCTGGAACAGCAGGCTCCGAATACTTCCACAGATTTACCACCTGTTCCTTTCTCTGATACTTCTGCTATCCCTGCACCATTCATTTTCATAAAATCAAACCTCCGGCTTGTAATAGATCTGCAAACCTGTATTAAAGCCCAGCAGAGCAAAGCCTATGCTCAAAAAGTAAAGCTCACCAATTTGAAGCAGATGGCTCAGACTGTTGCCTACATACAAGAGCATAGATATGATTCTCTTGATGATTTCCATGCAGCACTCAATCAGGCATCAGACCAGACCAGTGCTTCCAGAAAATCTTTAAAAGATACTGAACAACAGCTCAAAGAAGTGAATGAACAGATTCATTTTACCGGACAATATCTGGCATACAAAAATGTGTATGCTGATTATCGTACAAGCCGAAACAAGAAAAAATTTTATGAAGAACATCGAGCAGAACTTTCCCTGTATGACACAGCTCTACGAACACTCAAAGAAAAATCTGGCGGGAATAAATTGCCTTCCATGAAAGCTCTCTATGCTGAAAAGGACCGGCTTGTTGAATTGAGGGATAGACAGCGTGAAGATTTGTCTAATCACCAGGATTATGAACGGGAGCTTCGCACTGTATCTGCGAATATTGATATGATTCTTGGGAAGAATCGTGGGCAGGAGCAACAGATTAAAAAAGAGCAGAATTTATAAACCTTTTCATCTCCAAGCACCCAAATATCATTTTCAAATCTATGCTAATGAATAAATTCCTGTTTGCATCTTTCCTAAAAAGATGTATGATATAGAAAAACACAGGAGACATCATTAAAATGAAGGCACATAAATATTGGTCACTCGGTGCATTGGCATCCATGATCGGAACTTTTTACTGCTTCTCAAGATATGAAATCTGCTCATAAATATTTTGCTTACAGCTCTCTTCTCTGTATGATTATGGCTATCTATTCTGGTCATAAAATGATTTCTAGAAAGTCCTTAAAAAAGAAAGACTCTGTTTCCGAAGAATCTGCTGAATAATCAAAGAAGGAGTTTCTCCATGTGTGGCGAAATAGAAAAATGCTATTAAAAAGTTCACATAAAATACATTGCTTATGTAAATGTACCGGTATTCTCAAACAGTTATAACGAAAATACCTATTGAAAAGGAACTCACAACCATAGTTCATTTCATAAATCAATACAAAAACATTGATGTTTTTCTTATTTACAGTATGATATAATTAAAAAGAAGATGCAGTATTAAAGGGAGAACTGCCCAGACAGCCTGGCCTCAGAAATATGCACCTTCCTCTATAAATATGATGTTGGGGTCAAAACCATAAATAAATTTAATCCTATTCCTTATAGTACCTTGA
>PVMQ01001198.1_pt1 | contig 15747 bp, 14 predicted proteins | sample 1853411 | NCBI WGS metagenome assembly PVMQ01 (sample SAMN08533513, study PRJNA380276) | Human gut metagenome, whole genome shotgun sequencing project.
AGGATTCGTTCGTTTTGAAACTGGTGAAGGTATTGAAAAGAAAGAAGAAGACTTCGCGGCTGAGGTTGCTGCTCAGTTGAAATAATTCTTGATTTTAAGAATTAGTAGAATCTGAATTTTGGAGAGTATATATTCAAGTGTTGAGTATATACTCTTTTTTTATGGGAAAATATAAAATCTTATGAATTAGTAAGTTATAGTTGTAAAAACAGTGCTTCTATGGTAATATAGAACATATGTTCCGTATTGATTTTGCGATTAAAAAATATTTAAATGTAAAAATTAATTCTGAAAATGAGCAAAAAATTATGCGTTTGCAAAAAAAGATTGATATTTTTTAGGATTTTGATATAATCTAGTATGTTATGCTAAAAAGTAAGAAAGGAGAATGTGATGCAACTTTCATATAAAAAATTATGGAAATTATTAATTGATAAAGATTTAAAGAAAAAAGATTTAAGCAAAATGGCAGGTATTAGTTCTACTTGTATTGCTAAACTTGGAAGAAATGAAAATGTAAATACTAATATTTTAGTTAAAATATGTACAGCGCTTAAATGTGATATTTGTGATATTGTAGAACTAGTAGAAACTTCATCAAAAAACGGAGGTCATCATGAACAATAGTTTAAAGCAGAGAATGAAAGAAGAGGGATATAAACTTTTAAGTATCGATTTGTTTTCTGGTCCAGGTGGCTTATGTACAGGTTTTAAATGGGCAGGAATATTACCATTGATTGCAGTAGAATGGACTGATACGACCGTTGAAACTTATTCTGTTAGTCATGATGCAGAAGTATTTGAATTGAAAAAATACGTAAAAGAAGAAGGATATGATGAAACATATTTGCAATCTTTTATGAATGAAAGTACTAGAACTCTTTTAATACACGGAGATATTAATTTGGTAAGTAGTAGAATGATAAAAAAATTGTTACTTGGTCGCTATGGGATTGATTCTAGAACGGAAACTGTAGATATTGTATCAGGTGGAGCTCCATGTGAAAGTTTTAGCATTGCAGGAACAAGAACAGCAGGTGATGAAAGAGACGATTTATTTAGTAATATTATTCGTATTTCAAGAACAGTAAATACTAAAACAATTCTTTTTGAGAATGTAAAAGGAATGTTTTCAAAGAGAAAAAATGGTGTAAAAGGCGCAATTTTTCAGTATATTTGTGATACCTTTGAAGATAAGAATACAATGCCAAGTTATAGACTTGTTTCAAGAAATCCAGAAGAAGTATTGCTCACAGCAAGTGATTATGGTGTCCCACAGACAAGAGAGCGTTTGTTTTTGGTGGCAATTAGAAGCGACTTAGAAAACATTAAATTTTCTTATCCAAAGAAAACACATGGTGAAGAATGTAATAAACCGTTTGTTACCGCAGGAGATGCCATTTCGGATTTGCCAATTGTGGAGATGAGGGAAGAAAGTACGAAATATACTTATCCATCAGAATTTGAAAATGATAACCAAAGATGGTATGTATCAATAATGAGAGGTCATTATGATGCAAATGGTATACACTCTTGTGTTCCAAAACATTTAATAGACAAGGGTCTATATAACGATAACAGTATTAGTTGTCATAAAGGACCGGGTCATATTAAGAGAAAGCAACAACTTTTAGCATTAATTAGGGAACAAGAAAGTATGCGTTCTGCATTTGATAGATTAACTGAAACAGGGGAAATTGATAAATATAGACATCTTTTTCCAAAAACAATTTATGGTAGTAGAAATAGACGATTATTGAATGATAAACCAAGTTTTACAGTTACATCACATTGTTTAGATGAAATTTTACATCCAACCCTTAATCGTGCAATAACGCCTAGAGAAGCTGCTCGATTACAGAGCTTTCCAGATTGGTATCAATTTGCAGGCCCATATGTGCAGTTCCATGGATCTAAAGAACAAGATAAATATGAGCAGATAGGTGACGCTATCCCTCCATTATTAGCTTGTGCGATTGGAAAACAATTTGTAGCTTGTTTATGTTAGAAGAAAAAACAAATTGGGTTAGTAATCAATAGTATTTACTAAAAATTACTAACCCATTATTTATTTTAGAATTTTGCATTTTAATTGAATGCTTTTTCCTTTCCTTTTAGATGGATATGTCCAACTAAAAGGTGTTCCAAAATGCCCATTTGTCGAAGATAGCAGATGGTTACAATATTGTCGTATTGTATGAATAGATGTTGAATGATCATTATTATCGTAAGTAATAATGTAATCAGCACACTGAGTGTCAGGATTTCCATCTCCGCCTTGTCCACCTAATGACCATAAAGATAATTTATCAATATAAGGTTCTAATTCTTTAGTCAAGTTATTACAATTTTCTTTTCCAAAAGATGATAGACTACCTGCACTTTGGAATAAGTTTAATAAATATCGAAGCCTTGTGTTTTGGCGATCTAAGACATCAGCAAATGTATCAGCTGTATATTGATGGACACTTACACTTTTGTCGCTACTACGTTTACAACTAATAGTATAATTTTCAGTTGAACCATTGTCTGTTTCTACAGTAACAAGCACATCTGTTTTTGGATTTCCACCTGATGGTAGTTTGCCAATTACTTTTTTATCGGATGTGGCAGAAATATTTTTGGTATGCAAACGATCTAAATTAAAACAGTTAATTATATTTTCAAATATATCATAGTGCATTCCTTCTATGGTCGAAGATTGATTTTTCCATTTAGATAAGTTTTGAGCATAGCTTAATATGACAGCAATTCTGTTTTCAAAATTGTTACCTTGTATATCTTTAATTTGCCCAGTAGATAAATTTTTAAGGGCATAGTGTTCAATCATATTGGATATTTCATCTTGAGATACAATAGCATCAATGGCGGAATATTCTTTATGGTTTTGGTATTTATCGTTTTGCTGAATAAATTTGTTTTCTTCCTTTGTAGAAAGTCCATCCGGATATATTAGATATACAGAAGAGATACTTTGATTAATTTTTTTCAAATTAAGAGCATCCCATTGTTGTCCTTTGATTCGATCCGTACGCATGGAAGTAGTAGTAAATAATGCCCATTTTGTTTCATCATGAAATTCTATAAGAAATGGTGTATAAAATTGAGATTTATTATATCCATCTTTACCGATTCTATAATTAGGATGGATATCTTTCAAGTAACCAACAGTCTTACATCTTTCTAAAATTTGTTCAAGACTATTTTGGGCACTTTGTCCATGTTGTTGTTTGTCTGCGTTTGAAAAAGTCATAATACACTCCCTTCTTTTTTAGTAATAGTATTCTTGATTATATTTGGAAAATTATGTTATTTACAAGAAAATATTATTATATCTAAATTATAGCAAGAAAATATTTAAAAATCTATATAGACTCATTTTTCATAGTAATTAATTGGATAGGCAGATATTTTGTTAATAAGTAATTATGCCCCATATTATTGAATTCATGGTATAATATTAATCATAAATAATTTTAGTTTGGAGTGATCTTATGGCAGATGTTTTGACAAAAGAGCAACGACATAAAAACATGAAAAATATTAAAGGAAAAGATACAAAAATTGAGGTATTGTTAAGAAAAGCATTATGAAATAAAGGTTATAGATATCGTAAAAATTATAAAAAACTTGAAGGAAAACCAGATATTGTCTTAACTAAATATAAAATTGCTATTTTTTGTGATGGAGAATTTTTTCATGGAAAAGATTGGGAAAAACTTAAGAAGCGTTTAAAGAGAGGTAATAATGGAGAATTTTGGATTAAGAAAATAGCTCGTAATATGGAACGTGATGATAATATAAATAAAAGATTACAATTTGAAGGTTGGACGGTATTAAGATTTTGGGGAGATGATATTAAGAAGAATACGGAAGACTGTGTTAAGACTATAGAAGAAACAGTTTTTGATATTAAAATAAATAATTAGTTTATAGATATAAAATATAATATTAAAAAATAATTTATTGAATGTTTTTCGGAATTTTGATAAATCAAAAGTTTTACTAATAACCATAAGATAAAAGTGCTATTTTATAAATATATAAAGTATGAAAGGAAATTTATAGTATGAAAGATGCTTTTTTATATGAGTATTTAAGATATATGAAGGATGAATTAAAGTATTTGAAAAATCCAGAAAAATATGATCAGGTTAATGTCATTAAATCTATAATTTGTAGTGATACGAGAGGAAATATAAAGGCGGATTATTTTGATCAGAAAGAGGTACTAGGGGAATTAAGTAGGGTTATAGAATCAGCAAAAGCGGCAAATGGTGGAAAATCTGTTGCAAAAGTTAAGCGTAAATTAAAACAATACAATAAAGGTATTGAAAGAATTCATCAAGATCTCATTCATTATGAAGCATTGCTTAAAAATTGGGATTGTTCTTTTATTGTGATTTTTGAAAATGATGATATATGGACTATTAATTATACGAGAAGTTTAAGAAAAGATCGTATTCAAACACATATAGCCAGATTTAATTACCTTCATTCTGATAAGAACTTGTTAGTGATATCAGAATATGAGTCACAGGATGCCCAAAGTAAATCATTAATAAAGATGATGAAGAATAATTCTTCATCATTTGGGACTCCTGTTGTAATTGTATCGTTTGAAGAATTATTAGATATGCTAATGGATAATATTTTTTGTTACAGAAGAAAAGATAATGTATTAGTCAAGTTACCATCCAAAAACAAATCTGCAGTTATAAATGGTCTTAGGGGAGTGGAAATAGAAAAGATATATAGTAAATGTCTTTCTAATGAAAAAAATTATAATTGCTATATAAATAATATTATTTCACCGAAAGCAGAAGAAACAGAAGGTTCATTTCTTCCTACAGAGTTTGCATATATAATGGATTATATTTTACTAAATGAAAATATAAATAAGAGTGACATTTTAAAGATTGAATCATTGGATATAGGTGACAAAAAATTGAAACCAGATGTGGTTATTAAACTTTACTTGTCTGATAATATAACAGTAAAGAAAATTGGTATAAGTATTAAATCTAGTGGAGCAGAAAATGTATCTTTTCATGAAAGAAAAGCAGAAGATTTTATTCGAGCATTAGAAATAGAAAGTGAAGATGTCAAGGATGCATTGATACGTTTTCAGGAAGTAAAATCAGTAAAAAATCTTTCGGAAAATGAACAATTGTCGCTAACAAGATATTTTTCAAATGTGGATAATAAAAGAAAATTAGTAACGTGGGTAGTATCAGGGGAGAAGAGTGATGAATATTGTGCACATTATGTTTTATCTCATCATTATGAAAACGATGGAGATAAACTTGGAATTACAATAGTGTCAGCAAATGAATATATTGATCAGATAATATCTCAAGGTGATAGTAGAACATTTAATTCAGGATTTTCATGGACTTATAAAGGGGTTATTCAGTTAAAAGGGCCGATGCTGTAAAAGAAGTTAAAAAATAAATTATTGGGGAAGTAGTTTAAGATATTCTTAGATTGCAATTATAATTTTAGTCAATTAGTATAGAAAATGAATTATATTATGATTTTGATATTGATTTATTAGTTGTTAGAAATAGTGAGACTGATTGAGGTTTTATGTAAACACAAAAAATAGATATAAGATTAAACAATAGTTAAAGGGGGCAGTTCACACATTGAACCGCTCCTTTTAATTTTATATGTAATTATCAAAAAATAAGTAGCAGCACTTGACATATAACTCAAAAATTGATAAAATTTCAAAAAAACAATGTAGCTGCTAAAAAAAGCAGCGAGAAAGGAATTGAAATGAATATTAACAAACAACTATTAGAAGCTGCTAATCTTAATCCGACAAAGAACAGTAGACAAGAATATATTTTTACTTTATGTGAACTTATAGAAAAAAATGAATTAACATTGCCTTTATATCAAAGAGATGTTAGTTGGACGTTGGCTAAATGTGTTGAGCTGTTAAATTATCAGCTCTTAAGTAAATCTCCTATATCAGCAATTTCTATGAATATAATAAATAATACAGAAAAGGAATTTGCCGTGCCACAGGTTTCATTTATAGAAAGGGAATTACTTTCAGAAACTGTAAGAGGTCAAATGTCAGTTGTGGATGGTCAACAAAGATTAACAACAAATTATAAAGCATATTGCAATCATCCAGATTTAAAAAATGTTGTGTTAGATTTGGGGAAAGGGGAATTTGTTATAAATACGGAAGCATATCGGAACAATCAAGTACCAGTTGGTATACTTTTGAATAAAGATGATAATAAACTGATTACTTATACGGAAGATAATAAAGCTTTGAGATCACCGATAGTAGTAAATGCATTATTACAGATTAGAAATAAAATAAAAACTTATCAATATACAATTAATTTTGCAACCGATCTTACTGAAGATGAGCAGATTAATTGGTTTGAAGTTTTGAATAATGCTGGAAGCCGTGTAAGTATTATTCAAATGAGATTTTCTAAATTGAAGGCACATGGTATTGATGTGTATACACAATATACACATGTGTATCGAAATAAGGTACAGGAATATGGATATGATTTTTTTTCACCACAGAAGACAAATGTTTCATATTCAATAGCAGCATTAAATCCATCGTATGAGGTACTTGTTGCCGGTAAACATTCGAACAATTTTGCACCTATTTCATCTGATACAAAAGAAAATCAGCTTTGTGCCTTAGAGCCTAATAAATTAAAAGAATGCTTTGAAATGACATTAGAAGCATTGGAAAAGGCTTTGAAATTTATTGAAAATAATAATTTGGAAAAATATAATCGTTCTGACTATGTGAATTATCTTATTGGGTATTTTGTATTTCATAAAGAAGAAATATCAGAGCAACAAAAGAATAAATTAATAGATTGGTATAATAATGTGACTTTTACGAACCAATCGAATACAGCACGGAGAAGGATATATTCTGATTTATTAAATTTATAAAAGATGGATTAGGGTTTTCTGTAAAATTTAAACTGCGGATGTTGAAAATCAAAAATACTTCAGAGTATAATAAGACTATAGATTTGGTAAGTTGGTAAAAAAGATTCCAATGACTGAAAAGTTGCTAAAAACTAAGATAATATTTGATTTCCTTGCAGAAGCAGGTGATATCAGTCGATTCAATAATTCGAAAGAACTGCAGAAGCTTTCTAGATTAATACTGATTGAGAATAGTTTCGGAAAATACAAAGACAAGACAACAATAAGTAGACACGCTCGGAAGAAACTATAAAGAGTTACTCCCATGCAGGAATAGGTGATGGGTATATACAAGGTTAGTAAAGTAGGAAAATTAAGGATGTTTTATATTTACCAATATACAGATATGGAAATGCTTGATTATATAAGGAGAGAATTATGTATTTAAAATATGTTCAGATTGTAAATTTCAAAAATCTAAAAAAAGTACGTTTTGAATTTTCAAAAGGAGCCAATACCATAATTGGAGAAAATGATTCTGGGAAATCTAATGCATTGACTGCTATTAGAATTCTTCTTGATGATAATTATTATTACAATACGAAACGTCTTAAGGAAACAGACTTTTCATATGCACTTGGTGATTGGAAGGGACATTGGATTATAATATCGGCATTTTTTGATGAAATCTCGAATGAAGATAAACACAATGAATTTTGTGCCGAATTAACTCCTGAGCAAGAAAATACTAATTTTTTAAAATCATATATTCGCTGTGAAGAAAAAGACTTTGGAACTGTTTCACTTTTTATTCGTCCTTGTAGAGCCAAAAGAATAGAATTGGCTGAAGCTGCCCAAAATGGTACATTTGAATCAGTTCGATCTCAAATAAAATTAAGTGATTATGAATTCTACTATGCGGCACGTTCACAGGCGGATTTCACAGATGAAAATGTATATAAAACCATAGTTGGAGATATTGATGATGGGAAGTATATAAATCCTGAAGATGATGATCAATCTGTCATGGGTTGCAAAATTGATATCATGAATGTGTGGCAACATATATCAACAGTATTTATTGATGCTCTTCGTGATGTTGAATCAGAGCTTAGAAAGCCGAAAAATCCTATACGTCAAATAATTAATACTATTGAAGGAGATATTAAAGAAAATGATATTGATGCCATAAAGGAAAAAATTTCTGATTTAAATAGAAAAATAGCCAATATTCCACAAGTTTCTGATATTGGAAATCAGGTAAATCGAAAATTGTTTGAAATGATTGGAGCAATTTATTCTCCAGAAATTAAATTAGAATCACGATTGAAAGAAGATTTTGCAACGCTTGCAAGATATTTGACAATTTCACCATCTAATCAAACGGATATAGATTTGTTGGGATTAGGGCATCTTAATATTCTGTATATCGCTATGAAGCTGGTTGAATTTGAGGTTAATCGCAATAGAGAACTTCTCAATATTATGATTATAGAAGAACCAGAGGCTCATATTCATACACATATCCAGAAAACATTGTTTAATAATCTACAAATTGCACATACCTATACACAAGTTGTGATGTCTACACATTCCACTCATCTTTCTGAAGTTTCAGATATAGAGAAAGTAAACGTTATGAAGAAAGTTAATGAAGAGACATCATTGGTAATGAAACCTACTAATGGGTTAGATCAGTTTGGAACTGATATTTTGGAATGTAAAGGAATTACTTTCTCGAAAATTCTATCGAGATATCTAGATGCAAAACGAAGTGTTTTATTGTTTTCTAAAGGAGTTATATTAGTTGAAGGGGATGGTGAGGAAATCCTAATTCCTGCGTTAGTTAAGAAGGTTCTTGGAGTATCATTAGATGAAATGGGAATTGGTCTGATTAATATTGGAAGTGTTGGATTTGAAAATGTTGCCTGCGTTTTTGATGAAGCACGATTACAGAGAAAGTGTTCTATTATAACAGATTTGGATGCAGTTGTTGATGGTGCTGAAAAATCAAAACAGGATGCTATGAAGAGGGGAATTTCGCGAAAAGAAAAATTAACGAATCTTTTTGAGGAAAATCCTTATGTTAATACATTTTACGCTCCGCATACATTAGAAGTTGATTTTGTAAATGAAGAAAGTAACAAAGATTTTGTGTACTCAATCATAAAAAATACATATAAAGATGATGGGGCAATAAAGAAACACATTTCAGCGATTAAATCAGGTACAGAAGCGGAACGATATGATTCAGTAATGACTATTGTAAAAAATATTAATAAGGGATGGTATGCAACATTACTTGCTGAGACAATTGATACTAGTGCTGTAATTCCGATATATATTCTTGATGCAATTGTGTTTGCGGCCGAAGATATTGTGTCTGAAAAACTATTGTGGAAAATGACACAATATGTTTTTGAACAGTATGAACTAGGTAGTGAATTTAATGGTTTAAAGATAGCATTTAAAGATACAAAGAGTCCAACAGAAATTAAAGAAACGATTAAAAAATTCTGCGATGAATTCCCAAATAACATGGTTTCATTATTCATAACTAAGGTAGGTGTTTTAGATGTTTGATGGGATAAGTAATAATGTACTTAAAGAACTTTCTGTAGAGCAGCAGGCTGCATGTACGGCGCTTAACAATATTGTGTTAACTGCGTGTCCGGGAAGTGGAAAAACTCGTACTCTTACACATCGACTAGCATATCAAGTAATCCAAGAACCAGATTCGAAGAAGAAAAAAATAGCGATTACATATACCAATCGTGCAGCTGAAGAGATTATCAACCGTTTGGAAGGTATGAACATTGATTTGTCAAGTGTTTGGACAGGTACTATTCATCAATTTTGTATGCATTTTATTATTCGTCCTTATTCTATGTATTCAAAGAGATTGTGTAAGGGGTATCGAATTATAGATGACTATTCTAAAAGAGCGTATGGAAGAGAGATTGCTAAGAGTTTTGGAATGCATTTCCAATATTATGAAGATCCTTTTCAAGATATAAAAGTTAGAACTAAATATCAGTGTGTATTGCGGGAAAAGAAAGAAATCGATTTTGATGAGATTCTTTTGATTTCTAAAGAGTTATTATCTTCATGCACGTTTATTAGTTCTAATATAGCATCAGTAATAAGCAGCATTTTGGTAGATGAATTTCAGGATACAAATGAACTTCAATATATAATATTGTCAAAAATATATAAAGCTAATAAATCGATAAAGTTAATGTTTGTAGGAGACGTCAATCAGGCCATTTATAGTTCTTTGGGAGCTTCCTGTATAATAAAAATGTGGATGTTGAAAATTGAAAATACCTCAGAGTACAATAAGACTACTGACTGGCAGGTTAGTAAAAATCTTATTATACAGAGAGGTATCTACAATGAAGTCTAACACACAGAATGCAAAAATTGAAGCTATTACAGAAAAAACTTTGGTACTCGGAATTGATGTCGGAAGTAAAACGCACTATGCCAGAGCTTTTGATTACAGAGGAATCGAGTATTCAAAGAAGCCATTTAAGTTTAGTAACACAGAGGTCGGATTTGCGACATTTAAGGAATGGATCCTGGACCTCAAAGAAAGGCATGAGAAGGATAAGGTGGTTCCGGGTATGGAACCGACTGGGCATTATTGGTTCAATCTTGGAAAGTTTCTACAGGATAATGAAATGAAACCGGTGCTTGTAAATCCTCACCATGTAAAAAAATCAAAAGAACTCGACGACAACAATCCAACTAAAAATGACCGTAAGGATCCGAAAGTTATAGCAGGATTAGTTAGAGAGGGACGTTACATGATCCCATACCTGCCGGATGGTGTCTATGCTGATCTTAGAACAGCATCAAACATAAGATTCCAGTTACAGGCGGAACTTACAAGAATTCAAAACAGGATCAGTCGTTGGTTCAATATATATTTTCCTGAATATAAGACGGTATACGGAAAGCCGGATGCCAAGAGCGGAATGCTAATCCTTAAAGCAGCACCACTCCCTGAAGATATCTTGACGTTAGGTATCGATGGAGTGAACCAGATCTGGCGAGATGCGAAGTTAAGAGCAGTTGGAAAGGCGAGGGCGAAGACTCTGATAAAAGCTGCTGAGCACAGCATTGGAAGCAAAGAAGGTACGATGTCTGCAAGAATGGAAATCCGAATGCTTCTGGAGGACTATGAATCCCAAAATATGCGTCTACAGGAAGTTATGGTTCTAATTGAAGAACTGGTAAAAGAGATTCCAATGGCTGAAAAGCTGTTAGAAATCAAAGGAGTGGGAATCAGGACAGTGTCAGGGTTCCTTGCAGAAGTAGGTGATATCAGCCGCTTTAACAATCCGAAGGAACTGCAGAAGCTTGCAGGATTGGCATTGGTTGAAAATAGTTCGGGAAAGCACAAGGGAAAGACAACAATAAGCAGACGAGGCCGAAAGAGACTCAGATACCTGCTTTTTGAGGTTGCAATGTCGCTTGTGGCGAAGAACCCGGAGTTCAGGGAGCTCCATAATTATTACACAACCAGAAGGCTGAATCCATTGAAGAAAATGCAGTCACTTATGGCAATTGCAGCCAAGCTGATACGAGTCTTTTATGCGATGCTGACTAAAGGTGTGGATTATGATCCGAAAAAGATGATCAGTGACATCAAGAGACCGACAGTTTATCTACAGGCTGCGTAAGAAAGACAAGTAACTATAATGGAGGCTGTCATGTGGACAGTCACTGAATCAAGCAGAATGTAACAGATAACGTCCACTGATCACAGTGCTGAAACAGGAAGCAAGTCAGTAATCAATAATACAAAGAATGAGCCAGTAGTCGGCAGGAATTTTCACCATAGGGCAAGACCCTGTAAGGGAGCATAGCTGACACCCCTGGTTATGGGCAGGCAGGACGAAGGAAGTTAGGACCTCTGGAGACAGAGATGATCCTGGTGGATATAGGAGGTTAGCTGCCATAGAGGGAAGGGTATACACAAGGCCAGTAAAGCGAAAATCAATGACGTTTTATTTTGTATACCATTCAACCGCTATTTCAGTACCTGATACATCGAAATGCTCATAGCTGTGGCTTATTCACTGAGATAAGAAAGGTTGGAAAACCTTGAATTTTCAATAAAAAACACTTGATTATATGAGGAGGTGTAGCAAAAGGAAAGAAAGAATTGGAGGAGCTTTACGGAGTAAGTTTTGAATCTATGTCACTTAAAGAATGTTATCGTTCTACTCAGAGATTGGTGAATTTGTATAGCAGGTTTGAAGTTTCTAAAACTGATGCATATTCAGTTGCAAGATACAAAGATGAACTTGGTGAAATACATTTTTGTAAATCCGTTTGTTATAAAGATTTAGCATCTAAAATTGCAGAGATAATAAAAATAGAGATTGAGAAAGGAACAAAAGCTGAGGAAATTTGTGTCATTGCACCTCAATGGTTTATGTTGTTTGAGCTTTCTAGGAAACTTCGTTTACTACTTCCTGAGGTTTCGTTTGATGCACCAGATATTTCTCCGATAAAGTATAATCCGATGAATCCTTTATTTCTGATAGCAAAATTGTTATTTATGCCAGCTGGTAAAAATGTAAGACTAAGAAAACGAATTGCAACTGAACTTATCTCAATTATTAGAGATGATTTTAGAATTATGGTGCCAGACGATATCCAAAGTTATGATGTTCTTTCTGAGGTTAATAGTTGTCGTCATATAGATGTGGATGGAATAGTCTGTTTAGATACTGCAATAGAAAAAGTTTTTGCATTATTAAATACAAGCGTTATTAAGGAAACATCTTTGTTAGAGTTAAAGGATTCTTTTTTTAATGAAATTCAATCAAGGGTGAAGAGGTATTTACTTGCCACAGATTTTGAATCAATTAGTAAGTATTTTGGAGATAAAAATGGTGTGGTAATTTCGACTCTTCATGGAGTTAAAGGTGAAGAATATACCACGGTTATTGCTTTTGGATTGTTAAATGGTTATCTACCACATTGGGATTATATTATGAATTCGACTAAAATAGATAGAAGAAATGAAACATGTAAACTTCTTTATGTTCTTTGCTCTAGGGCAAAAAAGAACTTATATTTATTTAGTGAGCGTGGGAGAATTACAAGGAACGGTTCGAAATATTCTTCAACTGATGAATTATCTTTGATTAAGGATATGATTAAAGATTAAGGTTCACAGGTATTAGGAAAATTTATTATAAATATATGAAATTAATATTAAGGTGGAACGGAGATAATATGAGAAATTTGGAAATTATGCCTACGGAAGAAAATTTGCTTGAGGCAATAAAAGAAAATATATTAAAAAGAAATGATGCATTAGTATATTTTTATAAATTATTGTTAGCACAAGATAATGGGACTATAATAGCAATTGATGGACGTTGGGGAAGTGGAAAGACATTTTTTGTTAAACAAGAAATGATGATAATTAACGCAATGAATCCAAGGAGTAAGATAGAGCAAGAAGTAAAACAAGAAATTTTAAATTCTGTATGTATAGATGTTAATAAAAAAGAAAATTATGATTTAGCAATTTATTATGATGCATGGGAAAATGATAATGATATTGACCCAATAATATCTTTAATATATGAAATTTCAATGCAAATAGGTGATAAATATATGTTTGAATCTGATATTAATTTTTTTAAAATGGTGGTATCAATTGTAGAATGTATTAATGGAAAAAATATAAAAAGTATTATTGATAGTTTGAAAGATGAGAATCCATTAATAAAATTTCAGAAACAGAAAGAATTAGATAGTCAAATTGAAGATTTTTTTACTCATATATTAGCTGAACGAGGACAACGCTTGGTAGTATTTATTGATGAGCTAGATAGATGCAAACCTAGTTTTGCAGTTCAGTTATTGGAACAAATAAAACATTATCTGTGTGACGATAGAATTATATTTGTATTATCTGTAAATTTAGAAGAATTACAATATACTATAAAACATTTTTATGGAAATGAATTCGATGCAAGTAGATATTTAGATAGATTTTTTAATTTAAGAATACCTTTACCACCTGCTGATAAAAAAGAATTTTATAATAAATTAGAATTGTATGGAGATAATTCTTTAGATAAAGTTGTACAACGATTTATTAATGTTTATAATATGGAATTGAGAGAAATCAGCCGTTTTTACATACAAAATAGAGCAGCAGTATATAGAGCAATTTATAGTACTGGTAAATTTGATTTTTCATTTACTGATGGATATGCTCGGAAATTTATGTTAACGTGTATGGTTCCAATTGTAGTAGGATTGAAAATGGTTGATGTATCTTTATATGAAGAATTTATATCTGGTAATAATCCTGAACCAATGATAAATATATTTAATGCAGAGGAATTTATGGATTTGATTAGAGTGTATTTTTTAGGAGAAAATGAATCTTTTAACACAGAAGAAAGCAAAGAAACGATTACTTTAGAAGAAAAAATTATAGAGATATATAATGCTATTTTTGTAAACCAATATTCTGCAAAAAAGAATTTTAAAGCAATAGGGCATTGTAGATTTAATGAGAATTCAAAGAAAATTATTCTTACAGCTGCAAGCATGTTGTCAAAATATGCAAATTATGAAATATAGAAATAGTTTAATATGAAACTTAAGATTTTGCAGACATTAAGAAATCTAAATCAAATTTAAAATGGAGGAATGTTGGAATGGCAAAACAAAAAACAATAAACGGTAAGTGTGCTTTATGTAGAATGAATAAAGAACTTCAACTTAGTCATATTGTTCCTCATTTTGTAGGACGTAAAATGATAAAAACAGCGCCTGCCAATATACGCATGACAAATAAACCTAATCTAGTAGCACAAGATATAGAAAAACATTATATGCTATGTCATGACTGTGAAGAATTATTTAGTGCAAAAGAACGATGGTTTGCAAACACTATTTTTAATCCATGGCAAGATAATAAACAACAAGTTTTCGAATACAATGAGAATTTAAGCTATTTTATTGTATCGTTGAGTTGGAGAAGTTTATATTTAGATTTAAAAGAATATTCTTGTGATCCTGCTTTTGATAAAGAAATTTTAATGACAATGTTAAGAGCAGAGGATACCATGAGGGATTATCTTTTAGGAAAGAGACAAGATATTTTAGGCATTCAAAATCATATGTTTTTCTTTGATAGAATTAAAAGTATAAATAAATATGATTTTGATAAAAATCCAAGTATTGCTATGCATAGAAGCATAACTTCTTATTCTGCATATAATGGAAAAACATCATTTACAGTATCTAATTTAATGGGAATTTTAATTGTAACATTTTATTCGATGGATGAAAAGGAAAAATGGGAAAATACACAGATTATGAATGGCAGCGGAACAATTATTGCGCAGAATCAAAAAATAGAAAGTGTGGTAGGAAATGAAATACAACATTGGATGAATGTTGCAGAAGATGCCAAAAATAATCTTTCAGAAAATCAAAGAAATAAAATTATTAATAAAATGGAAAGTTTAGGGGAAAAGATAAAAGACTATCCGATATATCAAGATCTTCTGGATGATGAGATGCTGAGAAAAAATGGTGGAGAAAATAATAGAGATTTGAGTGTAAATTAAGGACTCGAGTTGATTACATTGAAGAAAAATCATTATATAAATGTTTTGATGCAGAATTTAAAAATTGGGATTAAATATAGTTTACAAAAATTTGAAATATGATAAACGTTGGAAATGTCTATAAAAAAATACATGAAAATTATGGTATTCGAGACTGTTTCAAGTTTTGTGTAAACACAAAAAACTGATATAAGATTAATCAATA
>PVMQ01001217.1_pt1 | contig 15574 bp, 9 predicted proteins | sample 1853411 | NCBI WGS metagenome assembly PVMQ01 (sample SAMN08533513, study PRJNA380276) | Human gut metagenome, whole genome shotgun sequencing project.
AACACACTGCTGTACTGCTCATAGAAATAGTACAGAATGCGGTATTTCACAAAATGCTCCGGAACTGGGAACAGGAATACCCACTCGTAATCCAGACAATAGATGCCTTCCCGGGTCATCAGCATGTTTTCAAACAACGCGTCGATGTTGGACACCTCGCAGGCTGTATCGGAAAGCAGCAGATTCTGCTCCTCTTCTGTCAGGTCCGCGCCAAACACTTCATCAAAATCCGCAGTCCGGACAAACGCGCTGCGGCACTCCGGGCTGATGTCGTAGATCTGATTCATGACAATCTGCAGCACATCCAGCGGAAGCTGTCCGCCCTCTAATTGCTCACCCAGCTTCTCCGCGCAGGTTTCTCCAACCAGATACGGAAAGAATACGGAATTGCGGTGCTCGGCAAACTTCGGCTCTGCCACCTTTAAGGTACGGTGCTGCTTTGTCAGCTTCTCATATTTTTCTTTGAAGGAAGCGATGTGCGCGCTGCCGTCCAGGCTCAGAGCCGCTTTCTCGACATAGCGCTCTTTTTTGCCCGCTGCGCTATTTCCCGTTGCATCCGCTCCCGCTGCGCCACTGGCTCCAGCCGCGCCGATCACATTCCGCTCGCAGATGCAGGTCTTGATCTGGAACTCTTCTCTTCTTGTCTTGTTGTATTTAATGAAGATACGCTCATCATCCTTCTGAAGCTGTTTCGGATCCGCGCTCCAGAATACCAGGTAGGAGTTGGCATACAAATCAAACAAACCTGCCTCGCAGACTGTATCAAACTTCTCGCCCTGCTCCATCAGGTGATATGGCGGATAATCGTAAGCCGGAGTTACCCGGGTTAAGTCGCCTTTTTTCGGCAGATAGGCATCGGAATAGATGCTGACCGGAGTCTTATAGTCCGGCATCGGATAATAGAATTTCAGCGTGCCGCTCTCATCGGCCATGCTCTGGGTTTCTTTGTCCCCACAGAGCAGTTCCGCCAGCTGACGTTTGGTCAGCGCATTCTCTTCCTCCACAGTGCCTGCAAAATATTTCATGCCCAGGGCATTGGCCAAAGCCACAATCAGAATTCCATCCGGCTTTAGCAGAGACTTAGCCGCATGAATGTGTTTCTCATAGGGAGCTGTCAGAGTTCCCGCAAAGATCACATAGTCATACTTTTTGCCCTCCGCACAGGCCTCTGCCGCGTAACCGGCCAGACTGTCCTTTCGGTAATAGATGTTGGCTGCGCCCGGATAGCGCTGGCGCACCGTTTCCAATGCACTCTCTGTCTCATCCAGCACCGTCACTGCACTCACGCTGGAGCGAAGAAGCCCGGTCAGCGCGCCGTAATCGGCACCCACCTGCAGAACCTCCGCCTCCGGCTCAAAATCATACCACTCTAACAGCAGTTCCCGCTGGGAAGAGAGGGCATACAAAAGGTCCAGCCTGTGGTTGTCCTTTAAGATGGAGCGGATATCTCCGCGGTGCTCAGAAAGGAGCGCCTGTATCTCATCATCGATCTTTCTCATGCTCAAAAAACCTCTTTCTTATTGTAAAGTGGAAGGTTTCAGCACTGCCTCCACCTCGGATTCCATATCATATACACCCACGGTATTCTTATTGGAAATGACCGTGATGTTCGCCACATCATACAAACGATGGTACACGGTGTGCTCGCCCTGCTCAAAGCCGGTACAGCTCATGGAAAGCAGATACTCCCCGCCCTGAAGGGTCATCTTCTGGCGGAAGTTCACCTCGTACTTGTCACCGTTTTTCACCGGACGGATCTCAGCTCCCTCAAACATGGTGTTTGTTCCGGTTAAGTCCGCGCCCTTCTTATCTTTAATGGTGTAGGTAAAGATCGGGGCCTGGATGCTGTCATGGAAACGGATCTTCTCTTTGATGGTAAAATACTCACCCTTTAACAACAGGTTCGTTAAGTTGCCACGCTCATCAAACATGCCAAGATCATAGATCTCCGCCTTGCCGTTGCCATACTCGGTACGGTTCGGGTTGATGGTGATCTTATCCTTCATAAGACCGCTGTGCTTTTTGTTGGCATGGCCGGAGGCCGCGCTGCCAGCTGCACCGTTCTGTCCGTCCGCTTTGCCGGTCGTGTTTTCACTGCCCGCTGCGCCAGATCCCGCTGTTTTTCCATCTGCTCCGGTTCCTGCTGCATCATCATCCAGCCCGCCGGAGAAATCATTCATCTCCAGCAGCTCCTCTTCCAGATCATCCATCTGGTTGGCCAAAATCTTCTTGTACAGATCCACCATCTTGCCCGGCGCGCCCTCAGCCACATAATGACCCTTATTTAAAAGCACCACCCGGTCGCAGTATTTGATGACACTGCCCATATCATGGGTAACCATGAGAATGGTAGTTCCGTTCTTTCGGATCTCCTCCATGCGGCGATAGCACTTGGACTGGAAGAACACATCTCCCACGGAAAGCGCCTCATCCACAATGAGGATTTCCGGCTCCACATTGATTGACAATGCAAAAGCCAGCCGTACAAACATACCGCTGGAATAGGTTTTCACCGGCTGGTAAACAAAGTCTCCGATATCCGCAAATTCCAGGATATCCGGAAGCTTCTCGTCCATCTGTTTTTTGGAAAAGCCCATCATGGTTCCGTTCATGTAAATATTCTCAATGCCGGTGTAATCCATGTTGAAGCCCGCTCCCAGCTCCAGAAGCGCCGAGATAACTCCACTCACCCGGACCTGTCCGCTTGTCGGGGTCAGCACTCCGGTGATGATCTTTAATATCGTTGATTTTCCGGAACCGTTGGTTCCGATGATACCTACCGTCTCACCCTTCTTTACATTGAATGAAATATCACTCAGTGCAAAGAAGTCCTTATGGTAGTTTTTATGGGTTAAGCTGAGAGACTCCTTCAGCCGGTCGATCGGCTTGTCATACAGCTTATATATCTTGCTCACATCCTGTACCTGGATCGCGTATTCGTTATTTGAAGACATAGGATTCCTTTCATCCGTCCTTTTGACCCGAAAACCGCCCACAAACGGGGCATTTTATTGTTTTTCCGGCCTTGCTGGCCGCAATACGGGTAATTTACCACGACAGTATACCATTAAATTTCATCAGGTGCAAGGCACGTGAGGGTGCACACCATAATTTTCATAAAATCGTCAGAATTAGCCAAGAGAACAACAAAAACACGGCAGCCTGCATTTCACAGTCTGCCGTGTTTTTGCTATATGTTACATAAGAGAGAATTACAGCCCTTTTTCGTTTCTGTCTACGGTTACATGCATCAATGCATTGTCCATTGCGTCCTTGGTCATTTCCTGGCCAAGTCCCGGAAGCTCCGGAACGGTGTAAATACCTTTAACCGGCTGGTAATCGTACTTGCACAGTCTGGTCAAATCCGGCTGGGTGCTGCGGAAGTGATGCTCATGGATGCAGAAATTCGGAATTGCTGCCTCGATATGGAGTGCTGCTGCAGTAGAGATCGGGGAGCCTGCGCAGTGAGCCTGTACCGTTACATCAAATACCTGTGCCATATCGCAGATCTTCTTGGACTCGGTGAGACCGCCACAGTTACAGATATCCGGCTGTAACAGCTGTACATTGTTCTCCGCAAAATTGTTCATATAATGCCAGCGTCCATAGAGACGTTCACCGCTGGCGATCGGAGTTTTCACCTTGTCGTGAACCGCTTTCTGCATCATCGGATTCATCGGGATAACCGGCTCCTCCAGAGCCATAACTTTATACTTGTCACACAGCTCGCCGATCATAACCGCGCTGACCGCATCGGTACGACAGTGGTTTTCCACAATCAGGTCAAAATCATATCCCAGATCACGGACTGCTTTCATACGATCCTCTACCATCTTCATGAAGGTTCTGGACGGAATGCCCTCGCACTCGCTCTTCGGAAGGTGGGTGCCGTCCGGTCCGATCTGGGTAAAATCGATCTTGATGGCATCGTAGCCGTCATCCAGAGCATATTTTGCAATCATGCGGTACTCTTCCGGTTTGCCATAAGGTCCGATTTTGTCACACCAGCCGAACTGCAGCTGGGAAGCGTAGGAACGCATCTGACTTCTGAACTTGCCGCCCATTAACTGATAGCATGGAACATTTAATGCCTTGCCCTTAATGTCCCACAGTGCAATATCAATCGCGCTGATACCAGCAAATACGATGGCACCTCCGCCCATGCCCCAGAAGCTGGACTTAAACATCTTATTCCAGATTACTTCAATATTCATCGGATCCATGCCAACAATCAGGCCGGCCAGGTCTTTTACCATGCCAAACGCTGCGGTGCTTCCGATTCCGAATGCGATACCGGCTTCGCCGTCACCGTAAATGCCTTCATCGGTATAAATACGGCACACGATCGGTTTTCTCTGCCATCTCTGAGAACCGGCATCCAGCATAAACACATCTACTTTTGTAATTTTCATCTGACAATCCTCCTGTACATTCGTTATTTCATACTGCGTCTTTTACGCTTTCTTTGTTCTTTTCTTAATCAGAGCTGCAATAAACGGGAAGAAGAAGCTTAACAGGGCAATGATTACGATGGTCAGGGTAAGCGGCTGGGTATAAAGGAAATTCCAGGAACCCTTGCTTGCGATCAGCGCCTGTCTTAAGTTGTTCTCCGTCATGGATCCCAGCACCATAGCCACAATCATCGGTGCGGTCGGAATCTTGAATTTGTAGCAGAAATAGCCAATCAGGCCAAATACGATCAGCACGAGCACATCAAACGGGTTGGTGGCCAGTGCGAATACACCCGTTACACAAAATGCCAGGATAATTCCTGCCAGCAGTTCCTCCGGAACGGAAAGAATGGTCTTCATATAGCGAAGGGTAAAGATTCCGAGAGGCGCCATGATAATGTTCGCAATGATGATGGAAATGAACAGGCCATAAATGATATCCGGATGCTCGGTAAAGAATACCGGGCCGGTTCTCATGCCGTGAATCATGATTGCGCCAAGGAACAATGCGGATGTGGAGTTTCCAGGAACGCCCAGTGCCAAAAGTGGCACCAGGGAACCGCCGGTTACTGCATTGTTGGCTGCCTCAGGAGCCGCAACACCGTTTACGTTTCCGTTTCCGAAGGAATCCGGATCACCGGACAGCTTTTTCTCAATATCGTAGGCCATGAAAGTAGCTACATTGGTTCCTGCACCCGGGATGATGCCGACGATGGTTCCGATTACGGAAGCTCTCAGCCATACCGGAAACTGACGCATACATTCTTTCCAGCCAATCCAGACATTATCGACTGTCGGCATAGTACTTGTTGTTTTCACATTTTTGCAGGCTTCCGCAGTTTTCATAACGGATACGATACCAAACAGACCGATCAGGGAAGCTACCAGGCTGATGCCACTTAACAGGTTTACATTGCCAAAGGTCAGACGCGGAGTACCATTCTGCGGATCCATACCGATGACTGCGATCAGAAGACCGATCATGCCGGAAAGAAGTCCTTTCGGAATGTTGTCACCGCTGATGCTGGTAATGCAGGCAATACCTAACAGAGAAATTGCAAAGTACTCACCAGGACCAAACTTTAACGCGAAATCTGCAAGTACCGGGGTTAAAAACATCAGCACCAGGGCACTGAACAGTCCGCCAAAGACACTGGCCATGGTGGAAGTTCCAAGGGCCAGGCCTGCCTTCCCCTGTTTCGCCAGTGGATAACCATCCAGTGTTGTCGCGAAACTGGAGATGGTTCCCGGAATACCAAGTAAAATTGCGGAAATCGAACCGCCATAAATGGAAGAACAGTAGATTGCTGCCAGAAACGCAAGCCCCACACTCGGCTGCATGCCAAAGGTCATCGGTACCATCAGCGCAATCGCCATATTACCGGTCAGACCCGGAAGAGCTCCGATTACCAGTCCGACTACACAGCCCAGAACCAGGAACAGCAGCACCATCGGTGAAGCTACCGTCTGAAATCCTAAGAAAATACTGGACATTTTCTCTCCACTCCTTTCTCACATGATTTTAGAAAAACAGACCCATGAATCTTACATGGAATAACTGTGTAAATGCCAGATACAAACCAATGCTGATCAACAGATCGGTTGGGATCAGAACCTTCCAGTTCCGGTATCCCAGTGTTACCGATGTGGCTAACATCATCAGAAACGTTGGGATTACATAGCCCACATACTGGAACAGGAAATAGTATGCAAACAGATACACTACAATCAAAGCCACGGTTTTATAGGAAATATTTTTCTTTTCCTTCTGAGCCGGTTCTTCCTGCTTTGCAGCCTTGAAAGAACCCGCCAGAATCAGAATTCCTAAAATTACAATAGCCGCGCTGACCAGCTTCGGGTATGATCCTGCAGCACCAGGAAGGCCCTGAAAATATACAAATACTGCAATACCTAAGACGATCGCGCCAATTCCAAGTCCACAGTCTTTCTTACCCACAGTGTACTCCCCCTTCTTATTCCTTCAAAAGATCCTGAATGGATTCCATATTCTTGTAGTCTTCATCCAGCATAGCCTTAAAGTCTGATGAATTTGCATAGGTAATCGGAAGTCCGCTGTTTGCAAACTGGTCTTTTACTTCGTCAGAGTTCATAACAGATTCCATGGTATCGGACAGGTACTGAACGATCTCATCCGGAGTGCCGGCTGGAACACCAATACCTCTATAGGAACCATACGTGAAGTCTATACCACTTTCCTTTAAGGTAGGAACATCCGGAAGGTTTTCACTTCTCTCATCGGAACAGATAGCCAGAACCTTGATTTTGCCCTGATCGATCAGAGAAGCTGCACCTGCGTAAGTAGTAAAGCCAACCTCAGCATGTCCGCCTGCCAGCTGTACAGTCTGCTCAGATGATCCGTTGGTATGCATATACTCAAACTGAACATCGGTCTTCTGGGAGAATAACAGGCTTGCAATGTGATGGGAGGTAGAGAAACCAGGTGTGGTATTCAGTAACGCTCTCTTCTTTCCTTCTTCTACGAACTGATCGATAGTCTCAATTCCGGAATCTGCGGATACTACGATAATCTCCGGGTCGAAGCAGTACTCTGCAACCGGGATAATGGAATCCATATCATAAGTAGTAGTTCCGCTCAGAACGTTGGTAACGAAGGATGAGGTCATAGCCAGAAGCGTGTAGCCGTCCGGTTTGGAGTTTGCTACATAAGTCTGTCCAATAACGGCACCGCCACCCTCTTTGTTCAGAACGCTGACCGGCTGTCCCAGTTCTTTCTCCATCTCCTGAGCCAGGATACGGCAGGAAAGGTCTACGTTGCCGCCTGCGGTAAACGGTACAACCAGGTCAATGGATTTGGTCGGGTAATCTGTGGGAGCTGCTGCTTTTCCGCTGTCGGCCGTTTTACTGTCATCGGCTGCCTTGGTATCTGCGGCTGCTTCTGTAGCAGCTGCGCTGCTGTCTGACTTCGGTGCCTCTGTCGCAGTGTTTCCCCCACCAGAACATCCGGATAATGCAAGAACTGCTGCTGCCATCATAGCCATTACCTTCAGATTTCTTTTTTTCATAGCGATCCCTCTCTTTTCTTAATGTTATTTTTTGCCGCTCAGGCTTTTGTTTGTTTTGTTTATTTTTTTCATTATTTTTATCTTTTTTTGTCTTTTTTAACTATAACCATTTTAACACACCGCGCTTTTATTAGGAAATATACATAAACAATATGCCTATAACATAAACTTATCGCAATAAAAAAAGAAATCTGAAAGGTTATCGCATTTTCCTTTCAGATTTCCTGTTATCCAGTAATCCTATTCTGTTTTTTGGCCATCTTCACAAACTCCTGTGCAGCCGCCGATAAGTTCTTCTCCAAATATCCGACCGCCAGTGTCCGGATTGCATCCGGGCTGTTGATGGAGTAATATACGATTTCTTCATGGTTCGCTGTTTTTTCTACCGAGGAAGTTACAAACCCGATTCCCATGCCATTTCCCACCATCGCATTCAGGCTTTCGCAGGAATTGGATAAAAATGCCGCCTGCGGAACAAATCCGGCACTTCTGCACAATTTCTGCGAACTTTCATACATACGCCGTCCACGTTCATATAGAATAAATGGCTCCTCTTGCAGCTTCCGCAGATCTTCCGTCTCCAGTTCCCGTGATTCAGATCCCCCCAACTTCTGACATACATCCGAATGCTTCGGAACCGCCAGATAAATCTGCTCCCGGTAAAGCGGTTCATACCGAATCGTACCGCTGTGGAACGGCAGCATAACCAGTGCAAGATCCACTTCCCCGTTCATCAGCAGTTCCTCCGAGTAATTGGAAAACGCATCTACCACCTGCACCATGATTCCCGGATATTTTTTTCGGAATTCCGCCAGAAACGGAAGCAGAAAATTCTTCTGGTAAAATGGCGCAATGGCAATTGACAATTTTCCCTGGGTCAGCTCTTTAAATTCCCCCATCCGGCTAATCAGATGCTGACTGCGATTCAGGATTTCCCGCCCCTCTTCGCAGAAAATAGCACCCTCCTCTGTGAGGATTACTTTGTTGCTCTTCCTTATAAAAAGCTTCACCCCAAGCTCATCCTCCAGACGCTGGATCATCTGGCTCAACGCAGGCTGGCTTACGTGCACCACAAGCGCTGCCTTAGAAAAGCTGCCAGCTTCCGCAGCCGCAATTACATACTGGATATCACGTAGCTGCATTGTATCCCCTCCCCAATTATGTCGATTCTCTCTCGCATGACGTCTATTTTACCACAAAATCAACAAAATATGACCGTTATTTTTCGCAAAAAATGTGAAGAGGCGAACAGAAAAACAACTGCTATGTTTTTCTGTCCGCCTGGCATACAATATATTATTTCCGTTTTTACAGATGCAGCACGCGGTCGCGGATTTCCTGCGTCCGTCCCTGGTTCCAGAACTGGGTTCCGATATAGCCGCAGGTACGGCGTGCAACAGACATCTTGTCCTGGTCACGGTTGCCGCAGTTCGGGCACTCCCAGATCAGCTTACCTGCCTCATCCTCGACGATTTTGATCTCACCGTCATAGCCGCAGCACTCGCAGTAATCGCTCTTGGTATTCAGCTCTGCATACATGATGTTCTCATAGATGAACTTCATGACAGACAGGACTGCCGGGATATTCTGCTGCATGTTCGGCACTTCCACATAGCTGATCGCGCCGCCCGGAGACAGCTTCTGGAAATCAGACTCAAATTTCAGCTTGCTGAAGGCATCGATCTCCTCACTGACGTGAACATGATAGCTGTTGGTAATGTAGTTCTTATCGGTTACGCCCGGAATAATACCGAAGCGTTTCTGTAAGCATTTCGCGAACTTGTAGGTGGTGGACTCCATCGGGGTTCCGTATACGGAATAGCTGATGTTCTCGGCCTCCTTCCACTCCCTGCACTTGTCGTTCATCTTCTGCATAACAGCCAGGGCAAACGGCTTTGCAGACGGATCTGTATGGGACTTGCCGGTCATGCGTACGCACATCTCATGCAGGCCGCAGTAGCCCAGAGAGATGGTGGAATAGCCGTTAAACAAAAGCTTGTCGATGGTCTCACCCTTTTTCAGTCTTGCCAGGGCACCGTTCTGCCACAGGATCGGGGCTACATCGGAGATGGTTCCAAGCAGACGCTCATGACGGCAGCGCAGCGCGCGGTGGCAGAGCTCCAGGCGCTCCTCAAAAATCTCCCAGAAGCGGTCCATATCGCCCTCCGAAGAGCAGGCTACATCCACCAGGTTGATGGTAACAACACCCTGATTGAAACGTCCGTAGAACTTGTGGCTTCCGTCTGCGTTTCTCTGGGAATCCTCCACAGTCAGGAAGGAACGGCAGCCCATGCAGGTATATACGTTTCCGCCCTTTAATTCCTTCATGATCTTTGCAGAAATATAATCCGGAACCATACGCTTTGCAGTACACTTTGCAGCCAGCTCCGTCAGATACCAGTATTTGGAATCCTCTGTAATGTTATCTTCATCCAGAACGTAGATCAGCTTCGGGAAGGCCGGAGTGATCCAGACACCCTTTTCATTTTTTACGCCCTGCATTCTCTGGATCAGAACCTCTTCGATGATCATAGCCAGATCATCACGAGTGCGTCCCTCCGGAACCTCGTCCAGATACATGAACATGGTCACAAACGGTGCCTGTCCGTTACAGGTCATCAGAGTGATCAGCTGATACTGGATCGTCTGGATACCGCTCTTGACCTCCTCACGCAGTCTGCGTTCTACTACACGGTTGATGATGGTCTCATCCAGAGTCTCTCCGCACTCCTTGCGCTCCTCGATCACGTTCTTACGCAGCTTCTGGCGGCTGATATCCACAAACGGTGCCAGATGAGCCAGGGAGAAGGACTGTCCGCCGTACTGGTTGCTGGCCACCTGTGCCACGATCTGGGTGGTAACGTTGCAGGCAGTAAAGAAGCTGTGCGGCTTCTCGATCATGGTCTCACTGATAACTGTACCGTTCTGGAGCATATCCTCCAGATTGATCAGGTCGCAGTTATGCTCCTTCTGCGCAAAATAATCGGTATCGTGGAAATGGATGATACCGGCCTCATGCGCGCGCACAATCTCTTCCGGAAGCAGGACACGGCGGCTTAAGTCCTTGCTGACCTCGCCGGCCATGTAATCACGCTGGGTAGAGTTGATGACCGGATTCTTATTGGAGTTTTCCTGCTTTACTTCCTCATTCAGATGCTCGATCAGAGCAAGGATGCCATTGTCCGTGGTATTGGACTTTCTGGTCAGCTCTCTCTTATAACGGTAACGCACATATTTCTGCGCCACCTCATAACCGCGCATCTCCATGATGCCGGTCTCTACCATATCCTGAATATCTTCTACATTTACCGCATGCGTAGCCTCTTCCACCTGCTTAGCGATCATATCTGCCACTGCATTGATCTGATATTCATTCAGCTGATGAAGATGATCCACACTGGCATTTGCCTTTGTGATCGCATTCACGATTTTAGAGACATCAAAAGAAACTTCCTTGCCGTTTCTCTTGATGACATTTGTCTTAACATCCGTAGTCATGCCTAAACCCCTCTCAAATATACTATATCTTGTATTTTTATTGTTTATAAACAACTATATATCGTAGCAGAGACTATGATACTACAAATACAGGGAAAATGGAAGTGGCAATTTCACGAATATTTCATGGAATATTTGGTTGAATATTTATTTTACATAAGGTATGATTAGACAGGTCCGGTTTGCCAAAATACGGATATTTCCGCAGAGTTCCTTGCTTTTCACTCGAACCGGCAAACGGAAAAAGAACACGGGAGGTTTGCACATTGCTAAATAAATGGAAACAAACGATATCAAAATTTGTATGTTTTGTCCTAACATGCCAGTTGTTCATTCTGACAACCTGGGCAAAACCGGACTGGCCCTCCGATACCGGCATCATGGCTGAGGCAGGCATTGTCATGGATATGGATTCCGGTGCCATTCTGTATGGTCAGAATATCCACCTGACCTACCCGCCGGCCAGTATCACCAAAATCCTCACAGCACTCATCGTCCTGGAAAATTGCAATCTGGATGATACTGTAACATTTTCTACAACGGCTGTCAACCAGGTTGAGGCCGACAGCGGAAATAAAATCAGCGTTGTGGCAGGTGACCAGCTGTCCGTAGAAGACTGTCTCTACTCCATGCTGCTAGTATCCTGCAACCAGGCCGCCAATGCTCTGGCCGAGCATACGGCAGGCAGTATTTCTGCCTTTGTGGACATGATGAATGAAAAGCTGGCGGAGCTTGGATGTCAGGAAAGCCACTTCGAAAACCCATCCGGCTTAAATGGCGATAATCAGTATGTTTCCGCTTACGATATGGCCCTGATTGCCCAGGCTGCCTACGACAATGAAACCCTGGTAGAGATCAGCTCTGCCACCACCCATAAGATCGCGCCGACCACCCAGAACCCGGATGGCTTCACCATCCGCGGAGAGCACCGGCTCTGCGTGACAGAAGACCCCAGCAGCCCGTATTACTATCCGGAGGCAATCGCCGGAAAAACCGGGTATCTGATCAAAGCCGGGAACACGCTGGTCACCTACGCCGTCAAGGATAACCGCCGTCTGGTATCCGTTATCCTGAAAGGTCAGCCAAGACAGTATTTTGTAGACGGAAAGGCACTTCTGGAATTCGGCTTCCGGTCTTTCCAGCACTACACCGTGGCAGACTATGAAAGCCGTTATGTAACCGGAAACGAGACCATCAATCTGGATAAAGGCTCGTTTCAGGCATCTGATCTGATGATCGATCCTGACAGCGTAATCACCCTGCCAAACAGTGCCTCCTTTGAAGATGCAGATATCACGCTTGGGGCGCTGCCGGAGATCAGCCCAGACAATGCCGTAGCGCTGCTCACCTACAGCTACAATGACCGGACAATCGGTACCGCGTATCTGCTGGCAAAAGATGGCGTCACAATCGACGGGAATGATTCAGCCTCAGAGGCTGCCACAACCGCTTTCGATACCGCAAATGCAGAAGCTCCCCTGGCTACTGCTTCCAACGCAGAGAAGCCCCAGCGGCCACACAAACATATTTCCGTAGCCGGTGTCCTGATCACAATCCTGATCGTGCTTCTTGTTCTTGGCGTGATCGGCCTTATAAGCTGGTTCATCTACTCGAAAAAGAAAGAAGCCAAAGCCCTGGCAAAACGACGGGAACGCCGCAGACAGCGCCTGCAGCGCTCCGGTGACGAAGAAGAGTTTGAGCGGCTGCTGGCTGAGTACAAAAATAAAAAGAAATAACGCCGCACCGCAGACCGCATTATAAAAGGCATATTGAAAAAGCCCATGAAAACCGTTCACAAATCGTTTTCATGGGCTTTTCTAATGCTCTTTTCTGAATTTTGCAGGGATTTTCTGATATGCTTTACCACCCCAGATTAACTGGTTCCCCGCCTCCTGCTATAATTGTTTTTGATGTGGAAGCCGTACTCTCTGACTGAGACGCGCCGTCTGATGCGCTGTCACTGTTCTGGCGCTCCTGTGGGGCCTCTGCTGTCTGCTCCGCAGTCTGTCCAGCCGCCGCATTCTGGTCTGCCTGTGTATGATCTGCCGGCTGCTCCGTCTGCGCACTGTCTGCTGTTTCCGTCGTTCTGCCATAGTTCAGTGCGGCATATACATCCAGCATACCATTGCTGCTGAGCTTGCCTTCCAACGGCGGAATCTTTCGCGCCGTTTCCAGAAGAACTTTCCGGATATCAGAAAGCTGCAGATCCGTGCGATAGGAATACAAAAACGCCGCCGCTCCGGCTACCATCGGAGCTGACATAGAGGTTCCGGTCATAAATCCATAACCGCCATCTGCGATGGTGCTGACAATGTAGGTGCCCGGTGCCGCGATATCCACGCTCTTTGCTCCGTAATTGGAGCTTTCCGCCAGGCTTCCGTCAAACATCAGGTTTGCCACAGAAATGACATTATCCAGGTCAAAGGAGGATGGATAGTCCGGCTTCTGGTCTGTGTCCTCTCCGATGCCTTTTTCGTTTCCGTTTCCGGCCGATACCACAAACAGCATCCTGGATGCCCGCATTACCTTCTCCAGTTCCGGATAATACTCTGTCGTACCAAAACTGAGGTTGCAGATGGAGGCTCCGTTTGCTTCCGCATAGCGAATGGCTTCAATGATGGCCTTTTCCTCACCTACACCGTACTGGGTTCCCAGTGCCTTTAATACCATGACCTTCACATATTTGTTGTCCGTAATACCGGCAATACCGCCATTTCCGCGGGCGGCGGCAATGGTTCCCGCCGCATGGGTTCCATGATTATCCTCAATGCCTTTACAGAGTTCATTGTTTCCATCAAAAAAATTCCAGCCATGTACATCGTCCACGTAACCGTTTCCGTCATTATCAATGCCATCTCCCGGAATCTCATCTTCGTTGGTCCAGATAGCATCCTTCAGATCAGGATGATTGATATCAATTCCCGTGTCAATGACTGCCACTACCACCTGCCGGTGCTCCTCTGTGCTGGAATCGTAAAGGTTCCATGCCGGCAGGATATCAATATCCACTCCCCGTCTTGCCCGGATCTCCTTGATACGGTAAGCATCCGGTCCGGCTACCGGGGCCGGCATGCCAAGGTAGTTTGCCAGATCAATGTAGGTTGCCAGCTTCGGGTTGCTGTCCTTAAAGCGATTTGTGATCTCGCTGTACTGCAGCTCCGCATCATTCTTCAGGCCCCACTGATATCTGGAATAGCTGTCTGAAGAAGACAGATTAGCCACACCCGGTCCATAGACATCGGTATGAAAGGTATATTGAGTGTCCGGCATTGCGGATGCCGCAGCATGCAGTCCCGCTCCGCAGAGCACTGCTGCTAATGCAGTAGCTGCCTGCTGTTTCCATTTCATTTTCATAATATACTCCTCAATTCTATCGCCATAACCGTGCAAGCACGCTTCGGGCTCTCTTGCACTCGTTACATTATAACACAGCTGTCAAATCTTTAGTTTGAACTTTGTGTGAAATTGTTTGCGCAATGCGTGAACAGTAACGTGAAATTCACGCAACAGAAAAACCCGTGGAGAAAATCTCCACGGGTCATCTTACGTTTGGACACAGTAGGCGCTCCTGCGCATCTACATGATATAAAAATTTCGATTAATTTCTGATCAGTGATTACTCAACGATAGAAACAACACGGCCTGAACCTACGGTTCTACCACCCTCACGGATAGCGAAACGAAGACCCTGCTCCATAGCTACCGGATGGATCAGCTCAACGGTCATCTCTACGTTATCACCAGGCATGCACATCTCGGTACCAGCCGGGAGCTCGCAAACGCCGGTTACGTCAGTTGTTCTGAAGTAGAACTGCGGACGATAGTTGTTGAAGAACGGGGTATGACGACCACCCTCGTCTTTGGTCAGAACGTAAACCTGTGCGGTAAACTTGTTGTGGCATTTTACGGATGCCGGCTTACACAGAACCTGTCCACGCTCGATCTCAGTTCTCTGGATACCACGAAGCAGAGCACCGATGTTATCACCAGCCTGAGCCTCATCCAGTAACTTACGGAACATCTCGATACCGGTAACAACGGTCTTCTTGGTCTCCTCGTGGATACCAACGATCTCAACCTCATCGTTCAGATGAAGAACACCACGCTCTACACGACCGGTAGCAACGGTACCACGACCGGTAATGGTGAATACGTCCTCGACTGGCATCAGGAACGGCTTATCAGTCTCACGCTGCGGATCCGGGATCCAGGTATCAACTGCATCCATAAGCTCCATGATCTTGTCGCCCCACTCGCCCATCGGATCTTCCAGAGCTTTCAGAGCAGAACCCTGAATGATCGGGGTGTCATCGCCCGGGAACTCGTACTCGTTCAGCAGCTCACGGATCTCCATGTCTACTAACTCAAGCAGCTCCGGATCGTCAACCATATCACATTTGTTCATGAATACAACGATGTACGGTACGCCTACCTGACGGGAAAGCAGGATGTGCTCTCTGGTCTGAGCCATAACACCATCGGTTGCTGCTACTACAAGGATAGCGCCGTCCATCTGAGCAGCACCGGTGATCATGTTCTTAACGTAGTCAGCATGTCCTGGGCAGTCAACGTGTGCATAGT
>PVMQ01001247.1_pt1 | contig 15242 bp, 27 predicted proteins | sample 1853411 | NCBI WGS metagenome assembly PVMQ01 (sample SAMN08533513, study PRJNA380276) | Human gut metagenome, whole genome shotgun sequencing project.
ACAGAGTCATCCGGTTCAGACACCGGGCAAGAGCACTTCGACAGTGGCTCATGAGGTCATCGCAGGTCAGTGGGGAAATGGAGATGCAAGAAAGAACGCTCTGAAGGCGGCAGGATATGACCCGGCAGTCATTCAGGCAGAGGTCAACAAGATTCTGAACGGCTCCGCAGTAACTACAACCAAACCACAGCAAAAAGACCAGCCGATCACAAAGACCGTGAAGTCAACTTGCTATGCAAAGAGTTATGACAGAAGCCTTGCAGGAACTTACAAGACAACCGATGCTCTGTATTGCAGAAACGATGCAGGAAGCAACAAGAAAGCATTGTGCGTCATTCCAGCAGGAACTGAAGTGCATAATTATGGTTATTACACCACATACAACGGAGTGAAGTGGTTATACATCACAGTCACTCTCGACGGTGTTGAGTACATCGGATTCAGTTCAAAGAGTTATCTGAAGAAATAAGATGAGAAAGTAAAAGAGGACCGGGCAGGGAGCAGTTCCCTGTTCGGCCCTCTTTTTTTGTGCAATTTGCCTTTTGCGAAGTCCAGATCTCGCCCCGATCGGAGCCGGAGAAAAGCAAAACTGCACAAAAGAATCGTTTTTACTAACTACGCAGTACCGACAGGGGGTGCGTAGTTAGTAGAAACAAGATCATAAAAAAACAATATCCATTTCTCCGTCCTCGTGAACAGTGATTGACTGCACGAAGGACTTCCAAAACACATTCTTCTCCTGATCGCTGAAAGTATGATACACAGTTTCCCAATCATCAGAAAGCATCTTCTTTATGCTGTCAAGGTTACGAACCGGAGCAGCAGGACAACTTCTCAATTTGTCAATCTGCGACTGAAACTTCTCATATTCGTTTCTGTATGAAGCCTTGTCAATCAGATCGTCCATGAAAAGGTCATACAGTTTCTTCATCTTACGTTCCACTTTTGCAATTTCAATAGCAGGGTCCTTTTTTGCAGCAGCGGCAGCAGTGACTTCAAAATCTGCAACATAAGAGGAAAGAGCAGGGCGGATATGCTGAAGCATATATTCTTCGACATACTCTTCGCGGTAATGCTTGGAACGGTCACAAAGTTTTGACTGCGCTTTAAAATTGCATCTGTAAGATTTATATGTCTTTTCTTTTCCATCTGCAAGCGTTCTATATGTGACAGTTCCGGTCATGTAATGATTACACGAAGAACAGATCAGAAGACCGGAAAAAATATAAAACTGTTGAGTGTGACGGATGCGAACATTCCTGATAGCAAGATTCTGTATGCGTTCAAACCGTTCACGACTGATCGTCTTCTCACAAAAGTCAGGGTCATCACGATACTGGCCCATGAAAAGAGGGTTCCGAAGATAACGAACGACGGTATCATAACAAACACGGATGCCGTATTTCTCCTGAAGGAATAACTGCGTTCCTCTCTTGCTACAAGTGGATTCAAAATGGTCGAACATATCAAGGGCGAACTGATGCCATTCAGGGTCAATGACAACGTGTTTCTCTGCATCCAGCTTCAGGCCACGAGGAAGAGAGCCAGAAAGATATGTTTTATTCTTCAGTTTGTATGCGAATACGTCTTTGATTCGATCACTGTCACGATCGCACTCATCCTGCGCGACGGACAAACGGATGTTGATGTGCAGACGGCCGTTTGTGGTGGTGGTGTCGTAGGACTCCGTGATCGCCTTCCATTGGACTCCGTTCGCTTCAAGTACCTCCTGAATTTTGTGATAGTCTCCGATGTTCCTGAACCAACGGTCAAGTTTTGTGAACAGAATCATGTCAAAGCTGTGAGAGCGGACACCATCAAGAAGGCGGACAAATTCCTTCCGGCGAGTGAATTTCTTCCGGGCAGTCAGGGCCTCGTCGATGAAAGTGTCAACCAGCACCATGCGATTCACTTTGATGAACTCATCGAGGAGAGCGTCCTGCGCTTCCAGAGTGTCACCATGAAGGACCTGACCGTCATGGGAACAACGTATATATTTAACAACACGCAGGCCGAAGAGTTCCGGTTGCGGTCTGAAGTATGTACTATTCATAAAAACCTTCTTTCTGCCGTAAAAAAAGCGTAAAAAAATAAAGCTATGCAGCAGCACAACTTCGTGGTAGAATAAAGGTTGCGAATCTGTATTCTATGAAGTTATGTGCTACATAGGAAATGATGGGGAAAGGCAGTTCTTGTCAGGGACTGTCTTTTTCTATGTTTAGATTTCAACATTGCATTTTATAGCAAGATAATACATATGCTTACAAGGAACTTTCCTCTTCTGGAAGTCCGGGCAAGTGCAACCGGACAAAGTGGTGTGATACTGTCCGCCTTCAGAACCTGCGAAAGTGCCTGTCTTTGCTTTTGGGTCAATATGTACAGGAGTAAGTTCACCATTCAGAGCACGACGTTTTCGCGCCTCGGCAGCTTCTCCACACACATCGGACCATTGACTCCACTCATTATTAGACCGGGAAGAAAAAGAGATGCACACATCTCGAATCCATCCGATACAGAATCCGCCACAGGTACAAGTGTACAACAGACCCATTCCGATCTCACCGGAAAGATACCGATGAAGACCAAACCATCCGCCAAACAAGGCGGCCCATTTATTATATTTTCTCATAAGCAAACCCCACATATCATTTTTCCCTTGCCATCCATTCAAGTCTCTTGGATGAATACATATGGATTCACCACAAGGAGGGAATGATGGAAATACTAACATGGCAGGCAAGGACTGAAAAAAAAGTAACACTGAAGCAGTTGGAAAAGATGACCGGAATCAGCAAAACGACACTGAATACGATTGAGAACGGTCTGACATCTCCGACGCTCCGGCAACTGGAAGCCATAGCGATTGCGCTTGACACGAAGATCAGTGCTCTCTATGACTCTGAATATAAATAAGTATATCACATGAGCTGCGATGATACGCAGATCACAGAACGATTTCCGTAATTACGGAAACGAGAGCCGAACCCATTCACGAAGCCTGAAAAAAATGGTAATATTTTCAAAAGGAGGCGATGAAAATGGATATTCGGCAGAAAATAATCGGACTGCTGAACAAGATAGACTCTGAAACTCTCCTGAAGAGAATATATGAGTTTATCAAGTACATATACATATATCAGTAGCCGACACGAAGAGAAGGGAATCCAGATGGGTTCCCTTTTTATTTTTTCTCTTCTGAAGTATTCCTTTTCTGAATAAGGTCCTTCGCCCTTGCTTTTATGCCATCCCTCACATCCTTCGGAAGTCCGACATATAACTCGACGATGAATCGGTCGAGGTCATCCAGTTCGTACTGCAAGCAGAGTTCATCAAGAACAGTCTGCGGCAGATCGGAGAACATCTCTCCATCCTCATCCATTAACCAGTCATAATTCACGTTATATTCACGACAGATGGATTTCGCCATCTGGTCAGTGAGAGATCGTTCGTTTTTTTCTATTTTAGAAATGGCCGTCTTTCCAACACCTAATTTTTCACCGAATTTTTCAAGCGTTAAGGAAAGAACGGTTCTGATCTCTTTTACACGCTCGCCTTGCGTCATTGCATTCACCTTCCTTTCTAAACAAAGAATACCACTGCATAAAAAGAAAGTCAATCAGAAAAGTTGGCAAAGGGGACAAAAAAGAGTTGACAACGTGAGCATAGGGCACTATAATGTAGGCATAGGGCACAGATAAACACACATCATCATAAAGGAGGCAACAACAGTGACAACGATTCAGGTATACAGAAATCGAAGGAACTCAAACAAATACATAGAAGTGCATAACGATGGACACTATCACAATTCATTAAAACAGTATCTGTACTGGGAAAGAAACGTCATTACAGGCGAACCGCTCCCGGAACCAGTGAAGAACATCACCGGAGACAGACGGCTCCATCGTTGGAGAAAAGCGAACCTGAAGGAACTGCTCGAAGATTACGAGCCAGTAACAGCATAAAGAAAGGAGGAACACACATGGCAGCAGCAACTTTTGAAATGGATAACAAGGAACTGAAGAAACAAACCGAAGACATTGAGGAAATGATTTCACTGCTGAAGCAGCTGACCAGCGGCGAGAAGCGTGAAGTCAAAGGAATCATGATCGGATTGCAGATGGCAAAGCAGGCAGGACTGACTGCATAGAACAGGCCCCGGCGGAAATGCCGGGGAGTACATAAGGAGAACAGACATGGCATCACTGAAAGAGATCGCAAGAGAATACCGAGACGAGATCATGGACGGTATTGCATGGGTAGCAATTTGGAAGACTGGAAGAAGTTGGAACGCAAAAGCCTTCTGGCTGAACCTTGAAACCGAGAGAATTGAAGATGAAGAGATGGAAGAGGCCAGAGAGATCGTGGCAGCAGACCCGAAAGCAATCTTCATCAACGAATATTACACGGCACACATGGGAGAGGGAAAACTGGATGAGATCGTGGAGGGCATCCGCTTCATGTATGAAAATGAATACAATCTTCTGGCAAATAACACGGCATACGCAGAGGAAGAGCAGGAGGGCATCCGCTTCGAGGCATCCGAAAAGATGGAGGAGATCACAACGATCACAAAGGACCTGAACCAGATGGACAAGAACTGGAAATGGTCAACAAAAGTGGAAGACAGACTGAACCTTCCATTCCCTGAAAGCGTGATTGAGATGCACTGGGGATATTTGGGGTATTTAGAAGAACCGCAGGACTATTTCAAAGTTATTTATGACCAAACAGAGCAGGTGTTCGTCGTGAAAGACGATCAGGGAGAAGACATCACTGAAGAACTGGAAGATACAACGTCATTGAGAGGCACGATGTACAGTGTGTTCTGGTATGCGTCAAGTAGATATTAAGGAGGAGCAGGCATGACAACGAAAGAACAGGAAAGACAGGCAATCGAAAAGATCAGAAAGATCGTGGAAGGACTCGGAGAAAACAGTTACGTCGGATTCGCGATGGAGGGAGTTCTGGAACTGGCAGAGGACAACATTCGAGAAGATACTGCGTACAGCATGAAGAAAAACGCAGAGATTGCGTGGGAGAGAGAAGACAAAGCAGAGAAAGAGAACAAAGACCTGAAGAAAGAGGTTGAAGACCTGAAGAAGACCGTCGAGAAGAGAGAAGCAACCATTTCAGAACTGAACACGGAACTTTGCAATGCGAGAGCAGAGGCAAAGGCGAACGAGATTCCTGAAGAACTGGTGCAGGAGATGTATTGCATGGCCTACGACAAGGAAGCGGAGGCAGACGGAAAGATGGAAAAGGCAGCAGATCGGATGGCAGCGGTAATCATTGCCGGAGAAGATGTGTGTGGATTCGCAGAGGAGTACAAGAAGCAGAAAGAAAACCGGAGCAGATACAGGAAAGTGATGGAGGAACTGGACAAGAGAGAAAGACGAAGGGCAGGAAGAGAATGAGAAAGAAATATTACCATGCAGCAACACCGGAGACGATGGAGAAGATTATTGCTGACGGAGTAGTGAAAAGAGGATGGGACGGTTGCGTGTATCTCTGCGAAAAGCCACAGGACGCAGCGAAGTTCGTGGCAATCAGAGGACACGATGAAGTGGCAGTGATAGAAGTGATTCTTCCAGCAAACAAGGTGAAGGAATCATTTGACCATTCAGTCCAGTTCTTCCAGTGCAAAGCATTTATGTATGAAGAAGACATCAAAGTAAGACCAAACGCAGAAGTTGTTGAATACAGTTTCAAGTGAATGAAAGGAGAAGAGGATGTTCATTTTATCACAGGACAAAACAAGGATTTTCAATACGTCAGGTCACATTGAGGGAATCGGATATAAGGAAGAGAACTTCAAGGAGGGGAAGAAAGAAGAAATCAGACACACGATTCAGGTGTTTGGCGGATGCGCCGAAGAGATTGCAGAGTACAAATGCAAAGAAGATTGTCTGCTCGTACTGTATGCGATTTTCAACACAATAGAGCAGGGAGGTAAAACGGCAGAGCTTCCAACACAGGAGGAAATGAAAGAACAGAGAGAAGCATTGAAACAGTATCTGGAATCAGGAAAGAAACTGACAGAGTGGACAGCAGAACTCCTGAAAGAATTGCTTGATATGTAATAAAAGCCGAAACAGGGCATCCGCCCTGTCTGAACACGACGGCAACGTGTTCACTGATGATGGCAAGCCGAAAGACATTATCGGAGCATCGTGAAAACATGGCGGCGCGTACAGTCTGCCAGAACACTGTATGGATGGATAACAGGTTTTAGCACTTTTTAAGGCGAAAAGGCAGACACGGTGAGAACGCTTGCCAGAAAGAAGGTGGAGGAAGAAAAATGAAATTCATTGATTTTTTTGCCGGAGTCGGAGGGTTCCGCAGAGGAATGGAATTAGCAGGGCATGAATGCGTCGGCTTTTGCGAGTTTGACAAGTTCGCGACTGCAAGCTATACCTCGATGCACCTGCTCACCCAGGAACAGAGAGAGTTCCTGGACAAAATGCCACTGAAACAACGGCAAAAAGAAATATTGAAGGAGGAATACAGAAATGGAGAATGGTATGCAAATGACATTAGAAGGGTGTATGCCGGAGACATTCCAAAAGCAGATTGCTGGTGCTTCGGATTCCCATGTCAGGACATCTCCGTTGCAGGAAAACAGCTTGGATTTCAAGGGAACCGTTCAAGTTTGTTTTTCAGAGTTATGTACCTTATCGGACAACTCGAAGAAGAAAATAGACCCACTTACCTTTTCATTGAGAACGTTAAGAATTTGCTTAGTGTTAATGGAGGATGGGATTTCGCCAGACTGCTCATTGAAATGGAGCGGGGGGGGGTATGATGCGGCTCAATTCCAAAGATTTCGGAGTGCCACAGAACAGAGAAAGGTGTTTCATTATCGGACATCTTAGAGGTAGAGGCTCCGCAGAAGTATTTCCTGTCGAAAGAGCAGACGGAGAAGATAGTATTCAAATAATAGGTCACAGGGACGGTTACAGAAGAAATACGCAGGTATTTGCACAAGATGGAATCACAGAAGCATTAAGCACTTGTCAAGGTGGCGGAAGGGAACACCATGTTGCCTTGCCATGCTTCATTGACTTGTGTCATGAAGGCTCGAAGATGACGGAGCAGGCACGATGCCTGAAGGCAAGATATTACAAAGGAGCTTCGAACCATGCAGGGCAAGATAGCGGAATCGCTATTCCGGTATTAACACCAGACAGGGCAGAGAAACGTCAGAACGGAAGAAGGTTCAAAGAAGATGGAGAACCAATGTTCACACTGACAGGACAGGACCGGCACGGAATCGCGATTGAAGTCAAAGAAGCAACGAAACAAGGTTATGCAGAATGCAGAGTGGGAATTGACAGCGTGAACTTCTCAATGCCAAACAGCAAGACAAGAAGAGGAAGAGTCGGACAAGAAATCGCCAACACACTCGACACGAGTTGCAATCAGGGAATCTTCGTTCAGGTATCGGAAGAACTGGTTGTATATGCGGTCTGGTATGAAAAATATCAATGTTACATAGCAATCAGAAAACTGACACCGAAGGAATGCTTCAGACTGCAAGGATGGACGGATGACTATTTTGAGAAAGCAGAGTTCGTCAATTCAGACAGTCAGCTATACAAGCAGGCAGGAAACGGAGTGACAGTGACCGTCATCGAAGCGATGGCAAGAAAACTCGGACAGCACAGAAAAGAGGAACAAAGGTGAACGACGGACCAATAGTGAGAAGAATTTCATTCGACATTCACGGAGAGTTCATCACGCAGCTTGCGAGAGAATGGTTTTACACCGGAGAAAAGAGCCATGAGAAAGTCATTGAGATTCTGATGGACAGCATGACCGGGACAGATACACCGGAGGCACAGATCAGGAGATATGCAGAAGACATTCTGCTCGGACGCGCCGCTCTGAAGGGGAGCACGGCAGCAGGTACATATCATCTCGAAACATACGAACCGGGAGAAGAAGAGCAGATGCCGCAGAGCATGAACATCTGGAAAGAAGTCGAAAGACGGAAGAAAGCAGAGAAGGACCTGCGGAGGATGATTGAACGGTGGGACGTAGCAATGGACCACATATCGGAAAGCACACAGAGAGAAATCAGAAAGGAACTCGGAGAAGAGACTGCGGAGGATAGACAGCAGGATTCGCTCGACAGTTTAATGAAACGAATGATGGATGAAGAAAATCACACCACAGAGGATTATGGATGGTTAGAGCCGGACGGAACTTTTCATGGAGTGGAATGGGGAGCGCATCAGGAATGGGCGCAGAATTACATGAGCGAAAAATTCCCGGAGGAAGCAATGAACGGAGACATTGACTTGCAGACAAAATGCAATGTCGGCCTGATCGGAGCAGGAGACTGGCTCGTCGAAAGAGGGTGGGTTCTCTTGCACAATCCGAGTCGAGGAATTGCTTTTCCGACAAAGAATCCGGTCAAAGAGTACACAAAGGCACAGAGAGAGTTCCTGTATGACTATTACATGGAAAGAGATTGCAAAAAGGAGGCGAACGCAATATGGCAAGAAGACGAGTGAGAAGCGATGAGGAAAGAAGAATCAGAGCGGACGAAAGACTGAGAGAAGAACTGTCGAGAGGATGCGAGTATTCTGGAACACAGGAGATCGTTCAGGAAACATTCGAGGAGATGAGAGAACAGCTCGGAATGGAAGGAGACTGGGACGAAATAAGCGTGACAGACACAGACAACAGAGGATTTGTTCTTCAGGATGTGATTGAAGAGTTCTATGACCTGATGATCGAGAAAGTTCTGAACTACATCGGTGCAGAGTGATAAAGCAATGAAGGAGGAATCAACATGGCAGTAAGAACACAACCGGATGCGCTGAAGGTATTCGCTGCGATCGCAATGATCGTCAACAGCCGGGAGGATTCAGCAAAAGTGAAATTGACAAGTGTAACCAAAAAGACAGATAGAGAAGAGAAAAGAAGTGCATGAAATGAAAAAGCCTTCGGAATTGCTTGCAGGCTTCCGAAGGCGATTCGTTGACGTTCAGGTCAACACACATCTCGGTATTATTGTACTGCGAACGGCCTGAAAAGTCAATCAAAACAAGCGTCCAGAAGCGGTTCGGCGGACTTGTAATGGATAGTAACACTTCAACGATAAAGAGAAGTGACAGAGGTGATTCAGGATGGAGCAGAGCAGGAGACGGAGAAAGAAGAATGTCTATGTAGAGTATGACTATGAAGAGGCATATCAGAAACAGATTGAGAATCTGGAAGAGGACATCATCAAGAGGATGATGGATGGAAAGAAGATCAAGTATGTGTATGCCACAAAGGAGATCAAAGCAGGGGAGCAGTTGGAAGTCGAGATATATCCAGAGTTCACCAGAAAGAGAGTCGAAGAGATTCCAGAGGAAGGCAGAAGGAAGAAGGATAGACAGGCACAGAGGAACCTGAATGAGAAGAACAGCAGGAAGCAGTGTGAGAGGGTCATCAATGAGAACTTTGGTGACAGAGACATATGGGCCACGTTCACCTATTCAGCAGAGTACACACCTGCAAGCATGAAAGTGGCGAAGAGCCATATGCAGAACTACATCCGCCGCCTGAACTACCAGAGAAAGAAGAGAGGTCTTCCGAACGCTCGGTATGTGTATGTTACGGAGCAAGGAGACAAAGGCAGATGGCATCATCACATCGTACTCGACGGAGACATGGACATGGACACAGTGGAAAGTCTCTGGACATACGGAAAGAGGAATCAGGTTCGCCGCCTTCAGAAAGACGAAAACGGCCTCGTGGGGATGGCGAAATATGTGTCAAAGCCGAAGGGCAAGGGGAAGGACTCTGAAGAAGGAAAATATCAAAAAATCTGGACTCCATCGAAGAACCTGAAGAAACCGGATGAACACAAGAATCATTACAAGACAAAGCAGAGCCATGTGGACAAGATGGTCAACGGTATACTTCCAGTGCAGGAGCATCTGAACAAGTGGTACGCATCAGAGGGTTATGAGTACACGGAATCAGTGATCAAGTACAACAAGTGGAACGGCCAGTATTACATATATGCTCGAATGAGAAAACAGCAGGAGGAGAAAGGAGGGAAGAAGAGTGAGAAGACGAAGAAGAGCAAGGCGAAGAAAGGCGGTCAGAATCGCAAGAGCACTCGCAAGAGGGATTAACTGGAAGAGAGTGGCAACAGTCGTGCTCCTGACCGGAGTTGCGGTGAGCATCGCAAGGTGCGGAAGAGAGAAAGAGATCAATGCACAGGTGATGGCAGCGAAGGAAGAACAGACCAGACAGGAACTGCGGATGCAGCAGGAATATGGTTGCGACATCTATGGTCAGTATGAATATCCATACAACACGATGTCGCAGGATTGGAGCGGAGATCAGGTGGAAGGATTCTACTATCACGAAATAACTGAAGAGTGCAAGAAAGCAGGCGGTCAGTTCCCTGTCATCATGCAGGTGTACACATACATCATCTGCGAGCAGAACGATGTGGATTATGAGATGGTGTTCGCCCTGATTGAAAGGGAGAGCAAGTGCGTGTGGAACGCTGCCGGAGACGGCGGAGCACCTGTCGGACTCATGCAGATCGCAGAGAAATGGCAGCAGGAGCGCATGAAGGAACTGAACTGCACAGACCTGACGCAGCCATTCCAGAACGTGAGAGTCGGGGTGGACATCCTGTCAGAACTTCAGGAGAAGCTGAAGGGAACCGTTCCGGCGGAGCAGTTGCCATATGACGTTCTGGCCGCGTATAACTACGGACTCCGGGGAGCACAGAAAAATCTATGGGCCTATGGGGTGCATGAGTACGAATACAACAGAGCCATTCTGGAAAGGGCGCAGGAACTGAAACAGGAGACGAAGGAAGCAAAGGAGAAAAAGCAGTGAAAGAAGGATATGTGTTGAAAGCGGATGCGGCGAAGCACCTGACACCAGAGCCGATCACAAACGAAGCGATGAAGAGAAAGAGCGAAAAAGCTGCACAGACCGCATTGAAAGATGCGAAGGCGAGCATCTTGAACGCAGCAGGAATCGGGAAGGTTGAGGCATACTGCATCAATACCGTGCTTGCAGAACTGAAGCGCAAGGGACTCTCACCGGAACAGGAAGAGTATAAACGCATCAGCAGAGAGACGGCCAGAATGGTCATCAGGGACCGGAAAGGAATCTGGACAAGATACTATACCGACAAGGAAGGTCTGAAAGACTGGCTTCTCTGGAAGCTGGGTCTGAAGAAAGAGACAGTTTTTGATTGGATGAAGCGAATGGGAGTGACCGGAGATGTTCTTCAGGACATGGAACTCCTGACAGGAGGGAAGAAGAGATGAAGACGAAAGAGTTGATTGAGTACCTTCAGGGGTTCGATGCAGAATCCGAAGTGGTGGTCATTGCGGCGAATCCGAAGGAACGGAAGAAGTATGACGGAGAGATGTTCGGAATCACGGACGGAGGGCAGCCGATCTTCTGCATTGAGATCAGCAACGAGTCCGATCTGAATGAGAAAGAGATAGCGGCAGCAGTACAGGATGAAAGAGAGGCAGAGCAGGAATGAATTTGAGATATGCAAAGCGAAGCGAGGACACGGAGCAGATCAACGTGGCATCGTGGGCGGCTTGGAACGAGAGACAGTACCCGGAATTGAAGTGGCTGCATCACATTCCGAACGGAGGCAGCAGAAACAAGGCAGAGGCGGTCAAACTGAAGCAGATGGGAGTGAAGGCAGGTGTCTCTGATCTCTGCCTGCCGTACCCGAAAGGAATTTACTGCGGATTGTACATCGAGATGAAGTTCGGAGACGGAAAGCACCAGAAGTCGCAGAAAGAGTTCCTGACTGACATGGCAGCAGTCGGACACTACGTCGCAACCTGTTACACATCAGAGGATGCGGTGGAGGTGCTGCGAGAGTATTGCGAGTTATTGTCTCCACAGTGGATGAAAGAACCGAATAACAGTGTCTGGAAAGAAGGCACAATCTCGCCACTGAAGAAAAAGTGAGGACAGGAGCATGGATGAATATGCAGCAGTAGTCAGAAAGTTCTATGAGGTGTACAGACCTATCGGGAGAAGATACAACTTGCGTGTTCACAGCAGATTCTCCATGAACAGGCCCGGATTCATCAAGATTTATCAGGGAGACGGTCCCGATCGGAAGCAGATCATCAAAGTCGAAGAGGACGATGACGTTGCTTGCTACAAGAGAGCGATTGATGAACTGGAAAGCTGGGCGAGGAGCCGGGAAGACGAAAATGCGAGATACAGAACAGCATGAGACGAAGTGATTGCGCTTTTCCGTGCGGAAGATGCCTCTGCAACCATTGTGCGAACAACGTGGAAACGATAGACAACTGTACCGGAGAGGCAAAAGAACCTTGCTTCGTCTGCGATGAGTGCAGATGGTACGACGGAGACACAAGACACAAAGATATGTGGAGGCAGGAGTGCGGAGAGTATATCGTGACGAATGAACACGCAGAATGCTTGCGAAGAAAATTGAAATTGATAACAGGAGGACACACATCATGAAAATTATTGCAGTTATGACACAGAAGGGCGGAGTCGGAAAGACGATGACAGCATCATCGCTGGCATACATCCTCGGAGTAGAACACGGAAAGAGAGTGCTCATTGCTGACGCAGATCAGCAGGGGAACATCTCAATGTTGTACGGCAGATTCGAGCCGCAGGGCATCGGAATGTCGGAGTTATTAGAAAAGCACCGGGCGATCGGTGGTACATATAGCACAGAGCAGTTGATTGACGAGACACCATACCAGAACATCAGCATCATTCCGGCGAACGGATTCCTGATGAGAACGAACATGACGCTGCTCCTCTTGGAACAGGACAACCAGATTCTCCGCTTCAAGATGGCGATGGAGGAGATTCAGGACAGATACGATTATTGCATCGTAGACTGCGGACTCCTGATGGACATGACAGTGACGAATGTTCTGGTGGCAGCAGACCTCGTGATTCTTCCGGTGAAGGTCGGAGGGTTCGAGATCGAGGCGATTGTGAACATGGAGGAGCAGTTGGAAGACCTGCGAGGATTCAATCCAGACATCAGGATGAAGCTGCTCATGACGATGCGTCAGAAGAACATGACAAGTCTTCAGGTTGAGGAGTGGTTGAAAGCGTCATCCGGTCAGGATTGCTTCCAGACGGCAATCAGACGCTCGATCGTGGCAGAGAAGGCAACAATGGAGCGCGTACCTCTGCCGAAGTTCTCAAAGAGCGGAATCGTCGCAAAGGATTACAGAGAAGTAGCAGAAGAGTTGCTGAAAGACATGGAGGGATAAAGGATGATGTTCGGAGGATGGTTCAGCGGAGGAGGCAGCATGGCAGGAATGTCAGGAATGATGGTGAACGGCGGTCTGGCCTATGCGGACCGCTGGCCTCCGATGGTGCTCCCTCTTGGCCTGTATAGAGCGGCAGAAGAGGATGACATCCCGAAGAAATGGAGAAACCTCGCAAGACACGCAAGAAAGAAACGGACAAGGAAGAAATGGAAGAACAAGATCAGACGAAGAATCAAGCAACAGCAGAAAGGAGGCAGACGGCATGGAAGGAACGGCAACGATTAGTCTGGACACGCTGGATGAGTTAAGAGCGAAGGCGGAAGAAGCAGAGACGGAGAAGAAACGGAGCGATTGGTTTGTAAAGAAACTGATGAATTGCTACGGATTCGATACAGAAGCATATGACAAAGCACTGAAGGAGATTGACAACGACAGGAACCTGACAGACAAGCAGTGCTCAAAGCTGGTCAGAGAAGCAATGGTGAAGCACCTGAAGATCGTGATTGACCCGGAGGAACTGAAAGAACTGATTCAGGAATACATCGACGAGGAAGCATCGGACGAGCATCTGGACATTGCGAAAGCAAGTATGAAGGAGCTGAAACAGATTCAGGTGGTACTGAAAGAGTAGTTATCCCGGCAGAAAATGTGGATATTGTGGACAAGTCATCAGATACAGAGACGAAGGAGGATAAGTGATGGCAGCAGGATGGAGCGTCATGGACGCAATCAACCGGAACAGCAAAGCGGCAGCAGAAGAAAGACCGAAGGCACGGTTCAGAACCAGAGACATCAGCGTGAAAAAGATGTACAGCAATGACATGAACTTTTATTCCAGACAGGATATTGAGGAGTTGTCGAACCTCATTCTCGCCGTGGGACTGATTGAGAATATGGCAGTTACATATGACCCTTGCGAGAAAGGAGAGTACAGAATCATCTCTGGTGAAATGAGATGGAGAGCATTGAACCTTCTGCTCGAAAAAGGGTATTCAGAGTTCGAGGTGGCAACGTGTCAGATTCTGACACCTGCCGAAGAACACGAGGAGATGGTGCAGATCATCGTTGCGAACTCATACAGAACGAAGAACATCAAAGATCAGCTTGAAGAAGCACAGAAGCTGAAAGAGTCCTTGCAGTACATGAAAGAGCACGGACTGACACTTCAGGGAATGAAACTGGATGGAAAGAAGATCAGAGATGTTGTGGCGAACATTATGAAACTGTCAGGAACGAAGGTGGCACAGATTGATGGAATCAACAGCAATTTGTTGCCGGAGTTCGTGGAGCAGTTGAAAGAAGGCAAGCTGACGTTCTCTGCTGCATATGAACTCTCTGGAATGCCGAAAGAAGATCAGGAGGAGATGCTGAAGGCACATGAAGAGGGTGAGGCCCCGACATGGAAAGAGGTCAGAGAAGCGAAGCGGACAGAACCGGAAGAGATGTCAGAGTCTGACACGTTACCGGGACAGATGGAATATCCGAAGGACTATGAGGAACCGGAGGACGAAGAAGAGTCCGATCAGGAAAAAGAACAGGAGCATGAGGAAGAGTGGGAGCAGGCGCATCCAGAGAGCATCACATCATTGTGCTACTCATGCAAGAGATACGCAGATTGTAACGTGAAGACAGGAACCTGCGAGAACTGCGATCAGTATGTCAACAAGGCAGAGGCGGAGAAAACAGACGAGCAGAGGTACGATGAGGAGCAGGCAGCTATCGACAGAGAAACAGCCAGAAAGCTGCGCGAGCAGGAGCAGGAAGAGAAGATGAACAATCTCCCATCTGATAGCAGGGAGGAAAAGGAGTACATCAGACTCTCCACGGACACCTTCGAGGATGTGATCGCTGGAAGAAGACCATACCTGATTCTGAAAAATGACAAGATCAGAACCGGAATGATCGTGAGCGCGCTTGAATTTATGCAGGGCAGAGCAACCGGAAGAGAACTGGCACTGGAAATCGTCTGCATGG
>PVMQ01001253.1_pt1 | contig 15136 bp, 10 predicted proteins | sample 1853411 | NCBI WGS metagenome assembly PVMQ01 (sample SAMN08533513, study PRJNA380276) | Human gut metagenome, whole genome shotgun sequencing project.
CGAAGTAAGTAATCTGGTCAAAAAGTATGGTGATCATACTGCAGTTGACCATCTTTCCTTTCAGATCGAAAAGGGGAAAATTTACGGATTCCTGGGCCCCAACGGTGCAGGAAAATCAACAACTATGAACATGATCACAGGATACATTGCTTCCACAGAAGGAAAAGTGATGATCGATGGTCATGATATTCTGGAGGAACCGGAGGCAGCCAAGAAATGTATCGGCTATCTGCCGGAAATGCCGCCGCTCTATTTTGACATGACTGTTCTTGAGTACATGAAATTTGCGGCTGATCTGAAAAAAATCCCAAGAAACAAAAAAGACAAGCAGATAAAAGAAGTCATGGATATGGTAAAGATCACAGACATGAAAGACCGTCTGATCAAAAACCTTTCCAAAGGTTATCGCCAGAGAGTGGGTCTTGCACAGGCAATCCTAGGATATCCTGAAGTGATCATCCTGGATGAGCCGACAGTAGGACTTGACCCGAAGCAGATCATCGAGATCCGTGACCTGATCAAAGGCCTGAAGCAGAAGCACACGGTTATCCTAAGCTCCCATATCCTTTCCGAGGTAAGAGCAGTGTGTGATTATGTTCTGATCATTTCCCATGGAAAGCTGGTAGCCAGCGATACACCGGATAATCTGGAACGTCTGGCAGCAGGCTCCAACAGCCTCCTTATGAAGGTAAAAGGCGAGAAAGACACGATTCGAAAAGCTCTGGAAACGATCGAAGGCGTAACCGGAGTGGAAATGTCCTATGACAGCGATGAAAAATTGTGGAAAACAAAACTTTCCATTCAGGAAAATGTGGACATCCGTGAAAAAGTCTTCTACGCTATGGCAAAAGCGAACTGTCCAATCTACGAGATGCAGGTTAAGAGAGTTTCCCTTGAGGATGTATTCCTTGAGCTTACCGAAGGAGAGAAAAAATCCGCCGGAAAACCGGAAAGCTCACAGTGGAAACCGGTAGAAGACAGATCATCGGAAGAAGAAAAAACTCAGGAAGAAAAAAACGGGGAACCAGAGAAGGCTTCTGATGAGAAAGAGGGGGATCAGTCATGACAGCGATTTTTAAAAGAGAACTGAAAAGCTATCTGACCTCCATGGTTGGATATCTCTTCATATTTTTTGTCCTGGTGCTGACCGGAATTTATTTTTCCGCATATCAGCTTTCAGGCGGCTATTCAAAATTTGAAACTACCTTAAGCGCACTGACCTTTGTGTTCCTGATCGGTGTGCCGATCCTTTCCATGCGCGTACTTGCAGAAGAGCGCAAGCAGAAAACGGATCAGCTTCTTCTGACCGCACCGGTATCTGTATGGGATATCGTATTTGGAAAATATCTTGCACTGGTAGCTGTGTTTGCCATTCCGGTCGTGATCATGTGCGTGTATCCTCTGATCATGAGTAAGTTCGGAACGATTTCCTATGCTTCCGCATACACCGGGATCCTGGGATTTTTCCTTCTGGGATGCGCGAATCTGGCGATCGGTGTATTTATGTCAGCGCTTACAGAAAGCCAGGTAATTGCAGCAGTACTTACGTTTGTATTCCTGTTCGCCTTCTATATGATGAACGGAATTTCCTCATTCTTTTCACAGACCTCCATGTCAACTGCAGTGGCATTCGGACTTCTGATCGTGGCGATCGCGATCATCATTTATACCATGATCAAAAATGTCCTGATCTCTGTAGTGATCGGAGCTGTGGGAGAGATTGCCCTTGTGATCGTATACGTTGTAAAATCCAGTATTTTCCAGGGTGGTATCCAGAAGGTACTGAACGTATTTAACCTGAGCGGACATTATGATAATTTTACAAAAGGCGTGTTTGACGTGACAGGAATCGTTTATTTTATTTCTGTTATTGCGATCTGCCTGTTCCTTACCATGCAGTCCATTCAGAAGAGACGCTGGAACTAGGGGGTGAATGGAAATGAAATTCAGTGAGAAATTTAAGAAAAATAAAGGCGAGGCAGCCGTACCGGAGACCGCACAGGACTCCGGCAAAAAGAAACATAAACCGGATCCGAAAAAGCTGGTAGGCACCATCAGCAAAAAACATATCAAAAATGGTTCCTACAGCATGGCTATGGCAGCAGTCTTTATCGTGATCGTGGTTGTGATCAATATGATCGTCGGTGCGATCCCATCCAAATATTCACAGCTGGATGTAAGCTCATCCAAGCTTTACACCATCGGTGATGAAACAAAGAAGGTACTGAAGGCACTGGATAAGGATGTTACCATTTATCAGATCGCGGCAAGCGGTTCTGAGGACGACACGATCTCCAATCTGCTTTCACGTTATAAAGATGAGTCCAAGCATATTAAAGTTGAGGTAAAAGACCCTGTTGTAAATCCGAAATTTGCATCGGAATATACAACCGATGATCTTGCGTCAAACAGCCTGATCGTAGTCTGCGGCGACAGAAACAAGGTTATCAATTACAACGATATGTATTCCTCTTCAGTAGACTATAATACCTGGCAGCAGACTACTACCGGATTTGATGGAGAAGGACAGATCACAAGTGCGATCGGCTATGTGACATCCGAGGATCTTCCGATCATGTACACCTTATCCGGACACGGAGAAAAAGATCTGGATTCCAGCTTTAAAGAAGATATCCAGAAAGCAAACATTGATATCAAGGAGCTGAACCTTCTCACAGAGGGAAAGGTTCCGGATGATGCAGACTGCCTGATGATCGTATCTCCGACCAGCGATATTTCCGAGGAAGAAAAAACAGAGCTCCTGGATTATCTGGAGGCAGGCGGAAAAGCTATGATCTTCTCGGATTATACACAGGATGATCTGCCGAACTTTGATGCGGTTCTTGAAAACTATGGTGTAAAGTGTGCCGAGGGAATCGTATTTGAGGGTGATAATCAGCATTATGGAATGCAGATGCCATATTATCTTGTACCAACAGTCAACAGCACAGATGCAAGCTCTGAGACAGCTTCTGCAGGCTCCTACGTACTGGCACCGTATGCACAGGGCATTCAGAAAACAGATGATGTAAGAGATACCGTAACCATCGACAGTATCCTGACAACCTCTGACAAGGCTTACTCCAAAACAAATATGCAGAGCAGCAATATCGAAAAGGAAGACGGAGATGTAGACGGACCGTTTGATCTTGGTGTTGCCATCACTGAGAAACTGGATGATGATAAGGAAACACAGATCGTTTACTACTCCACAGCAAATCTGATGGAGAGTCAGATAAACCAGATGGTATCCGGCGGAAATGAAAAGCTCCTTCTGGAGTCCTTAAACTGGATGACCAGCACAGACGACAGTAATTCCGTTTCTATTCCATCCAAGAGCCTTGAGTCCACAAGCCTGACAGTAACCGATTATGATGCAGCCTTCTGGAAGATCTGTACCATTGGTCTGATCCCGGGAGTGTTCCTTGTTGCAGGATTTCTGATCTGGCTTAAGAGGAGAAAAGCATAATGAAAAAATCGACCAAACTTGTTTCAGCAGTTGTTGTTCTGGCAGTTCTCGGCGGCGTTTATGTGGGACTGAACACCTACGTATCCAAAGAAGAAAAGACAGAGAGCAGCGAAGAGGAAAGCAAAACAGAAGTGTTTTCTGTGAAAACGGATGACATTAAATCCCTGGAATTTATCGTAGACAAGAAGGAAGTGACCTTTGAGAAAAAAGATGATTCCTGGGTGAAAAAGGATGAGACTGCTTTTCCTGTAAATCAGACAACTCTGGATTCCGCAGCTTCCGCCATCGAAACGGTGGAAGCGGACAGAGTCCTAGAGGATGTGGAGGATCTTACGGAATACGGACTGGATTCTCCATCTAACACAGTAACCGTTGATACCGCTGATGGGACAACGAAGCTCAACATCGGAGATGAGAATACGTCTACGAATCAGTATTACATTTCTAGGGATGATGATGACAGCACGGTATATGTAGTGGCAGCGGACACTGTGTCTCCGTTTATGAATTCCCTTTACGATTATGCACAGGGAGAAGATTTCCCGACAATTGATTCTTCCACAGTGAAAAAGGTCCAGGTCAGTGAGAATAAAGATTCCTATGTCCTGGAAGAAAATTCCGACGGAGCTACCTGGAATGTTTCCGGTGACGGAAGCAGCGATAAAGAGTCTGCCGATACAACGGCAGCAGGAAATGTAACCTCCGGACTTGGAAGCTTTGCATTTGACCAGTTTGTAAACTACAATGCAGAGCATCTTTCCCAGTATGGCCTTGATAAGCCCTATGCGACGATTACAGTGGATTATCAGGAAGAGGTGAAGGATGACAGCACAGACAGTACAGAATCCGGAGAAAACGATTCTACGGCCTCTGAGAGCGATTCTGAGAGCGGCGACAGCTCTGACACGGACAGCAGCTCAGAAGATGCAGACAGCAAGACAACCACAGTAGATAAACAGCTTGTCATTTATGTTGGTGATGAGGCAGGAGATGGCAGCAGATATGTAACGGTAGATAACAAACAGATCTATACAATGTCAACGGATACACTGAGTGCAGTTATTGACAAGACGCCGTCAGATCTCTGGTCACTGATCGTCAATTATCTGTCTGTAAAAAATCTGGATCAGCTCCAGGTTACTTACGGTGAAACAACAAGTACTGTAAATGTTTCACGTGAAACATCCACAGATGATGACGGAAACGAGAAAGAAACAACAACTTATCAGCTGAATGGTAAGGAAATAGAAAGTACAACCTTTATCACCTTCTACAACAAGCTGATAAACATGGCAGGACAGAAGAGACTGACAGACGCTTATACACCGGCTGCAGATCCGGAGATGACCGCTGTATTCACAGACTCTGACAAGAACCAGACAACCGTTACCTTCTACACATATGACACAAACTATTATGCAGCTGTCGTTGGAGACAAGGTATTTCTTGTAAACAAAATGACAGTAAAAGAAATGTTCAATGCATATGAAACCATGGTAAACGGTGAAACAGAGACAGAAGCCACAGCAACACCAACAGCTGAGGCGGAAAAATAAAATATTAAGAAAATAAATAAAAACACCTCGGAGATCCGTAAATAATAAGGTGATCTCCGAATATCCGTTTGATGATCAGATATTCGGAGACACCACACAGATCAGGATTTTCCGGGGTGTTTTTATGTTGCTATTATTTTACGGTCCTTACAGATGAATAAGGTCCGTATATTTTTTTACCGTTTGTGATGCGGTATGCACGGATACGGTATTTGGTTGCGGTGCCTGGCTTTTTATCGGTGTAGGTTGTATTTTTTGTATTGCCGATAGCTTTCCAGGTTTTACCCTGAAGACGGTAAATGGGTAGCATAGGTGATGATTCCGTCTGTTTTTGCGGTCAGTGGATTAGATGCATATCAGGTTGCTTTTTCATTGAAAACCGCAGGCTTGCAGTCAGAAAGAGCTACGGTTTGTGAGTAGATCTGAGAAGTCATATTGCCGCTTCTTCTGAATCTGACAGGAGTGTTTCTGAACTGAAATCTGCTGCATAGGTCCGGCACGGTGTACTGGCGATCATGGCAGCGGAGATCATAAGGGATAGCAGTTGGGTTGTTCTCTTTTTCATAGATTTCTTCCTTATGTATGCGTGAATTTTTGGTTGCAGGTAAGTCACTGTAATTGTCGCGGCTTGATTTGCGTAACTGTGCAGGGATTTACCTGATCAGATCTAACCAAATGAGGATGCTTTTATCCGCTTGATTTTCTGTAGCTGCTATAATAGTAGCGTGGAGAATTGGTGGAGACAACATAAAAAAACTGTACAGAAGCTCATCTGAGCAACTGTACAGTTTTAATTTTTCTATATCTAACAGAAGGTTCGGGGGAGCTTCTGTCAGTAACTAAGTATTATGCAAGACCTCTTTCTTCCAGCCAGTCGAAGAGAACAACTTTTTCTGCTTTCTTTCTCTTGGTCATGTGATTGAACTGAAGGATCGTCAGGATCGTGAAGATCACTAACAGTGCAACCATTACAATGATGGAAGTGGTAATGCTTCGGCCACCGCTGATCGTTGCACGGAATGCGTCGACCGTATAAGTAAACGGAACGTATGCATGGATCTTTGCAACGAATGAAGGTGAAACCTCAACCGGATAAGTTCCGGCAGATCCTGCAAGCTGAACGACCATGAATACCAGCATCAGGAAGCTTCCTACTTTACCAAGAGTAATGTTGAAGAAGTACATGATAGAGGTAAAGGTCATTGATGTCAGGCAGGCGAAGAGTACGGTTTTGCCCATCTCTGCAGGTGTGAATCCGTTAAATGCACGTAACAGCAGGATCAGGCAGATTCCCTGAAGGATCGCTACCGGATAAAGGACGGAAGCCTTGCTTGCCCACCATGCGAAACCGGATTTCAGTTTGCCCTTATACTGAGCCAGAGGATACATCAGGCAGAATGCCAGTGCGCCGACCCAGAGGCCTACAGACATCATGTAAGGTGCCATTGCGTGTCCGTTATTCGGGACATCGGTAAGTTTTGTTTCATCGCTTACAACAGGAGTTGCGAACATTTTGATCGTTTCATTACTTGCTGAATTGTCTTTTACAGTGGTAGCTCCATCGCTGAGGCTTGTGGTCAGTGTCTTGGAACCGTCTTTCAGTTCTTTCATACCGCTTCCAAGCTTCTTGGATCCATCATACAACTGAGAGGAACCGCTCTGGATCTGGGCAGCGCCATCTGCAAGCTGTTTTGCACCATTGTTAAGTGTGCTGTTGTTGCTTACAAGTTTCTCGGTACCGCTGAGAAGTGTTGAGGTACCGTTTGCTAATGTCTTAGTTCCGTTTGCAAGAGTAGTAGCACCGCTGGAAAGGGTCTTGGCTCCTGTTGAGAGCTTTTTGGTACCGTCTGTAAGAGCGGAGCTGTTTTCGGAAAGCTTAGCAACACCATCGGTGTAGGTTGTGATTCCGGTTGTCAGTGTTCCGGAACCATCGGCTAATGCTTTTGTTCCATCTGCAAGAGTAGCAGCACCGCTGGAAAGAGCATTGGCTCCTGTTGCCAGTTTCTTGGTGCCGTCTGTAAGAGCAGCACTGTTTTCGGAAAGCTTTGCAATACCATCGGTGTAAGTTGTGATTCCATCTGTCAGTGCCTTAGAACCATCTGCCAGCTGACCTGCACCGGATTTGATATCCGGAAGTGCGTCAGTGATCTGTTTGCCGGCTGTTTTCAGATTCTTTGCACCGTCGTTGAGCTGCTTATCATAAGATGTCAGTTGGTCAAATCCATCGTTCAGAGCTTTGATTCCTGCTGCTGCAGCCGGGAAGGCTTCGACTGTGCCGTCTTCCAGAGACTGAAGTCCTGCGGAAACGTTCTTGGTTCCTGTGTTTACAGCCTGTGCACCCTGATACAGCTGGGTAACACCTGCAGAAAGCTGAGCGATCAGATTTGTAGGAAGCTGACTTGTAGCTGCAGATAACTGCTCTGCACCTGCGCTCATGGTTGTTGCACCTGCACTCATCTGGTTTGCACCATCTGTCATGGTTGTTGCACCCTCAGAAAGTGTGCCGGCACCCTGAGTCAGTCCTCCGGAGATCTGAGTCAGTCCGGAAGCTGCTTCGTTAAGCTTGGAAGCAACAGCATTCAGATTTTCCTGAGTAGAAGAGAGCTGACCGGATACACCAGCTGCAAGCTGTGAAACCTGATCAGAATAGCTGCTCATGTAAGAACCGTCCACGCCAGTCATTCCACCGGCTACGCTGTTTAAAGCGTTGATCACATCATTCAGAGCTGCTGCGGAAATGGTTCCGTCCTCAGAAGCGGTTGCCTGAATCGCCTGAAGCTGTGCTGCTAAATCGGTCATTGTCTGTCCGGCAGTACCGATCTTGGTATTTGCATCAGTAAGTGCTTCCGTTGTCTGCTGTCCGTATCCTGTAAGGATGCTGCTGACCTGATCACCTACCTGTGAGAACTGTGTGCCTGCATTCTGGAGAGCAGGGATCAGACTGTCTGTGATACTGCTGCTGGTCTGACTTGTGATGCCTGCGGCCTGAGTGATATATCGGGCTGCGTTGTTGATTCCGTCTGCGGCATTGTTCATACCAGCTGCAGCACTGTTCATACCAGCTGCGGCTGTGTCCATACCATCCTTTGCGGAAGTAAGGCCGGCTGCAAGCTTGTTGATGGATTCCTGTGTTGTTCCCTCTTTCAGAGCAGAAACCTTATCGTTCAGAGCTTTCAGTCCGTTTTCCAGCTGCTGTGTTCCGGATATCAGTGACTGTGAGTCATCGGTTCCTTTGGTAACACCGGTATTCAGCTGAGAGATACCATTGGAAACTGTTGTGAGTCCGTCTTCGAGTTTTGCAAGCTCTTTGGCACCGGCTGCGAGTTTGCCAGCACCAGCCACATAGGTGGTAGTTCCATCTGCAAGAGTGTCAGCACCAGCTACATACTGTGTTGCTCCGTCGGAAAGAGTATCAATACCTGCACTTAATGCATTTGCACCGGATTCCAGGCTGCTTGCGCCGGATTTCAGTGTATCAGAATTTTTATTAAGCTCATCCACACCAGCGGTGTACTGCTGAACACCTTCATCCAGAGTATCTACACCGGTTGTCAGCTCAGGAACCTTTTCTGTCAGAGCTGCAACGCCGCTGTTCAGCTGGTTTGCACCGGATTCCAGGCTGCTTGCACCGGATTTTAGTGCATCAGAATTTTTATTAAGCTCATCCACACCAGCGGTGTATTGCTGAACACCTTTATCCAGAGTATCCACACCGGTTGTCAGCTCAGGAACCTTTTCTGTGAGGGTTGCAACGCCGCTGTTCAGCTGATCTGCACCATCGTCCAGGCTCTTTGCACCATCGTTAACCTTTGCAACACCATCGGTGTAGGTCTTAAGACCTTCGGTGAGACTGTCAGCACCGCTTACGAAAGTAAGAGTACTGGTGGAAAGCTTCTTAAGGTTTTTGGTAATTGTTTTGTTACCATCAGCTGCTGTATTCAGTCCGTCTTCGATCTTTCCGGATCCGTCTGCAGCTTCCTGCATTCCGTCACCTGCTTCTGAGATAGAATCAAAAACGGTTTCTGTATAGGTTTCCGTAACCTTGGAAGCAATGTTATCACGAAGCTTCAGCATTGCTGTTTCACTGAGCTTGGAGGCGATATAGTTGGTTCCAGGGTTTGTCTCATAGGATAGCTCCATTTGCTTTGGATCGTTGTCCATTACAGTGGCTGCGTTTGCGGAGAAATTTTCCGGAATTTTGATAACCATGTAATAGGTTCCATTGGCCAGACCGTCCTCTGCTGTCTTGCTGTCTACAATGTTAAATGCCATTGAGTCGTTGTCTTTCAGCTCATCCGTCATGTCCTTACCTATGCTCAAGGTCTTGCCATTATACTCGACAGGTTTGTCTTCGTTTACCACGGCCACTGGCAGGCTGTCTACGTTTCCGTAAGGATCCCACATGGATTTCAGAAACAGACCTGCATAGATGATCGGGATTACGATAATGGCGATTACGACGATAAGCATGAGCTTGTTACGAAGTAAGCTTTTCCATTCGTTTTTGATCATATTACCTATCCCTTTCTTATTAAATTGTATTATCAAACATAGTTGATTAATCAAACTTTATTCCAGTAATGGTGACGAGATCTATTAATCATATTAAAATCTATTAATAGCTTAATGCTCCATTATCAAACAAAGTGTTGATTTTCTTTACGTGATGTATTATACTAAACACATACCACAGATACAACCATTAAATCTTTACTGAATGTATATTAATAGACGGAAATAATGGAAGTGTCTATTACAAATAAAAAACTGCATAATAGACAAAAAGTACGTTATTTCCTTTGAATTTATGTGCAGTTGGTAATATTAAATGCAGACAGGATTCCTATGTTTCAACACAAATATGCAGCAGATATCTGGTATCGTGTAGGTCGGCGTCGTTAACAATTTTGATCTTGTCAATTCTTAACAACAGTAGATATCTGGTATCATGCAGATCGGCGTAGAGAAAGCGAATGCTTTTATTCGTTTGAAGGATGCATTATGCATTGTATGACAGTTGCAGAGTATCGTAAGTAATAGGTGATTGAGGCGGAGGAAACGTGCTTGCTTTTTTGAATTGCAGGGGGAATTAAGATGGCGGAAAAAGTTGACAGAAGAGTACGTAAGACCAAGGCACAGTTGCGAGCGGGGCTTGCCCGTCTTATGCAGAAGAAGAGTATTAAGGAAATTACGGTAAAGGAACTGGTGGAAGAAGTTGATATCAACCGCTCCACATTTTATCTTCACTATACAGATATCTATCAGATGCTGGAATCCATTGAGGCTGAATTGATGGAGGAAATCACGCATCTGGTGGCAGACTTTCCTCTGGATCCTCTTAATAATAAGGAGAGCTCGTATCCTTTTATTGAGCAGATATTTACGATCCTGGATCATAATAAGGATATTTGTATCGCACTTCTTGGAAAGAATGGAGATATGGCTTTTGTGAATCGTATAGAAAAACTGATCGCAGATACAGTGCTGCATCGCTTGTCAATTCGTCTGCCGAAAGACAACCGTGATATTGAGTATGCGTATGCGTTTTGTCTGAATGGATGCGTGGGAATGATCAAGACATGGCTGTCTTCTGAGAATCAGGAGAGTACACAGCATATGGCAGAGCTGACACATAAGCTGATCGATAATACAACACACATGTATCTGGAGCAGGCACTTAGGTAAGAGAAATGTCCGGATGCATGCTGTGAGTCTGGTAAAAAATAAAGAGTATTGTTTCACGTTTGTTTGAGGAAAAAACTCATGTTTCACGTGAAACAGTACTCTTTTTTTATTGACTTTTTGTTGGTTTATAGCATTTCCACAAATTACTGCATGAAGCTCAACGGCTCCGAACATAAACAATGTTCTTTTGATACGTTGATTTCCAAAATTACTATAGATAAATTTTGATGCCGGATCATAAGTTGTTTTTACAGGAAAATAGCTACCTGTTCCAGGAAATGTTCCGGATCTTCCAGATGAGGAAGATGTCTGGTTTCCGGGATCACAGCGGTTTCAATGGAAGAATTCAGCTTCTGGTATTCCTCTGCGATAAGAGAAGCGGAAGCTTCTTTTTCTCCGGAAATAATATAGATGCATGCATCGGAAGATTCTACGGCATTATTAATGCTGATATTCAGGTATTTGCCAATGTAGCTGGAATACAGATATTTGGCGTTGGAACCGCCCTTGTGAGCGGATTCATAATAGGTGTCTACCAGCGTATCTGTTACATGGAAGGGATTGTAGAACAGCTTTTCCATAAACAGACTGCTGATGGATTCGCGGGAAGCTACCATATGATAGATCAGAGTTCCGAAAATCGGAAGCTCGATAAAATACTTAAAGAGCTTGTTGTCTTTACAAGGTGCCTGCTTCAGGGAACTGAAGCTTGGTGGATTGACCAGCATGATCTTGCGGAAATGGTCGGAATTGTTACGGTAAGCCATGATCGCAAAAGAACCTGAGAAACCACTGGCAATAACATCGGTTTCCTCACGAATCACATTCTTGGCAAAATCACAGAGTAACTGAGCAAATACAAAATTGGTATAAGTAATATCCGGTTTTTCGGAACGTCCACATCCAAGAAGATCAATGGTGTAAACGGTATGTTCGGTTGCGAGCTGCTTCTCTATGGCATTCCATTCATAACCGGAAGCACCTGGCATGATATCATGAATAAGAAGAATAGGGGTGCCATGTCCCTGTTTTGTATAAAAAATCTTTCCAAAACGCCAGTCATAGGTTCTGCTGTGTGGCTGTTCCAGCATATCTTTAAGCTGAGATGTGGCATCTATGAAACGGTTAGCAATATGAATAACACCTGCGGCAGTTCCGACTAAAGCTGCAAGAGTAAGTAGTCTGTGTCCATTTTTCTTCATTAAAAAGCCTCCTGGAATTCGTAAAAATAATCAGGACAGATGTAACGTAATTCAGGTATCTGATCTGATTTTTTCTGAATATTTCTTTGCTTTATTATACGACAGGAACGAAAAATTTACAATGCTTTTGTGGGAACCCTAACCTTGTTATTGTATGCTGACGCTACTGTCCATTCTGTTCTTGGCGATGATCGCTAAGTTGCTGTTCGTTCTGCTTTCAGTAATGCGCTTCGCAATGCAAAGAATTTATGTTGATCGCATAAATTGGTGCGGTATGGCTTCGGGCTTTCTGCGACCTTTGTTTATAAAAAAAACTTACGGAATATTATCAGTGAACAGTAGCATCGCCAATACGCTTCATGATACATAGAAATCAGATTTCGAACCGAATCAAGTAAGTCCCCTGCTTTAATTGCGAAGGGCAATAAGCAGAGGGTGGGGACTTACTTGTATCAGGAGAAGAAAAAGCTCCTTCTGATAAACTGCGAAGCAGTTATTGGGTTATGAGCAAGTAGCGAAGCGGACGCTGTTATCCGCTGGAATGCTTTTATACTTCAGTAAAATATCAAGTGTTTCACGTGAAACATTGGACTTGTTATCCGACAGAGCTGATGCTATACAGGATTGCCGAGGATGATGTTGATAAGAGTTTTGTTCAGCATCAGTGTGCGGTTCCATGGATTGAGAATTACTCCCTCAACAGACGGTTCTTGCAATGCAGAAGCAAAAATCTTATCAATATCTGCGGTAAATGTGGACATGATCTTATCACTGCCTTTTAACTCTTCGTCAAAGCTGGTAAATGCAGCCCACCATTGCTTTCCATCGTTGGTTTTGATCGCATGAAGAGAAATTTTTCCATCACCTTTTGGAGGTTCTACAGCAATGATCAGCTGTGCCTGCTCCTGCATTCTGTGACGGATCACGGTGAGAGTATGAGCAAGCATTTCTTCGGTTGCTTCTTTTTGGAGTGCTGCAATGGCAGTTTCGATCTTTTCATTGCCATTTAAAGTCTTGTCTAATTGTTTTTTATAGAAATCGTTGCGATTATTTGTGGTGTTCATGTATAAAATATTCCTTTCAATCAGATGATAAATGACTAGTACATTGTTTTCGAAATAACTATACCAATTACTTGTTGGTGAATCCGACTGCACAGATCTAAAAGCCTCAGCATAGCCAGCTACGCCTGCATTTTTATACCTGCACATTCGAATCCACATCCCACGCGATTGGTATAGTTATTTACGAAACAATGTATTAGCCGCAAACTGCAAGGAGTTTGCGGATGCTTTCTTTATGGATTATAGCATTTCAGGGGAAAATGAGGCAAGAGAAGAAGTGTTTTTAACTGAATCAAATAAGTCCCCTGGTTCGATTTCGAAAAGCAATAATCAGGGGAAATTGCTTGCATCAGGAGAAGTGCAGGCTCCTTCTGATAAACTGCGAAGCACTTATTCGGTTATGAGCAAGTAGTGAAGCGGATGCTTTTATCTGCTTGAATTAAATCAAAAAGTTTCCTGATTACTGATCACTTCGTTCTTGGTAATACACTTCGCGATGCACAGAAATTATGCTAATCACATAAATTTGCATGGTATGTCCAGGGCTTTCAGTGGTCTTTGCTCACAAAAAAACTCGGAGGATAATATTACCAGTTAACAGTAAGTCTCCTGCTTCAATTACGAAAAAGTAAAAAGTAATAAGTAATAAGTAATAAGCAGTGGGTGGCGTGTATTAGGAAGAATGCGACGGCGTTTAGAAACGGGGAAAGGAATAGTGGGCATGTCTGAAAACAAGGTACTGCACTAATTCATGTGGCCACTGTTATGGGTACATTGTAAGCAGGTCCTGATAAATTGCAAAGTAGCTATTGGGTGTAGAACTGCGTAGCGAATACGGGTATTTTTATTCGTTTGATCCCAAATTGGATAGATATGTTTGCACACTTGAAGGTGAGTTGCCAGATACTGTCATCAGTATTCCCCATGATTTCGGTCAGATGCTTTTGTGAACTGGATGGGGAATTAACAAGTTAAGTGAATGTAGTAAAAATGTGTATTTATATGAAAAAATGGAGGGTAAGGCGGAAAATATGGGGGATTTTATAGAAAAACGATATAAGAGTAAGGATGAAATAAAGAGAAATAAGAGATTATTTCTGCGAAGAGAACGCTATGATAATGATAATAACACAAAAGTTAAGTACGATAAAAAGGACTTTATAAAAGAAAATACTGGCAAATAAAGAGAAATAATAGGATATTTACGAATAAAAAAGTATTAAAGTACAAATTATAGTACTTTAAATAAAAAAAGTACGATAAAACGTACTTTACGCGCATGTACATATAAAAAAACCTTAAAATATAAAATGTGCACCTGCACACATACGGCAAAAAGATAAAATATAGATCCGTTCCTGCTTTAAACATGTGAAATTTTGATTGATCGAATAAAAGAAAGTAGCTGCTTCGATTACAAAAAAACAATAAGCTGTGGGTGGGAAAATACTTGTACTCTTCCTGATAAACTGTAAAACAGCTATTTTGTGTAAAACTATGATCGAATGCAAAAATTTTTGTCCGCATGACTGGGATAAAGGGAAGGCAGGGAAGTGTTTTACGGCTTGATTTAGAAGAAAAAGCCTATTAAGTGAAATTTATTTTATGCTAGTTCTATGCCGGAACCTTATTCGGATACATTTTATATTGGATATTACAAAATGAAACTATGCTTGAAAAAGTCTTTAGTTAACATGTACATAACGAATATATAACAGGACTGAAAGAAAAATGAAATAAATACGCAAATCTTTCGTAAACATAATAAAATAAACAAAAATCGAAAATTCTAGTTTCATAATATTATATTTTTTTTCACGAGAGATACATGTATTTCACACTATAAAAACACTCCGGGAAAAGAAGTTTCCATTTACTATATATAGATGCTTTTGGGGAATATAAAGATAACAGCCACATTATTTTGTGGATGGAGTTTCTTGTATTTTTTACATGCTTTCGTGATACAGATAATGCCAGAGAGAATATATCGGAGTATTTTTTTGATATTTCTCATTGATTTTATAATGTGTTCGTAACTGTTCAGTACCCTTGCAGTTACAAGTCAAACCGTGTCCTGGATCGATTTCGTTGATGGCATTTTTAACCGGATCGAGGAAGTCACTTGCTTCAATTATGAATATTGGTTTGATAATCTGT
>PVMQ01001257.1_pt1 | contig 15091 bp, 8 predicted proteins | sample 1853411 | NCBI WGS metagenome assembly PVMQ01 (sample SAMN08533513, study PRJNA380276) | Human gut metagenome, whole genome shotgun sequencing project.
TATTCTCTCATAGAAAAGCCCCTGCATAGTTTGTTTTTTACAATCTATGCAGGGGCAAATTAATGTATGTCTAATTCCTATTCCATCTATTCGTGGAAAACATTATACTATACAACTTAATACTCAAATACTGCCACACCATATCCCGGAAGAGGATATGCAAAGGAATATTTCTGACCATCACATTCCTGCTTCTCTGGTTTGTAAACCAATGGGCGTTCCTCTCCTGATCCGCCGTATTTTGTCTCATCACTGTTAAGAACAAGCTTAAACTGCTTTCTTCTCGGAACACCAACACGGTAATCCGGTCTGTCTACCGGTGTAAAGTTGCATACAAAAAGCAGATTCTTCTTCCCATCCTTTGAATGTCTTGTGAAACTGAAAATACTCCGGAAGATATCATCCTTATTGATCCAGTCAAATCCCTTCGGATCATTATCCAACTCATACAATGCCTTATTCTTCTTATAAAGATGAAGCAAATCTTTATACCAGTTCTGAATCTGCTGATGCGGTTCTTCTGCAAGAAGGAACCAATCCAGTTCTCTCTCTTCACTCCACTCACGAAGCTGTGCGAACTCCTGGCCCATAAAGAGAAGCTTCTTTCCAGGATGTCCCATCATAAATGCATATGCCGCTTTCAAGTTGCGGAACTTATCCCATCCTTCTCCCGGCATCTTATTCAACATGGAGCATTTCAGATGAACAACCTCATCATGAGAAAGTACAAGAATATAGTTCTCTGAATATGCATATTCCATAGAAAATGTCATCATGTGATGTGCATTCTTTCTGAAATAAGGATCCAGTTTCATGTATTCTGTAAAGTCATGCATCCAACCCATATTCCACTTCAAAGTAAATCCAAGTCCATCATCCTCAGGAGATCCTGTCACCTTCGGCCATGCTGTAGACTCTTCTGCGATCATCATAACGCCTTTATTTCTTCCGCAAACTACAGAATTCAGATGTTTAAAGAATGCAATCGCCTCAAGATTCTCATTTCCGCCAAATTTATTCGGAATCCACTGTCCATCTTCTCTTCCGTAGTCCAGATACAGCATAGATGCCACTGCATCTACACGAAGTCCATCTACATGATAATGTTCAACCCAGAACAATGCATTCGCCAGAAGGAAGTTAGAAACTTCCGGTTTTTCATAATTGAACACCTTCGTTCCCCAATCAGGATGCTCGCCCTTTCTCGGATCTGGATATTCGAATGTCGGTGTTCCGTCAAAATCTGCCAGACCATGTGCATCTTTCGGGAAATGCGCCGGTACCCAGTCAAGAATAACACCGATATTATTCTTATGAAGGTAATTCACCATATATGCAAAATCTTCCGGTGTTCCATAACGTGAAGTTGGTGCATAATATCCGGTTACCTGATATCCCCAGGAACCGTCAAACGGATGCTCTGCGATTCCCATCAACTCAACATGAGTATATCCCATCTCTTTTACATACTTTGTAATTGCTTCTGCAAACTCACGATATGTATAGAATCCTTCATCTTCTCTTCCAGGATTTCTCATCCAGGAACCCATATGTACTTCATAAATAGACACTGGTTCTTCTTTGTTATCCCACTTCTCACGAGCTGTCATCCACTTACTGTCTGACCAGTTCAGATTAGAAATGTCTGTGATTCTGGATGCTGTTCCCGGTCGGAGCTCTGCATAATTAGCAAATGGATCTGCTTTATAGATCTTCTCACCCGCCTGTGTCTCTATACAGAACTTATACAAATCCCCTTTCTTCGCCTCCGGAACGAAGCATGTGTATATTCCGAGAGGCTCTCCTCTCTTCATCTTATCTTTCGTCTCATCCCAGTCATTAAACTCTCCGATTACAGAAACGTTTACTGCATGAGGAGCCCATACCGCAAAATATACTCCTCTTTTTCCGTTCTTTGTCACCTCATGGGCACCCATCTTTTTATAAATCTCATAATGATTTCCCTGCCCAAAAAGATAATGGTCAAGTTCTCCGATCTCATAAGGCTGCACTTTCGTCTTCGTGCTGTTTTTCTTAACCATAAAGCCACCTCACTGCTCAAATATATTCCTGATTGTAATGATTTAAAAACCATACAATTTCTTATAGATCAAGGCACATTACCGAATCTTTCAATTGGTAACAAAGTTTCATTCTCCCCTTGAACACTATAGTTTTATTATACTTGATACTGTATAAAAAAGAAAGAGAAAATGTATTATTGCACAAAAATAGACAGTCGTTTTACTGACTGTCTATTAATTCTTAACAAATATATGTCATTAAATGTTGAAATCTTTCTCTGAAAGCAGAATTCTGTCGGAAGAATCTGTATTCTTTCCAAATACTCTCTTTACAAGCTTCTTTGCGGAAACTTTCTGTGAATGAGCGATCGCATCATCCATCACTTCTTTCACTTCTGCTACTGTTACTGCATGATCTTCTCTCTGTAAAGAATCAATCTTACTGTACAGTGCAAGAATTCCCATCTCATCGATTCTGTAACCATTCTCCTGAGCATAAGTCTGTCCAAATGTTACAAGCTCATCATTAATGAAAATCGGCACTTCAAGTCTGGAAGTAAATTTTCTTCTGAATTCTCTGTTGGAAGAAAGAAGTCTGTCCAGTGGTTTTCTCTGCTCTTCAAGAACTACCAAAAGTTCTCCTGTATCCTGCTCCATTGCTTTGTTCAGCTTGGCGAGTGTTTTTTCGTTCATCTGTCCGGCTTTTTCAATGATCAGTGCACCGCCGTACAATTTACGGAAAATGTCTCCGATTCTCTTCTTATTCAGTGACTCACCTGTCACAATTGCAACCTTACCCTGACGGATATCACGCTGCTTCTGAATTGCCTTTACAACATCAACAGCGAGGACTGTCTTTCCATTTCCTTTATTTCCAATGATCAGAAGGTTTCCTGTTCTGGAAGTTCCTTTGCGGTTTGTACAGTTCTTATCCTGCTCAAGTACATCTACCAGCTGCTCACTCATACCACGCACAGGTACAAAATAAGAGAAGAGTTTTTTCTGTTCCTCTGTAAGTCCTGCTCTTGTACCGATTCCACTCTGTGTTTCAAGATCATAACGACCATGTACAATAAATCCTGTATCAGACATTGCATCTGCAATCTCATCTAACGGTAATGGTGATGTCTTACCTGTTGCGATCAATTTTGCAGTCTCTTTACGGCTCAATGGTGTCGTCGCAGACATGATATCAATTCCGTCATCTTCATCCGGAATCTCTCTGTCATCCGGTTCCTCACTATGCGCTGGATTCACGCTGAATTCATCTTCAAAATTTGGCACTTCTTCATAAGAATTCAGACCAAGAAGATCATCATCAGAAATCTTATCTTCTGCTGTGAAAAGATCTCTTGGATTAATTACTTCATCATCCTCATCGTCTTCTTCATAACCATAGGCATCCAGATCATCATATCCGTCTTCCTCACCGAACAGATCATCATCAGCGTCTTCATAATCATCCAACAAATCGTCATCAGACTCTTCATAATCATCTAAAATATCGTCTTCGTCAAACTCTTCTGCATCATCCCAGTCATACGCATCATAATCTTCGTACTCATCCTCACCGAGTCTGAGATCATCCGCAAGCTCTCCCATATTTTCATGTGGTTCTTCTTCTACCTCAAGAACTTCTTCTGAACTTACTGTTGCATCTACTTCTTCCTCTTCCGGAATAACACCTTCAATCTCATCAATCAGTTTCTGTATCTCTGGTGATAAAATTGGTTCTTCATTATTTTTATTGTCCATAGTCTCTCTTACTGCTGCTCCTTCTGAATCATCTTCATCATTGACAACTTCAGTTTCTGAGATCAGTTCCTCCACCTCAGACAAATCTTCTGATTCATCTGTCAGATCTTCTGACTCAGCTGCATCTATTTCAAGAATTTCTTCCTCTTCCGGTTCTGCTTCCCCTGCTTCAAGGATTTCTTCCTCTTCCGGTTCTGCTTCTCCTGCTTCAAGGATTTCTTCCTCTTCCGGTTCTGCTTCTTCTACTTCAAGGATTTCTTCCTCTTCCGGTTCTGCCTCTTCTACTTCAAGAACTTCTTCTGGTTCTGCTTCTCCTGCTTCTATAGTAACTGCATCTTCTGGAACATCTTCTGAAGTCTCCTCCACTGCCTGTTCTATAAGTCCTTCTTCTGTCTCCGGTTCCGGTATCAGTTCTTTCATCCCTGATGGAACTACTCGTTCTTTACTGGCTTCCTCAGCTTTCTTCTCTTCTGTCAGTTGATTCACGATCTCAAGATCTTCTACATCCTCAATTGCTGCAATATCCTCTTCCAGATCTGTCATATCCGGTTCGACTTCTTCTCCCGGTTCTGCCTGAACTTCCGGTTTCGGATTGAGCAATTGCTGCAGAGCTTCATCTAACCGCATCGTATCTCCAAGTTTCTTCTTGACTGGTTTTACCGGATTCTTACTGACAATCGGTATGGAAGCAGTATCTTTGCTAAGTGTTCTCTTATCTCCACTTGTCTCTACCGTTGCCGGCTGAACTTCTGACTCATCCTCGGAAGCTTCTATAACTTCTGCTGTTTCTACTCCTGCTTCTTCCGGATTTTCTACTTTGGCATCCGGCTCTTCTGCCGCTTCCAAAGTAACCGCATCCGTGTCAATCACATCGGAAGTACTGTCGTTCTCCATCACCGGCTGTTCTGTCAGCCCGATTGATCTTGTATCTCCAAGTGCTTCGGCTCCTTCTGACGCAGAATCTTTTTCCTCGTCTTCTCCTAAATAGGAAGTCAGATCCGGTATTTCTTCTGTCTCTGAAGAAAGCTTCTCATATCTGTGATCATATTTCTGCTGCTGCGATGGTGACAATGGCTTATACTGCATCTTCAGTTCCATTGCCTTATAAACATACTTACCCTCGCTGAACCAGAGGATCAGATCATCACACTCTTCCAGACATTCTGTCATCATACCTGCTTCGCGATAAAGCTTCGCCAGTTCATAAGCCCACTCTTCAATATATTCTGCCTTCTTAAATTCCTCCAGAGCCTCAATCTGCTGTTCGATCGGCGCTCTCTGCGCTCTTAAGATCTGATATCTAAGGATATGCCTGTTCGGATCTTTCGGTGCAATCTGGATAAATTCGTCATAATAGTCGATTGCTTCATCTATATTCTTTGTCTTAATTGCAAGAGAACATAACTTATAGATCACCTTGCGGCTTCCTTCAGAACGGCGATATGCAAGATTCATCACATCATAGCTCTTCTGATACTCTTTTGTTTTTTCATAAATATCACTGACATTCATCAGCATCCCTGCGTTACGGACACGCTTCCAGTCAATCAGATCTGCTGCTGCCGCTGCTTTTCTGTATTCTCCATCTTCCATAAGTTCCAGCATCTCTTCTGTCTTTAACTTATATTCATACTTATCCACTGTACTCACCTCATTGTCATTGAAATATTAGTTTTGGTCTGAATGTGTCCATTAGGCACTAGCCGATACTCTTTCATTATTCTACCATATGAGGTCTGTAATGTCAAAAAAATGCACCTTCAATTCCTTTTGAAAGTGCATTTTTAGTGTTATTTAATTGTATTATTATTATAATTTTATATTTTGTATCGGAGATTATTCGCGATTCTACGTTCCTGTAAGACCTTTGTCGTCTGTTATTTTATCACTTGAATGATTTTCATATCCATTCAATACTTTATGTATTAAATCTTCTGTCAAGTCATTCCTGCTTTTATAACAAATCTGAGATTATAACATGTCCTTTCAATGTTTCTTTACACATTTTTCATTCTATGTTATATGCGGTATTTTTATTCAATACATCTATGAGTGATTCATCTTTTTCTCTTTGCTTCCAGTTTCCGTACTCTCCGATCTTTGATCTTCTTTTCTTTCTACTGGACTTTTACGCTTGGCAAAGGTCTCTTTCTTCACAGGAACCTTCACTCATCATACCACTGACATATTGATAAAAATCTGAAACTATACTGTCCATGGGACTGACCTCCTGTTGAACTTGTATTTTTAATCTAATCAGGCATCTGTTACTTTTGCCTTCTTAGTTAAATATCTTTGGGAGATTTCTTTCTCTCTTTGATGGTTATATAATAACATTCGGCGTCTAATTTGTCAATATATTCATTTGATTTTTTTATATTTTTTATTTATTATCTGCTTTGGTTGTAATTGCCTGAATTTTCAAACATTTCAATTAACAGATTTCTGCTCCAGCCGGCATTTCTTTTTCCGGTGTCATCAGTGCAAGGTTACCTTCTGCATCTTCTGCACAAAGTAGCATCCCCTCTGAAAGTACGCCTGCCAGCTTCGCAGGTTTCAGGTTTACAAGAACCATAACTTTCTTACCAACCATTTCTTCCGGTGTGTAATGTGCTTTGATTCCGGATACGATCTGTTTTACCTGGCTTCCAACTTTTACCTGAGAGCAGAGAAGCTTTTTGGATTTCTTTACAGCCTCACATGCAATGATCTCTCCAACCTGGAACTGCATTGCTCCGAACTGCTCAAATGTGATCTCATCTTTCGGCTCAATGTCGATAACAGCTTCTTCCTCTTTCTTTTCTTCTACCTTCGGATGAAGTTCTTCAACTTTCTTCATAACCTCTTCGAGATCCATTCGCTGGAACAGGATCTCCGGTTTCTCTGTTACATGTCCGTTACCAAGCTGCTCAAGGATCTTCTTACTTGTAGAAGGCATAAAAGATTCAAGAAGTCTTGCACCTTCAGAAATGCTCTGGATCAGATTCCAAAGTACTGTAGAAAGGCGATCCTTCTTGGATTCATCTTTTCCAAGTACCCAAGGAGTTGTCTCATCAATATATTTATTGCAACGTTTGAACAGATTGAAAATTTCTGTAATCGCATCGGCAACGCGGAGGTCTGCCATCTTAGCATCAACTGCTTTAGAAGCATTCTCTACAACTGCTTTCAGTTCTGCATCTACATCTTCTACAACACCCTTATCTTCTACTGTTCCGCCGAAGTATTTGTTTGTCATAGAAACAGTTCTGTTTACAAGGTTTCCAAGTGTATTTGCAAGATCAGAGTTCAAACGCTCTACCATCAGCTCCCAGGAAATAACACCGTCATTCTCGAATGGCATCTCATGCAGTACAAAGTAACGAACTGCATCTACACCAAAGAAATCAACGAGTTCATCTGCATAGAGAACATTTCCTTTAGACTTACTCATCTTACCGTCTCCCTGAAGCAGCCACGGATGTCCAAACACCTGTTTCGGAAGTGGAAGATCAAGTGCCATAAGGAAGATTGGCCAGTAAATTGTATGGAAACGGATGATATCTTTTCCGATCAGATGAAGGTCTGCCGGCCACAGCTTGTTGAACTGCTCTGTGCTGTTTCCGTCTGCGTCATATCCGATTCCTGTGATATAGTTTGTAAGAGCATCAAGCCATACATATACAACGTGCTTTGGATCGAAATCTACCGGTATTCCCCACTTGAAAGATGTTCTGGATACACACAGATCCTGAAGTCCCGGAAGAAGGAAGTTGTTCATCATCTCATTCTTACGGGCAACCGGCTGAATGAACTCCGGATGTGTATTGATATGCTCGATCAGGCGGTCAGCATACTTGCTCATTTTGAAGAAATATGCCTCTTCCTTTGCCGGCTGAACCGGGCGTCCACAGTCAGGACATTTTCCATCTACAAGCTGAGACTCTGTGAAGAAAGACTCACATGGTGTACAGTACATTCCTTCATAATGTCCCTTGTAAATATCTCCCTTGTCGTAAAGTTTCTTGAAGATCTTCTTAACCTGTTTCTCATGATCTTCATCTGTTGTACGGATGAATTTGTCATAAGATGTATCCATCAGATCCCAGATTCTTTTGATTTCTGTTGATACATTATCTACGAATTCCTTTGGTGTGATTCCAGCCTCCTCGGCTTTGAGCTCGATCTTCTGTCCATGCTCATCTGTTCCTGTCTGAAAGAATACATCATATCCCTGGCTTCTCTTGTAACGTGCGATTGCATCTGCAAGCACGATCTCGTATGTGTTTCCGATATGCGGTTTACCTGATGTATAGGCAATCGCTGTTGTTATATAATATTTTGGTTTTTCTGACATTTTTCTGCCTCCTTTTCCCACAATGTGGGATTCTTTTCTCAACTTTCAGTGATTACTAATACGATTTTTTCTGGATTTTCCGGAACATCCCTAGCGGAGCGTTTTTAATATGTTAGGAACGAACCTAATATATTAAAAAACGCCCTCCCAGGGACTTGCATCCCTGAGAAGACGAATCCTACTTTCGTGTTACCACTTCTCTTCGTTCCTTCCTCGCGGAAAGAAACCTCTATGAGTATCTGCATTTTCGTTAGTAAAAACTGCTTTGTTAATCAAAACCACTTTGAATACTACGGCATTTCTCACTGTTGATACTCTTCGCTATAAAGGGCGAATCCCTTCACAGACTAACCTGAATCTCTTCAGCAATTCAATTTCCCGCTGAAACAGCTTCCTTAAATTAAACTATCCCGGCTCATCTGCGCTGCTCAGAAGCCATCTTCATCTGTCTTCCATCCATCCCTCTCAGCATCCGGCCTGACAGCCTTCAGGACTTTTCTGTAGAATCTGTTACAGACTACTCTCTTCCTCATCGCGTTTCGCTTATCACTGCTTTTCATTCCTTAAAAAGGTTAGCATAACGCGAATAGAATGTCAAGATACACCGCTTGATGATTTCTCTGCTAATTCCTCTGTTACCCCGGCAGCATTTCCTTTTGCTTTCACTCTTGGAAATGTAATATCTACCCGGAACAAATCTCCGTCCAGATACAGATCAAATGTACCTCCCTGCATTGTTGTAAGGCTCTTCGCTATAGAAAGTCCTAATCCACTTCCCTCCGTACTTCTGGAAATATCTCCGCGGATAAAACGTTCTGTCAGTTCATCAGCCTGAATATTCAACTGATGCTCGGAAACATTTTTCAGTGAAAATCTTACCTTTGTATCATCTGTTTTCAGAGTCGCGTAAACTCTGGTTCCAGGCATTGCGTACTTAGCTGCATTTCCGTAAATATTTTCCAGAACACGCCACATTCTTCTTCCATCGACATGCACAACAACCGGTTCTGCCGGAAGATCTGTGACGATTGCCAGATTTCTCGCCTCGAATTTTTCTTCGAGTTCGCCCTGCGTCTGCTGGATCATTTCCGACAGATCAAGATCCATATATTCCAGCGAAATATTTCCGCTGCTGACTTTCGATGCTTCTACTACATCTTCTGTCAATGTCTTTAGTCTCTGTGCTTTCGCTTCCAGAATATTCAGATAATCCTGAACTTTCGGATCCGCCGGATCTGTTTGTCTTAAGATGCCGACATAGTTCAAAATAGAAGTCAGTGGTGTCTTAATATCATGAGAGACATTTGTGATCAAATCTGTCTTAAGACGTTCGTTTTTCATTGCCTCAGCAACTGCTTTATTAAGTCCGGTTCCGATTCCATTGATCATCAATGCAATGGTTTTATTCTCTCCATGCAGTCCGTCAATTGGAATCTGATAACTCATATTTCCGGCAGCAATCTCCTGAATCCCTTTTCTCAGTCGGTTCTTCTCCATCACATTTGCAACCATGCAATAAAATAGCACTGCGTCAGCGATCAGCAGCAGAATCACCAGGAAGAAATCTCTATCCCAAAGTACGAAAAGCTGAAACAGGAAATAAAGAATCAAAAGTCCTGCTGTTTTCTTTGTAAGCTTCACATCTCGTAATATTTTCCCAATAAATATACCGAAACTTCGAAGCAGACTGTTCTCCCACAGGCTCTTTGCCTTAATTCTTCTTACCAGACTAAGATAGCCGGCAAAGAAACAGGTAAATGTAAACGCACCATATACGAACACACCCACTGATTCTCCGAGACTTAAAGTCTGCATATATACATTCGGAACATAGGATGATGGAATAAATGTATCACTTTCCACAGCACTGTATGAACTACACAACCCTGTAATTCCATCAAATAAGATATGAATTCCATCTATTCCTGCTACGAAAAAGAAATAACTTCCAATCACCCAGACAAAAATAATAACTGCTGCGGCAATCTCTGTCTTCCAGGAATCGAACTTTAACAAATACAGTTCTTCATCCTGCGGTTTTCTTCCTGCCCCCAATGTCAGCCACACTACTGTGATCAAAAAGAGTAGTCCGATGAAAATCATAAAATGCAATGCTGCTTTCATATGCGGAATATTATTCTGATACTCAATACTGTTCTGGTAAAATTGATCCTGAATCGGATATTTTGTATCAACCGCAACTGCAAAAACATCTTTCCACTTTGTTCCTCCGGAATAATAACCATAAGAACGAATATTAAGCCATTGATCAGAATAAGATACATTCATATTCGTCTTAAAATCTTTCAATTCCGGATAGATCACCATGTATTTCACAGATTTTTTAGACGCAGAAGCTATTATATTCTCTATGCTATCTCTTACATCCGCATAATTTGCATATTCTGCTTTATTTGTAGTAACTTTCTTTGTCGATTCATCTGCGTACAGATAGGTAAAATTGGTATTTCCCTCTTCCAGATAATCCCAACCGCCTTCATAATCCTGCCAGTCTTCATAGACTGTTTGCAATGCTGTGGCTATATTATCGTAAACCAGCGACAATCTTCCATTTAACTGTGGATTGTTATTTACAACCTGAAGCAGATTATCTGCCTCAACCGGTGCGTATTTCTCTATCAGAGACTGGCCAAAATTCCAGCAGTCTGTATAAAGCAGATCACCATTTTCATCTGTAATCTGAAATGTATAATATCCGGAAGTTGTAAATTCACCTGCCTGCAATCCTGCCAGGAACTGATCTCTGTCCTGTTCGCCCATCTGAAATTGAAGTTTTCCTGCATTTACAAGAGAGAAGAAATCATTCATATAATAGTAGTAATAATTTCCGTCTGGTTTCTGGCAGACGATCACGCCATTCTGTTTGTAAAGATTGTCGTTATCTGTCCCACTGTAAGTTTCGCCCCAGTTCACCAGCTCTTCCATTGTGTACGTGACGCCGGACAGATTCGTCTCAGATATCTTTCCCTTCTTCGACAGTTCCATTACATCCACCAGTTTTTTCGGATTGTAGGCGCCGTCACTTTCAAAAAGATTCTGCAGATAAAGCTTCTCCTGTACATCGTACATGTAACTTTCGACCATCTTGCTGAATTCTTCGGATTCTTCAAAAGACTGTGTATTCATCTTTTGGATCTGTGAAAAACTCATCCCCCCCGCCAGTGTCAGGAGAGAAAGCAAATTTGTCACAAGCAATGCTCCGCTAAGAATCGCCACAACAAGAACGATTATCCTTGTCACGGTCTTCCTGTACCATTTCTTCATTGTTAATCCTTTCTTATATGCCTTTTTATGCTTTTTCGATTTTATATCCGACACCCCAGACTACTTTCAGGTAACGTGGATCTTTCGGATTGATTTCTATTTTTTCTCTGATATGACGAATGTGAACTGCAACTGTGTTATCCGCACCAATTGCCTCTTCATTCCAGATGGATTCATAAATCTGATTGATTGAAAATACTTTTCCCTGATTCTTCATCAGAAGCAAAAGGATATTGTATTCAATCGGTGTCAGTTTCACAAATTCTCCGTCTACTGTTACCTGCTTGAGATCATCATTGATCTGAAGGCCACCTACCTTATAAATCGTCTCTTTTGGCTCCTGTGCTGTTCCGCCAAGCTCGTTAAATCGTCTCAGCTGTGATTTCACTCGTGCCACAAGTTCCAGCGGATTGAACGGCTTTGTTACATAATCATCCGCACCGATATTGAGTCCAAGAATCTTATCGGTATCTTCTGACTTCGCAGACAAGATAATGATTGGCAGACTGTTCTTCTCGCGGATCTTCAATGTTGCACGGATTCCGTCAAGTCTCGGCATCATGACATCGATGATCAGAAGATTCACTTCCTCTTTCTCCAAAATCTCCAGTGCTTCGATTCCGTCATATGCTTTTAAAATCTGATATCCCTCCTGAGAAAGATAAATTTCGATTGCTTCTACGATTTCTCTATCGTCATCACATACTAATATTTTATACATTTTACATACCCCTCGATAATTGCTGACACCGATAACAGCGCAGCAACATAATTATCACATGATCAAGTTCTAACTATAGTATACATGATACTTGATGGTTTTTAAGAGATAGATTGGAAAAATATTAGGAATTTCTTAAATCGACGATTTAACAATTTAAATACTTTCTATTTCTTGCACATCTTTTGCCAACGTTTTATAATAAGAAACCGTGAGCCACTTTAGAACATAAGCAGAGCTGCACAAAAATGATTGCATTTAATGCTAGAATCTCTTAGTATAGCTGCAATCCATCAATAAAAAGGAGTATAAATTAAAAATGATTGAATTTTTGAAATCCTTCCTCTTTGGAATTGTGGAAGGAATCACAGAATGGCTGCCGATCAGCAGCACCGGACATCTAATCCTTTTGAATCAGTTTGTGAAATTAGATGTTTCCGAAGAATTCTACAGTATGTTTGAAGTTGTGATACAGTTAGGTGCGATTCTTGCCGTTGTCATCTTATTCTGGAACCAGATCTTCCCATTTGGTGCACCGGAAGGAAGTCACACTGTCAGACGCCGCCAGGCAAAACATGCACATAGAAAAAAGAAAGCCGGAAATGGAATTTTAAGTTATGTGAAGATGGATATCATTATCCTCTGGCTGAAAGTCCTTGTTGCATGTATCCCTGCAATTGTGATTGGAATGCCGTTCAATGATCTGTTTGAGAAATGGTTTTACAATTACCCTTGCGTTGCGATTGCTCTGATTGTCTTCGGTATCGCCTTTATCATTGTTGAGAATAATCACAAGGGCAAACCTGCGAAGATCAACAGTATGGATGAACTTACTTATAAGACTGCATTTTTGATCGGACTTTTCCAGCTGATCGCTGCAATCTTCCCTGGAACATCCAGATCCGGTGCAACAATTGTCGGTGCTTTAATCCTTGGAGTATCCAGAACCGTTGCTGCTGAATTCACTTTCGTACTTGCGATTCCGGTTATGTTCGGTGCAAGTCTTCTGAAGCTTGTGAAGTTTGGTCTGAACTTTACCGGAACAGAAGCAATAATTCTTCTGATTGGTATGGTAACAGCATTTGTTTCTTCTATTATCGTTATTCAATTCCTGATGGGATATATTAAGAAACATGATTTCAAAGTATTTGGATATTACAGAATCGTGCTTGGTATTCTTGTGATACTGTATGCGTTGTTTTTAGCGTAGTTTGAAAAAGACGGGTAATGATGAGTTCCATTCACCATTCCCGTCTTTTTTAACTTACTTTCACTAGAGGTCCGTTTCCTTTTACTTAATATCTTCCTCTATTATACATTCATGTTTCTTCGTTTTTTTATTGTAATTTACTCCTACAAGAAGTATGTTTCCTTTGTATTCCTCTAAACTTTTACAATATTCTTTCTTCTTAATCTGTTCAATTGCACCGTTTGCGCTTTCATTCCATTTAAGTTCTACCACAAGTGCAGGTTTTTCCTGGAATTTTTTTCTAGGAAGAAATACAAGATCTGCAAATCCTTGTCCTCCCGCCAATTCTCTGTGAACAGTGTAAAAGTTTCTTGCAGCATATAACGCAAGTGATATCGTATAACTCAATGCATTTTCATCGTTATATTGCAAATGAGATGTCTCAAAATGTGCTTGTCTTATTCCCTCTGCCACTTGTACAGGACGTTTCTGCCAAATAGCATTCAATGTATCTGCCGAATTTTTCAATGCTTTAGAAACTTCACCCCAATCCGACACGGAAACACTGCTGACGTATTCTGCTCTCACCTCATTATTTGGTATTTTCACTGTTTTATTATCATAGTCATATGCCAGATACCCAAGATGGATTAATAAAGTAAGTACATCATCCTCTGTATGAAATGTTGCCATATCATTTGTAAAACTTCCTGTATTCACTGGAACACTTTCCCCGGCGATCATGCTTAACACGTCATCTCGCAATCCTTCAAAATTCATATCAATATACATTTTTAAAGCTTCAAACGTTTCTGTCTGATTCCAGTAATTTCCAAATTTCCCAAATCGCATGCAACTTACTACTGAACGTGGACTATAAATAGAAGGTGCTCCTTCAAAAGAATATCCGTCATACCAGCTTTTTAGCTCCTGCATGTCCATGCCATATCGTTCACACAGCTCGCTTACTTCTTCTTCTGTAAATCCGACATATTCCGCCAATGGTCCCGGATCAATCATGGAAAATTCATCAAACATATTCAACGCTGAATGTGTGCCATATTTTTTTATTGGAAGAATTCCTGTCATATAAGCAAGTCCGACATATCCTTTGTCTTTCAATAAATCTCTTAGAAAATCCAGATACTTTTCCTGCGCTTTTTTATCTGTTATATACTCTCTGAAAATGCAGTCCCATTCATCAATAATTACAACAAACGGTCTCTTTGTCTTATTATAAATATCCTGAAGAGTTCTCATTAAATTTGTTTCATCAAAGTATCGGAAATCCGGGTATTTATCTAACAAATCCCATATTACGCTCTTTTTAAGCAAGCTAAGCATTTCCTCCACATTGGAGCTTTGACTCAGGAATTCTTGCATATTAAGAAAGATCACATCATATTTATTCAAATGCTTTTCATAGCTATCTGATGATGCTATTTTTAAATTTGAGAACAGCTCCCTTGAATCATACTCACACGTATAGTAGGCAGAAAGCATATTCGCAGCAATAGACTTTCCAAAACGGCGTGGACGACTGATGCAAATATAACTTTGTAATGTTTTAGCACTTCTATTTGTATATTCAATCAATCCCGTCTTATCAACATATATTTCTGAATTTACAACTCTTGCAAAAGTACTAATATCCGGGTTCAAATAATTTCCCATTTAATTTTTACCTCCATACAGTTCTCTTTCTGGCAATTATTTTTGGACACTCATGTTATTATTATACGACATAAAAGAAAGACGGGCAATGTTTTCCACACCCGTCT
>PVMQ01001263.1_pt1 | contig 14975 bp, 13 predicted proteins | sample 1853411 | NCBI WGS metagenome assembly PVMQ01 (sample SAMN08533513, study PRJNA380276) | Human gut metagenome, whole genome shotgun sequencing project.
CAGTTCAGGCGGCAGTAGAGAAAACAGCTGAAGAACTTGGAACAGACGGACGTATCCTTGTTCGCGAGAGTGGAACAGAGCCGGTAATCCGTGTTATGGTAGAAGCAGCTTCTGACGAGATCTGCGAGAAGTATGTAGACAGCGTAGTGAAAGTGATTGAAAGCGAAGGTCTTTGTGAGTAATCTTATATCACTTGGGTAACTATGTGTGAAATAGTATTAGAAAATTAAATCAAGTATTCTTTAAAGGTCCTATTCGACATTTGAGATGTGAGTAGGGCTTTTTATTTTGCGACACCCTCTTGATTACCCACTTTACACTTACATTTCGGTGTCAATGAGGCATTCATGCCGGCTTTAGCCATTGCTATTTTGTAATACAACGATTGATTTTATCCGCACAACGGACGTTCTAAAACGCATTTGTGACTGCTGGATGATGCAAAATGCATTCATAGAGCATAGAGTGTTTTCGAAGAAAAAATAAAGTTTTTACAATTGATTATAATACAGAATATTAATAATTAGGAAATTGTAATATGGAAATATAGAAAGTCACTTTTTTTCATTTGTATAAAATGGTATAATCTTCTGAAAGAAATGTATTTAATGATAAATTTTTAGAGGATGAACTATGGCTAATAGAATAGATTTATTAAAAGGATTGATTCGGCAAAGTGATATAAAAACATTTTCGAGAAGAGGAGATAAGAGACAGGCGGCTAAACTTTTAACACAAATAAAAAGAATTTTTAATGAAGTCTTGCGAGAGAAAGATGATGAGATTTTTCAACAAGATATCATCCGAATGTTCTCTTCAGAAGCAGCTAATCCGTATATTTCAAGTAATTTTTTTCCACAAGATATGAAAGAATATGGAAGATATAGAAATATTATTGATTTTACTAGTGATTTACAAATAGAATTACGCTGGATGGCATATTGCTTCAAGTTTTATAGTAAAAAAATTTCTGAGTTTATAACAGAAAGAGAGAAATATGATAATTATATTTTGCTAAATAAGTATGAAGATGCTTTGAAGGTTATAGAAAATGTAGAAAAAATGTTAGGATCATCTCTGTGGAGCTTGGAATGTAAATTCTATCTTTATGCCAAAATGAATTTAAATACGAATGAACTTATGAAGGAAGCACCAAAATTAATTTTTGGGGCCATAATGAATTTTTATGAATTGAAAAACAGAGATAATGTTACAAGTGATGAGTATTTTTACATTGCAAATAAAGAAATAAATAATGCGAAAAAATATATTGCAGATGCAGAAAGTTTGATGGAATTTTATGCATATAAGATAACATCACTAGTGTATGAAATGAATGAAGAAAAGATATTACAAATATTATGGGTAATGCGGCAGACAAGCTTAATTGACAGATATTTGTTTTTTTGTGATGTGTGCGATTATATTGTTACTTTGCCAGAAGATAATGAATTGCGTTTAATATTAAAAAAATATGTATTATTACTAGAAGATATTGAGGATGACCATTTAATTGCTATTCGTTTTATTTTGGATGACATGAAAAATAGAAAAAGTAAATATATATCAAAAACAAGGTTAGATCATGCTAAGTGTGAATTTATCAGAGGAAATATTCATAGCGCAAGGAAGGAAGCTGCAGATTTACTACAAAATTTTCCGAATAATATAGGTGCAATGAATCTTTATATTGAGACAAACATACTAATCGGAGATGATTATGAGATTTATCAAGATAAGAATTTGGGAGTACTTTTGAATAATCTGACATATGTATATACCTTAAACGAGAATCGCGATGAAAGTATGGAGGTAATAAGGAAATTTGCAAATGCTTGTAGTCAATCGACATGGTCTAAAGAAATTTTAAATAATATTGTATATCGATGTCAAACGTATGATGAAAGAGAATGTAAAAAGTCAAAGATATTATCCAATTTACAACATTTAGACATAGAAACAGTAATCGCGTGTTTAGGGAAAGAGAAGGATATAAAATTTATTGAAAAAGCAAGCATACAAAACTCGTTATATGTAAAATTTCGAAGTGCATTATTAAGCGAAGAATATGAGAAGGCAATGAATTTATGTGGTATAAGTCAAATTAAAGACTTGATTATGGTTTATAATAAAAATGTTGCAATTACGGAGAAAATGAGGCATCTAAGAAAAATAGAGGGGAGAGATGCATCCATTGCTATTATGGCAACAAGAAATTTTTTATCAATGATTGATCTGAATGATTATCTAGGAATTGCAATGGAGATATCAACAGAACTTATTATTGATAATATTTTTACCTCGCTATTTGTACCGCTTGAAAAAATTATTAATTATATTGAACGAGGGGAAGAAAATATTAGAGCTAATATTTGTACGCCAATTCTTTATTATGTTTATGCAACATATTTTAATAAAGAAAAGATGGATGATTTAGGAATTATATGTGAAGATTTTTTCCTTTTTAGAGGCATAGAAAGTCCTACAAAAATAGATATTTATAATGATGAGTATGGTAAAAAGGAATTAATTTACTTTTTAAAAAATGTATGTAGTACAAAAATAATGGATATATCTATTCCAACATTCAAAAATTCTCGGGAGAGAGATAAAGAAAGAGTAGAGATTTGCAATATACTAAGTCAAATAGATCCAGATAATTTAAAGGAATATGAAAAGGAAATACGTGAATTAACTCAGAAACTTATGATTAATGCAGAGCTTAAGATCATAGAAGAAAATAGGATTCATGTTAATGTGGATGGAATGAAAGATCGTCTGGAAAAGCTTTATAAAAATGACTTTTTACGGTATTTATTTTATCAAGATGATAGAATTAAGCAATTAACGATAGCTTTAGATGAATCTTCGACAGAAAAATTACATTTTATTGAAAATACTCCAGAACGAATATTGAAGGAGTTGGTTTTGCATATAAGAGATGCGTTTGTTTCAAGTGATGAATATGGATTGAATGGATATTTAAGTTTAAATATTCGGCATGGTACATTGGAAGATGAGTTGAGAAGTCCTTTGTATAAAAGTTATTTGAATGCAAAAAAAGATATAAATACCGGAAAATATATTATAAATCAACATTGGTTAAAATATGCTTATTCAAATGATTTAGAAGTAATAGAAGAAGCAATCACAGCGTTTCATATAAAAACAGAAGCTATAATTGCAAAATTGAAAGGTAAATATATACAAATCAGAACAGAAGAGAAAGATACAGAAGGAATATTTGATTATACATTATATGAATGGGATATGTTATCATTAACATTGCAATTACAAGATGTTGTAACGTTTGAAGAGTTTCTGGATGTTGTAATAAATTATTTATGGCAGATAACAGAAAAAAATTTAAGCAAAATTAAACGAATTATTAAAGAGGAAATTGCCCAAGATTATAATAATGCGTTTGAAGAATTAAAAAATGCAGTATCTACAATCAGTAATAAGGCTCAGTTACGTGATCTACAGCAAAAAATTGCGGAGGCATCTACTGATATGCCGAATACATTGGATAAAATATGCTATTGGTTTCAGCGGAGTACAGAGAGTAAGCATAATGATTTTGACTTGCAGTTTGCTTTTAATTTAGGACTTCAAACAATTAAAAATATGCATCCAGAAAAACGATTTATTGCAAAGGAAATTAGTCCGGCTGAAAGTGATAAAATTCCGGGAAAGTATTTAAAAAATTTTGATGGCATATTTTATAATTTATTCGATAACATATATAAGAAAGCAATGTCTTCCGATGCAGGAAACATTGAAATTAGATATAAATTAAAGTACAAGAATTTAAAATTATATATATATATTGAAAATGATTATGATTGTACTAAAGATATCACAGAAGATGAAATTAGAGTAGAACGAGCAAAGAAATTAATTTGTTCTGGAGAATATTTGCAAAAGGTAAAAGGAGAGGGTGGGACAGGTATTCCCAAAATTGTTAAAATTATAGCATATGATTTGAGAAAAGAGCCTACTATTGACTTTGGATACATAAAAGAGAAAAATACATTTTTTATGAAAATTGAGTTTTGAGAGGTTGGTATGCAAATATTATTGATTGAAGATAATTCAAATAAACGAAAACAGATAAGAGAAGTACTAACGGAGATTTATCCTGGGACTGAAATAGAGGAAGCATATTCTTTCAATAGTGGTGTAAGAAAAGTGTATGAAAATAGATGGAATCTAATTATATTAGATATGTCATTACCTACTTATGATATTACTCATACGGAAAGTGGTGGAGATAAAAAACCAGTTGCAGGAAAAAATATTATGAAAAGAATGCTTAATCGAAAAATTATTGTTCCGGTGATTGTCATTACCCAGTTTGAAACTTTTGATGATGATAGAATTTCTTTAAATTCTTTAAATGAAGAATTTACACAGGGATTTAGAGAGATTTGGAAGGGAACAGTTTTTTATGGAAATGATGATTGGAGTACCACATTAAAAGAAATTTTGGATAAACTATAGGAGGAAGTATGATTAATATATTAATTGTAGATGATGATGCTGAAAAGATACAAGAGATAAAAAAAGTTTTGGAACCGAAGTGTACAGGTAATATAAATTTGATTGTTGCAAATTGTATTAATTCCGCAAAACGTGAATTAAAAAAGAATAATTTTGACATTATGATTTTGGACATTTATTTACCTCAAACCTTTGGAGAAACTCCTCAGCAAGATGGCGGTATGCGTTTGTTGAAAACAATAAAAGATTCAAAGTTTTATTCGTATCCAAGATATGTAATTTCAATTTCAAAATACGAACAAAGTACAACGAGTTTTAGCTCTTCCGAAGGGAAAATACATACTGCTATTTTCTATAATCAAGAGACAAATGAATGGGAAAATAAGTTAAGTTCTTGTGTGGAGGCTGCAATATCTATTGTGGAAAACACAACTATACATAGATTATATAACTATGATGTGGCGGTAATTTGTGCTTTAGAAGAAGAAGCTCGAATGATTAAAGAATCATTGATGGGAGTAGAGCAATGTAAAGTAGAATATGATGACGATATATATTATAGTGGCTTTTTTGAAAGAGAAGATAGAAAAATTTCAGTTGTACTTTCATTTGCGAATCAAATGGGGATGGTAGCAGCAACGTCGCTGACAACGAAAATGATTAACAACTTTGCACCAAGATATATGGTCATGACAGGAATTGCAGGTGGAACAAAACCGGACAAGATGAACTTTGGAGATGTAATTATTGCAGAAACATCCTGGGATTATAGAGCAGGAAAAGATATTAGAAAAAATGATAATACTCAACATTTAAATTCGATTAATGCATTATCTATAGATACAAAATTAATAAGTTATTGTAGAAATTTAGGTCAAGATAAAGCTAAATTAAGAGAAATAAAAGATAGTTTTAAAATGGGGGATGCTCCAGGAACGGAATTACAGCTATTAATAGGTCCGGTCGTATCTGGAGCTTCAGTAATAACAGATCCGGAAATAGTTAAAGATATATTGGAGAATCAGCACCGGGAAGTATTAGCGATAGAAATGGAAATATATGGTATGTATTATGCGGCAAAATGGGCAATTAATCCAAGACCTAAATTTATTGCATTAAAGGCTATAAGTGACTTTGCAGACTCTAATAAAGGAGATAAGTATCACGAATATGCTTCTTATACAAGTGGTAAAGTTTTTGAAATATTAGCAAAAGAATATTTTGAATATGAAGAATAATATAAACCTTTAGTTATCATAGTGTAGGCTATAGTAAAAAATGTCTGAAGGGAGAAGAGTGTTTGAAGGATTATATGAGTTGTTTTTAGTTAATGGCTCAGCAGATAGCTTGATAACAGCAGAATTATCAAATTGGAATGGTAAGGCAATAAAAATACCAAGGATTGAGGTTGCTTCATGTGATAGAGATGATATTACACAAGCAGGAGTATATTTTTTGTTTTGCAAAGAGGATGATGGACCCGATTCTGTATATATAGGAGAAGCGGAGAATGTGAAGGAACGACTTTGCCAGCATTTAAGAGATTATCAGGCAGATAAAGAAAAATATTATTGGAACTGGGCTGTCATTTTTATTGGTAGAGATTTGAATAAAACGTTGATTCGGTATTTAGAGAATCGTTTAGTTGAAATAGCCAGAGAATGTAAAAGATATACAGTATTAACCAAAAATACGTTTAAAAATACAGTTATGAAGGAATCACAATTTTCTGTGATGGAGGAGTTTATTGATAATATCAAGATTTTAATAAATGCGTTGGAATATAAAATTTTAGAGCCAGTATTGCAATCGTACAAAAATAGTACGATGGATGATGAGATGTTAAATATTACAACAGGCTCTGCTAAAGCAAGTGGGAAAGTTACAACAGAAGGCTTTGTAGTTTTAAGAGGGGCAACTGTAAATGAGAAAACATCAGTTAAATCACTTAGCTCTGGAATGATAAAACTGAGAGAAAGGTATTTCTCAGATGGTCATGTGAAGAATTTAATAGTAATGGAAGATATCTTGTTTTCAAGTTCATCAGCTGCCGCTGATTTTGTGTTAGGATATAGTGTAAGTGGGCCGCAGATGTGGAAAGCGAAAGATGGACGTTCTTTAAAGGAAATCGAGAGTGTGAATACAGGGAAATAACATATTCATACATTGAAATTGATGGAGTTCTTTAGATGGGGATGCTTTTATCAGAAGAGCAAGAATGTGTGGAAGAAAAGTATAATGATTGGAGTAAATTATAATGAAATACAGAAAAGAAATTATTATTACAACAATTATTGCAACTATAATTTGTTTTGTGGTGGTTCCCTTGGGTGTTAATTATGCATTTCGCCATGCGGCACCTGTAGACATATTAGCCGCTCGTTGGGAGGCATCAGATGCACTTAATTATATTGCAACAACACTGGCATTTATAGGTACATTTTTTTTGGGTTTGGTTGCATGGAAACAAAATACAGATTTACAAAAAATCGAAACCAATATGTTTATTGCAAATAACTCTTGTGAAGTTTTTTTGGAAAGTATTCAGTTAAAAAGTCTCAATCAGATCGCATGTAATCTTGATACTGAACATATGGAATCTATTGTAGTGGAGGAAGGTATACAAGGGTGTAATTATGGGAGTTTTCAAATTGAAATTTGTCTCAAGCGTAAATCTGGATATTCTACGCAAGTTCGAGTTAATGATATGCTGATATTTATTGGCGATGAGGAAACTGCAATTCCCATATGGACAAAAAGATATGATGATACATTTAATAAAATTGCAATTACAGAAAAGTATAATCGATTTAATGTTACTGTGTTGCTGAAGCCAGAAACCAAAAAGAAAATCATTGATCATTTAAATGATAATTGCAAAATAATAATAGATATGAAAGTAGAACTTGTGTCTGCGAGTTATGTATCCACACAAATGAAATGCCGTGGTGATTTTATAAAATCGAATTCGGATAACCTTGAAAATAATTTTAAACTGTCGGGCAAAGAACCAATGTGTTTTTGGGGTGGAAATATTGTATATTCTGAGAAGGATGTGTCTGCAAGAATAAAAACATGACCCCTCCTTGCCGAGATTAAAGTTGAGAAATTGGAAACAAAGGAATATATAAAGAACCTGTTTTAAGTAACAGACTATCCAGCAATTACAAACAATAGAGCAGATAATATGTGTTTCTATATAACTTTAGTATAGTATTAGTGGGAGAAATTTGATGAAAATATTGTCATTGAATGTTAATGGAGAAAAGCTAAATAACGTTGATAGTATAAATAAAATGATGGAGATATGTGATGTGGAGTTGTATTGCTTTCAAGAAAGTAAATATGAACTACATAAAGGCGCCAGAATCAATACAGTAAATTATTTTAAGAAGGAGAATAAGGTCTTCCAAAAGAATTCTGATGTGTATAAAAACATATGGGATCGTAGTTTTTTCTGGTTAGAGTACCCAGAAAATTATATAGCGGAAAGTGAGATATCTTTAAAATCTTCTACATTTATACTTATTAATGTTCATTTGGCAGGCTTTTATTCAGGTAAAAGATATCCGTTGATGTCGACATTGCTGGAACGATTAGAAAAAGTTGACCTAAAAAAGAAAAATGTCATATTATTGGGTGATTTTAATGCTCAAGATGCAGATAATACTAAAAGCAAATGTTTAGTCGAAGGTTCAAAATATCTAAATGGGCTAAAAGATAAGGGATTTAATGAGCTTTTTATGGAAAAGGAGAAATCTCCAATTGCTACATATATTGACAGGAGTAATAACGCATTTAGATATGATCATGTCTTTGTAAGATTAAAAGAAGATTCGAAGATTAAAGTATCTATAGAAAGATATTTTCCTGAATCAACAACGGATAATGATAATAAAGGGTGGTATTCAGACCATAGAGGAATAGTCATAGAAATACTCGAAAGAGATTATTCTGACAAATAGTAATTTATCGAAAAGATCGCTCACAGAAAATATAATATTTTAACCCTTTAAGAAGAGATATTGATCAGCGCATATCAATGTCTCTTTTTAATAGAAGAAACAGGCTACTCAGAAATATACAAAATATAGAAGAGCTGCCAATTTCAACCACGCAACGAAGCATGAACAGGGGTGTGCATCATTAAATTGTATCATTTTCGTAGTCACAATGAATCCATGTCCATGTGGATATTATCCAGGTTCGAAATGCAGATGTACCGACTATGAAATTATCAAGTATCGGGGAAAAATATCAGGTCCGATCATGGATCGAATAGATATTCAAAAAGAAGTACATCCGGTAGGATTCTTTGATATTGAGAACTAGAATGCAACATATTCTTCAATGGAATTGCGAGAGAAAGTAGAATCAGCAAGAAGAATCCAACAAGACAGATACAAGGATGAAGAGGGCATAAGCTGTAATGCACAAATGACAACATCAATGATTCAAAAATATTGCGAATTAGATGCGGATAGCCTGAAATTATTAAAAGAAATAAGTGAAAAATATGGATATAGTGCAAGAGTAATCCACAAATTATTGCGTCTTGCAAGAACAAGTGCAGATTTAGACGGAGTAGAAAAAATTCGAAAAGAAGATATTGAAAAAGTACTTTCATGTCGTGATCTGGATGAGAGTAATAGTAAAATGATATATTGGATTTGGCTGACGCAGATTCCGCAAGTAGACCCGGTGTTATCAAATCGCTTGTTAGAAAAATTCAAAACTCCTGTTGAGATTTATAGAGCAGACCATGAAGCTTTGCAGTTGGTGAAAGGAATAAGTAACAGACAAATTGAGGGTATTCTATGCTCAAGATCACTTGACAAATCCAAGGGAATTTTAGATGTGTGTAACAAGAAAAAAATATCAATTCTCACAAACCAAGATTCTCGCTATCCATTTAAAGCGAAAATGTTAGAAGATGCGCCAGTGATTTTATATTATCAGGGATGTTTTGCTGATCTGAGTCACTCAGTAGGTATTGTAGGAGCCAGAAGATGTAATCAAGAAGTAAAAAAACAATGTGTTCAGATAACTCAAAGTTATGTTCGGCAAGGAATCCCGGTAGTGAGTGGAATGGCAAAAAGAATTGATGCCTGTGCAGCCACAGTGAGTATCAATGAAGGAAGATATACTATAGCTGTATTAGGAAATGGACTGGATATATGTTATCCTTCTGAACATCAGTTATTAATGGATAAGATTAGAGAAAAGGGATTACTGATTTCGGAATATCCACCCGGAACAAGACCTACGCATTATAATTTTCCAAAGCGAAATCGTCTGATTAGTGCATGGTCAGATAAGGTGATTATTATAGCACCGGGGAAAGGAAGTGGAGCACTTATTACAGGCGATTACGCAAAGAAATATGGAAGAGAAACAGAGATTATAGCATGAAGATAAGGAGTATGAATTCGGACTGGCATTCCATAAGTATGAACAGGGAAAAACGGATAACGATAGCAGAGAGGAAGAATGACATGGAAAAACAGGCGTTGTATGATGCATACGTGGAAAGCGAGCGTTCATTGGATGAAATATATGTAAATTTTCAGCTTAAGATGCTTCTAGGGTTATTTCAGACTGGAAATTAAGGAATAATAAAAAACGATTGTATAGCTGTAAAAATCCACGTTGAATTTTACAGCTTTTTATGTATACTAGAAGTAGAAGAAACAATTTAAAATCAAAGGAAGTAGCTGAAAGAATATGGCAAATATTTTACCGGTATCGAATTTGAAAAATTATAATGAAGTCCTGAAAAACTGTCATAAAGGAGAACCGGTATATCTGACTAAGAATGGCAGAGGACGTTTTGTTGTTATGGATATTGAAGACTATGAGCGTGATCGTGCAGAGAAAAAGCTTCTGATGAAGTTGCAGGAAGCCGAAGAAGCAGTGAAAGACGGAGAAGGCTGGCTGGATCTGGATGAGTTGAAAGCTCTTGTAGGGGAATAAGATGTTAAAACTGTGGATCAATCCGATTGTTGCAAAGGACTTATCGTGTAGTGAACCGATACCAGGATATTACAAGAATTTTTGATTGATAAATCAAGTGAAGGTTACAGGTAGCAGGACCGTATAATCTTAGTGCGTTAAAGCAAATGATGATGGGTGGACAGTTTGGTGTAAAATCAGGAAAGGATAGACAATGAAGAAGAGAATACCGGGAAGCATAGCGGCAATAGTAGAATTGATCATATTAGCAGCATTTGTGATCTTTCTAGCTTCTACCAAGATGATTCCGAATGAGTTATTGATACTTGCAAGCTTTGGAGTACTTATAATTACAGGAATTATATTTGCATTGACAATGAATTTTAAGAAGAAGCTGCCGTTTGTGATCGGTGCTATTCTTGTTGTGCTGACAGCAATCTGTTGCCTTGTTGGCGGAAGTTATTTGAAAAAAGGAATCAATACCTTAACTGAAATAACAAAGCCGGACGACGAAGGGGTAGGAATTGCAGTTTATGTTCGCTCTTCGGATGCAGCAGAAGCTTTGGAAGATACGAAGGGATACACCTACGGAATCCTGGAGACATTAGACAGAGAGAATACAGATGCTGCATTAGAGCGGGTCGAGGGTGTGATCGGAACTGTCGAGACGAAACAGTATGCGGATCTATCTGAACTTGTAGACGGACTCGAGAAGTCTCAGGATGTTGATGTTATCATTTTGAATATCGGTTTTCTGAGCCTTTTGGAGGAGCGGGAGGATTATGAAACTGTAAGATCTCAGATGAAACAGATCCATATTGAAGAAATCAAGAAGAAGGCAGACAACTCCGAACAAGTGCAGTCAGATGAGGAGCTATCGAAGACATTTTCTGTATATATCAGTGGAATTGATTCTCGAGATGGATTAGTGACGAACAGCAGAAGTGATGTTAACATTGTAGCCACAGTGAATACGGAGACACATAAGGTATTATTAATATCCACTCCGAGAGATTATTTTGTACCATTGTCTATTTCCGGTGGTATTCCTGATAAGCTGACGCATGCGGGAATTTATGGGATTGATGTCAGCAAGGATACATTAGGAATGCTGTATCAGAGGGATATCAATTATTATTTCCGTGTTGATTTTAACGGTTTTGAAAAGATCATCGATTCATTAGGCGGAATTACAGTTGTGTCTGATTATACATTTGATACAAAAAATTCACAGGGCTATTCTTTTGTAGAAGGCGAGAACTTTGTAAATGGTTCACAGGCATTAGCATTTGCACGTGAGAGATATGCATTTACGGAAGGTGACAGACAGCGTGGAAAGAACCAGCTGCATGTGATCGAAGGTGTTATTAAGAAGGCGATGAGCCCGGCACTTTTGAAGAATTATTCCAAGACGATGGACAGTCTGGCTGGAAGCTTTGAGACGAACATTCCATATGACATGATTGCAGACCTTGTGCGTCAGCAGTTAAGTGACGGTGGTCAGTGGTCCGTAGAAAGCTATAGTGTGGATGGAAGCGGAGCATCAAAGGTTCCGTATTCTATGAATGTATCAGCTTATGTAATGATTCCTGATATGAATACTGTGAATACAGCAATTGAGAAGATGGATGAGATAGAAGCCGGGAACTAGCAGAAAAGAGGATTGACATGATTAAATGCTAACTTCCTATATTTTTCTTACTCAGCATAAAAATATAACTGTAATCAAACTCTGGAATCATTGAAAATACCGGAAAACACCGGGATATAAGATTTATAGCGATTCGACAATCTCCAGATTTCTGTCGGAGGTTAGTGCTGATGAACGAATTGATTTTCTAAATTGCAATCGTAACTTCTGAAAGAATATCAGCAGAAGATGCACTGTTGTTATATAAGAACAGAGATTCATCTGAGAAACTCTTTTGCAGCGACAAGTCTTTTTTAGGTAATCGATCACTTAGAGTATGATGGCGTTGAGTAGGAAAAACATGGGAAGTTAGCAATTGACCGTATTGATGAGATGATAGAGCGGAAAGAAGAGCTTTTTGAGAAATAAGAGAATTTGAAAAGAAAACACACAAAGAGAGCTCGATTTTGAGTTCTCTTTGTGCGTATATAATGATATAATTTTACTATGATTTTAGAGATGCAAACACATACAAAATAGACAGAAAGAAGTATATTTATGACATTTGGTGATAGAATTAAATCGTTGCGTAAAGATAAAAAATGAACTGTTTTGTTTTCTTGCTTGCTAGAAAAGAAGAATAGAACGTATAATAATGTTAATGATCCAGAGAGGTTTGCTCTGGAAATAGAATTATTCGCACCAGTGGTGCGAGTGTAGATTAGGAGTGAAAGAATGGTAGAAGATACTATGTTTTCCGGGGAGTCGAAAAATATTGAGTACAAGGTATCCTTACCCGATAAAAGTGAAAAATACATGAAGACGATCGTAGCTTTTGCCAATACACAGGGCGGCAAGCTGATTGTTGGAGTAGATGATAAAACACAGCAGATTGTTGGTGTGGAAAATGATGTGTTGTTTCAGCTGATGGACGGAATTGCCAATGCAGTTTCTGATTCTTGTGTGCCACAGATTATTCCTGATATTGAGCCACAGACAGTAGATGGGAAAACGGTTATTGTTGTATCAGTAGAAGCAGGAAAGAATAGACCGTATTATCTTAGATCAAAGGGGAAAGATAATGGCACTTATATCCGTGTCGCAGGTACATCAAGACAGGCATTTCCAGAGAAGATAAAAGAGCTGGAAATGGAAGGTGCCAGAATCTCATGGGATGAGCTTACGTGTGTAGGTTATCCTGTTTCGGAAGATGTTACGGAGAAGCTTTGCCAGGATATTGAAAAATTCCGGAAAAAAGCAGGAATGTCAGAACATTCTGTGAAGAAAGAGCAGCTGATAAACTGGAAGATTTTGAAGCAGAGCGAGGGACAGCTTTTGGCAACGAATGCCTATGCATTACTGACATCGGACTATTTTTCGTTCTCAAAAACACAATGTGCGGTATTCAAGGGAACAGATCGTGCGGTATTTCTAGATAAGAGAGAATTTACAGGACCAGTCTATACACAAATCGAAGAAGCGGTAGATTTTGTATTGAGAAATATTCGACTCGGAGCAACGATTGATGGATTGGTGCGAAAAGAGAAATATGAGCTACCGCCGGAGGCAATCAGGGAAATGATCATCAATGCCCATTGTCACCGTAATTTGCTGGATGAATCCTGTATTCAGGTCGCAATTTATGATGACAGACTGGAAGTGACTTCTCCGGGGGGATTGTATAATGGCTTGACTTATGAAGAAGTCATGAATGGTCATTCTAAGATCCGGAATAAAGGAATTGCCAATATATTCAGCCAAATGGGACTTGTAGAAGCATGGGGAAGCGGAATAAAAAGAATTCTTAATGCTGCGGAAGAGTATAGACTTCCGAAGCCGAGATTTCAGGAATTTGATAATATGTTTCGGGTAGAATTGTTCCGTAATTCATTTCCGATGACAAATGAAAAAGAAAACATCGGAGAAACATCGGAGAAACATCGGAGAAACATCGGAGAAACATCGGAGATAGAGGGGAGAACAGACCTCAACGATACACAGCAAAAGATTATAAAGTTGATTTCAGAAGATCATCAATTATCAGCGGTTAAGTTAGCTGAAAAAATCGGGGTTGCCAGTCGAAATATTGAGAACAATATTAAGAAGTTAAAAGAGTATGGTATTCTTATAAGACATGGTTCTCCAAGGAATGGTTACTGGGAGATTATAGATAAAGATCTACAGGAGTAAAAAAATAAGTTAGTCCAAGATTAGTTAAAGAAAATATATCATGAAGTTGGCTTATGCAGCATGTCAGGCATCAAAACATGATGTGTCATTTTCACAGAAGACAACAATGCTTTTTCGCCCTGATCAGTCTGGTATCGAGCGGCTGGTAAACAGAAATAAAAATGGTAATAATACAGCAAAAATTGATATTTCCAGAGGAGTAGATTGCGCAGCGAGAAAAAATATCTGGATATTTTACAAAAAATCAGTTCTGGAAAAGTAACCTTGCATGATGACAGATTTTATCTGAAACCAGGTACACAGGCTAAATTGGAATTCAACCTGGTAGCTGAAGGATTGCGAAAAATAGCATTGTTATGGAAGTTAATTAAGAATGGCACGCTGGAAAGTGATGGAGTACAGATCTTTGTATCTACCCATGATTATTTCTTATCCAAGTATATCGAGGTAAAGAGGAATAAGGAAAGTGAGCGTTCATTGGATGAAATCATTGATTTGATTCGGAATGCCGATGAGTGGATATAGGCTGGATTTAGCTGTAAAATTTCTGGAAGTTCACATATAAGTTTGGCGTTAGAATAGCAAATCAGGAGGCAATTCCCCTACATTAATAGTTGACATTTCGTATTACGAAAGTATAATAGTATAGGTGAGAGAAAGGAGATTACCTATGGCTAAGATGGGACGTCCGAAGTCAGAC
>PVMQ01001289.1_pt1 | contig 14589 bp, 20 predicted proteins | sample 1853411 | NCBI WGS metagenome assembly PVMQ01 (sample SAMN08533513, study PRJNA380276) | Human gut metagenome, whole genome shotgun sequencing project.
ATATATATGCTCCATTTTACCTCTTTGCCCACTAAAAAAGCCCCAAACTATTAATGTTCAGGGCCTAGTAATTTCAAATATCATAATCTCAAAAAAATATGCACTAACTGCATTTCATGATAAGAGTGTCAAAAGGTATTTTGAGATAAAAAAATCTGGAATGTATCAAAACACTCCAGAGTAGATATCTTTTATAACTATGATATGTGCTGTATCTATATCTGAAACTGAATCTAAAACCCAGCTATCTATACTCTGCATATATCATATTCACATCTTCTTTCATCCAGACTTTACTGTCGGCCTCGGAATCTCACCGAATCATGCCTTGCGGCTCGTGGGCTATACCACCGGTAGGGAATTGCACCCTGCCCTGAAGAATAATTATTTAATTAGCTTACGCTAACCATAGTAAACCTTTGTGGCTTGTATGTCAAGATTATTTTTATAATGTGGAGCATATTTTTTTATAAGTTGTCGTGCACTTTATTAGAATGGAATTTTTAAAGAGCCAACACCTTGAATGGGCTGACTCTTTCAATGTCACCTGTAATTGATAAATTTGAATTTTCTTAATTCTTCATCGCCGGTTTTTTTCTTTTCCAATTAATCAGTAGACCAATCGTGGAAATAACAAAAATTAATGCCGATGTTAAAGAAATAATTCCATCAGTAACCACAAATATGATAAACGTGGCTAATGGAATATAATTAAGAATACTTTTCAAAATTTTCATGTCCAATCCTCCTTTTTAAAATCTCATTAATCTTATAAAATATTTTGTTCTAAAAATTCAAATAAACGCGTGCTTTTATAGCTCGCCTCTCAAACGTGCTTCTATATCAGATGCCGTGTATAACACATCCGTTACAATTACCCTTTCGTCACGGATTGTGTAAAACACTGAATAATTATCGACGAGCATTCTACGCAACTTCATTCTCTTTTCCGGCTCAGAATCCATAATCCTAAATCGTTCCGGGAAAGTGTCTAATGTAAGTATTTCATCAGCAATGCGATTATATTGCTTCATTAATGCCTCTCTCTAAATGCCACAAACGCACTAGCTGCATCCTCAACATTTCCTTTCTCTATATCGGCATATCCTTTTTCTAACTTTTGATGAATCTGTGTAACAGACATCATATCTGCATTCACTGAATTAGCTGCTTTTGGTAATACAATAGAAAAGGGAATTCCTCCTACTAATGATATTTGTTTTAAATACATATCTATAGCAGTAGCCATTGGTATCCCTAATTGTGCCAATACACTTTCTGCATTTTCTTTTACATCTGGATTTACTCTTATATTTAATGTTGCTGTTTTTCCCATAGAATACACCTCCATCTTTATTTCATTGTAACGTCTTTTGCGTTACAAGTCAATCTATGAAATATATTTTCGATGCGATAGCTTCACATTGTTTTGATTAACCAGTGCATATCTGAGCGTTGTATCTATTTGCTCATGTCCCAGAATTTTCTGTACCTGTTCAATCGGCATACCTTTCTCAATTGCTCTGGTGGCCATAGTCCTTCTGAACTTATGTGGGTGTACCTTTTCTACACCTAACTTCTTCCCCATTTCTCGTAATCGTAACTCCACACTGCTTTCAGTAAGTCTACTGTGTGGTTTGTTTAACGACACAAATAACGCTATATTATTATCTGTCCTTGATTCAATATAATTCAACAAATGAATTTTGATCTTAGCATCTCGGTCGTTATCTTTATGACCGGAATATTTATTGTATCCAACATCTTTTCAATATTACACCTATAATAGCGTATTGTTTTGTCAGAACACCCTTCTAAATGCTTTGCAGTTAAAAACATATCTAGAAAGTCCATATTCGTTGTCTGCAAATAATCAGATACAGTATTTTCAGATAACCGTTTTACCAACACCTCTTGTAGTTTCTGCATCTGCGATGCATTTAATACTTCTGCCATGTCATTGATGATGTCATAAATTTCTCTACCCATAAGAGCACACTCCTTTTTGAAGGAGTATATCGTAGAAAAATCAGCACATCAACAGAGCGTATTACTGGAATTTGTCAACTACAATTCTTTCATCATACACAATGATTCTGGCATCGAAATGTAGGGACCATAATTATCCATTTTTTCAAATCCTACTTTTCGATATACATGACATGATTCTTGTAGCAGTTCTCCAGTTTCAAGAATCAACCTCTTGTAACCTAGCTCTTTTGCCCACTCAATTAATTCAAGAACCAGCTTGGTTCCTATTCCTTTTCCCTGAAATTCATCTCTGACAAATACTCTTTTCAGTTCGGTTGCATCATCAATATCATCATACTGATATTCTCTAATTGCTCCTGCACCAGCGGCTCTGCCATCAACATATACAACTATAGCCTCTTTAATTTCATCGAGCTGATTGTACTGTTTGTATTTGTCTCTCTTAATCACTCTTCCTACACGCCTATCTAAATCCATATCTAATAGCTGACAGTTCATAATAAAGTCTTCATTTATGCCAGAACATCTAATAAATTCTAAATCAGCCATATTCAGTCGTCCTCCTACGTTAAGTAAATAAAAACTTACAAGCTCTACAAATTCAAATTCTATTTCCAAGGTCTCTTTTTCTCTGTCCATCCCTTTGATTTCCAATGTTCAACATCACGAGGATTAAAACCATTCTTCTGCATTATATGCATAATCCAAAACATTCCCTTGGTTTTTATCCCTGGTTTAACATTTCCCGAATTATGTATAATTTTCTTCGCAATACTTGATGTTGTTTTGTCAATTACTCTCTTTTTCTTTTCGCTTACGCCGTTCCAATCAACCGCCGCAACACCAACTCCATATTTATATCTTTTAGCTACTCCCCAGAAAAACAAGCTGTCCATCATATCTTTATTTGTCGATTTCATACCAGCTCCGGCAGCTGTGGATATGCATACTCCTTGTTTCTTAAACATAGATTCTTCTGGACTATGCACCATCCATCTGTATCCGTAATGGTCTAAAAAAGCTTTCATCGCCCCAGTCGCATGAAATACATAAACCGGACTGGCTAAGATAATAACATTTGCTTCATCCATTGTATCAGTAAGAGGCTTTAGTTTTTCATAATGCGGACATTTTGTCTCGGATTCAGTGAAACACTTTGTACAGCCTACACAAAATTCTCCAAAATCTTTTGGAAGAAAAAATTCTTTTATATCGCTACTTATTTTCTCTGCCAACATATGAGCTATATGATATGTTGAGCCTTTATGACTTTGACCATGTATAATTACTATCTTCATATTTTCTCCATTTGCTTCGTGAAATTCAATTTGTCTATACAATTATAGGTTTCAGTCCATTTTTTCTTATGTTTTCTAATTCTTCTGCAGTTAAGCACTGAGACTCATAAAGCCGTAGATATTCTTTGGATACATCTGAATCAAATATTAATACATCATCAGAATTTATAGTAACATCAACACCACTACGATACAGTTTTCCAATCGGATGCATAGACATATCTGCAACCCTTCCAAGTAAAATATTACTTGTTGGTGTAATATTTAATCTGATTTTATTATCTGCCAAAAAGCGGATTACTGATTCATCGCTGACTGCTGCTATCCCATGTTGAACCTCATCAAGTTCTAATTCCTCTACTGCTGTTCTTACGTCTTTAGCAGTCCCCCATTCTCCAACATGCGCTTTTAGCCTTAATCCTTCTTTTTTTGCACGCCGATAAATTCCTTTAAAATTTTCGATAGGTTGTGCTAATTCATCACCGTACAAATCAATAGAATAAAAATTCTTATTTCCCCAAAAATGCGATAAACAATCTTCTAAATAACTGATTGGACAATGTCTTGATAACCCAATTTGGAGCCTTAATTCTATATCGGGAGCGATTTCTTTTTGAGCACTTGTAAAAGCATTAACCAACTCATCAATATCATTATTAAAAAATTCATTTAAGCCCCACACATCTTCACCAATTTCAAGCACAGTTACTCCATCTTCCTTGGCTTGTTCAAAGGTTGCTCTGATTAAAAATTTTCTCATCGCAGTGCTATTAAAATCTTGATCAATATATTTTTGACTCCATTGATTCATCTCATCCATTGATGACAAAGGATTAACTAATGGCTCAATTTTTTTACAAGTTTTCTGATATATGAACATTCTATTTCCACCAAGCACAAAATGATTGTGCAAGTCTGCCTTAGGATACTTTCTTAATTCTTCCAGATTTCTTTGTTCCAATGCATATGTAAAACTATTCATAAATAAATGCTCTCCTAGCTGTTTGATTTTCTCTATAAATACCGATTTACATGTCTCTACTATATCACAATGATACTATTATGAAAAAGCCAAAAATAGTTCGTTAAATATATAGCTGTTGAATTGATACTTCCGCTTTCCGGCAAAAAATAAATAGAAAGCTATACTATTAAAATTAATAGCGACTTATAAATTTGATAATATCTTCTACTTGAATTTATACCCGGTACTTGTCTCGATTTATAGTCATATCAACCAAATGAAATACAAGTAAGATAATAAAAAAAACGGAAACTATTATTATTCCTGCGCCCAGCTTGATAAAATCAATTATACCGCCAAGACAAAAGAGCATTGCCCATGTCTTAATCCGTTTTCCAGTAACTCTGCATATTTTCTCTGTGTTTAATCCAGTATAATCTCCTGATAAAAACAGCACACTTCTTTCTGTATTCCTTGATTTGATAAAAAATCTTCCAACAAAAAAGAGAACAGTTGCCATCAGTAAATCAATAAATATAATTATTATTTTCATTTTCAACACCTCTAATTCTAAGTTCACAACTTCAAATTGTTTTAATTCTTCTCAGTTCCACTATTGCATACTTACATATATCTTTGCGTTGAGATAAAATTTCAAGCAAAATCTGCCCGCCAAGCGATAGTCCTCCCATCATTAAAACAGAACCGCCCAATTTGCTATTTACAAATTCTATAATATCCAAAGCATTATTCTCTATCGTTGTAAACTGCTTATCACATCCTGCATGACCATCTAATATAGGCAAAACCACATGATAATCTGTTTGAAGTCTTTCAGCAACCTCTTTGTAATTCCACCATGATAAACCGCCTCCGTGTAAGAGGATAATTACATCGCTGTTTTCTTTTCCATATTCTACATAATTCAACCTCTTTCACCTCGCTGTAAACTTCCGATTTTCTCAATTCTCCAAACTTGAATTTTATAAATTTACGTACTAAAAATTTAATTTACATCAATTGCCTTGTAAACTACTTTAAACTCCTCACAAAGAATTCTTGTTTGTCCATTGAATTCAATTTGTGTTTCTTTATATTCTTCTGCAAAGAATTCTTCATGGCTCATTCGCCAGTATGCAAGACTTCTGTCTCCTTCACCTTCCTTGTAGGCATGCTCCGCTGATACTTTATCAAATGGAACCACTGTAGTCTTAGTGGTTTGAATAACACAAACTGCCTCATCCTTTGAGTTTAAAATAACACTATAATCACCTGGCTGTGGTAATGGCTCCTCTTCTCCTTCAATAAAATACAAATCATATCCAGATGCAGTTGCAGTCTTAATTCCCGTTAATACAAGGTCTGCCAGCTGATCATGTGCATCTCCAAATCCCCACGCCTCATAAGGAGTATTAATATATATATTCTCTTTCTCGCAATATTCTTTCCATAATTCTTCTGCTCTCATAATGCTCCAATCTGTAACTTGCGATTTTTAATTCTCTGCGACTTCCCGATAAGCTGAATGTTATCATGTTCTTTACAACAATGACTTTTCAAATTGATCCTTCACTAAATTTTTATTTATATATTCAAAATAAGGTTTCTTATTAACCTCTGTTCTATGTTCCAAATACCATTTAACACTATCTCGCAATCCATCCTCCAACGATATGGTTTCTGGATATATTTTGTTTTGACGTGATACATCTAGATAGTACTCATAGTTGTAAAAACTAAAATAATTTCTCTGTTCAATCTCTTCATAAACATTCACAAAATTTGGTATTTTTCCTATGCTTTCATAGCATTTTGTTACCCATTCTTTAATAGAAACTGCTTCAACATTACCAACATTTAAAATATGCTCTTCCGGCTTTTCTTTAATTATTACCTCCATCAACCTGCATAAATCTTTCACATGAAAAAATTGTAATTTCATACCGCCATCTTGAGGTAAATAGAATTTTCTGTCCGCCAAGGCGCAATCAAATACAAAAGCCTCTCTATACACATTATTCATTGGTCCATATAAATAAGGCGGTCTTAGTATATATGCATCTTTTACTCTTTCAAGTAATGCCTTTTCAGCCGCTATTTTATTGGTTCCATATGCACCCCAAAATTTATTTTCGGATTTCTCTGATTCTTCCAAGAATGGCTGAACACCATACTCGGGATAAACAGCACTTGAACTAATCATAATATACTGATCAAAAGAACCCAATTCCTTAACAAAATCAATTATATCGTTATCATTATAAGCTGTTATATCCGCTACAACATCAAAGAATGTATCCTTCAATACACCACCCAAATTATGCCTATCAGCCTCAATGAGTTTTACTCCCTGAACTTGTGGCTTCGAATTTCTATTAAGCACAAATACTTCATAACCCACATTCACAAAATATTCTGCCACATATTTACTTACAAAAGTTGTTCCGCCTGTCACTAATATCTTTTTCATAAAGTTCTCCTTTACGCAAAAATTCCGATTTGTATAACACTAGTCTAACACATGTTGATAATAAATACTATATACAAACTAACGTCTGTGATTTGATAAAATTTATGCTATAATTAAAAATCAATCAAAAAAATTTAAAATTTTTTGTAACAAAACAATCCTTTCTACGTCTAACCTATGAACAAAGGAGGTGACAGTTCTGGATTATGAGAAATTGTACAATTCCTATTACTTGCAAGTATACTCATATGTAATGACAATTGTAAAAAATCAACATCAGGCTGAGGAAATTACCCAGAATACTTTTTATAAGGCCATGACCGCAAAGAAGGCATATGCCGGCAAATCAAGCGAACAGACCTGGCTTTGCAGCATAGCAAGAAATCTGGCAATGGACGAATGCCGAAAAAGCACAAAATTTACAGAGCTTGACGAAGAGCAGCTCGAACAACCCGATAATATGGTAAAAAGCCTAGAAAATAAAGATACAGCTCTTCAGATTCATCTTATACTGCACGAGCTTGATGAGCCCTACAAGGAGGTCTTTCAGCTTAGAATATTTGGTGAATTGCCATTCTCACAAATAGGCATGATATTTGGAAAAACATAGAACTGGGCACGGGTAACTTACCATAGAGCCAGACTGAAAATCAAAGAAAGGATGGATAGAAATGAATAATCCAATTACACAATCAACCGATGAAACCTGCAATATAGTTCAGGATTTACTCCCACTATACTATGACGATGTATGCAGTCCCTCAAGCAAAAGGCTTGTTGAAAAACACCTTAAGACTTGTGAAAAATGTCAAAATACATACAATGAGCTAAAAAACGATTCTATTGATTCAATGATAAAAAAAGAGGCCGACAGTGTATTAAAACAGCATGAGAAAAAGGAAAAATCTGCTGCCTACAAGACCGGAGTCATAATAGCCGGATTACTGCTTATCCCAATACTCATCACATTCATAGTGTGCCTGTCAAATGGCGGTGGTTTAAATACCTTTGCGGTGGTAACAGCATCTATGCTTCTTGTAGCTGCAATGACAGTTGTTCCACTTATGGCACAGCAGAAAAAACTGACCAAATGCATAATCTGCGGTGTTTTTGCTCTGCTTTTGATATTCTTTTTTGTTGACAGAATGTATAGTTCAAATGAATTTATGCTTTGGTCTGTTCCAACTATATTTGGATTATCAATTGTCCTTTTTCCGTTTGTCATCAGAGGAATTGAGCTTCCACCTGCTTTATCAGACAAAAAAGCTCTTATCACTATGCTGTGGGATACCCTATGGCTTTTCCTCACAATCATTGAGGTGTGTGGCCATACAAACGATGTTGCCGGAATGAAGGCCGGCTGTATTATAGCATTTGTCTTTGTACTTGCGGCCTGGCTCATATTCTTTGATGCACGATATTTAAACGCAAACGGATTTATAAAATCCGCAATTATTGTTTTGATAGCTTCGGTTTGGACAGCTTTTGCCGATGACATATGCGAGTTTTTAATTTTTGGCACCAGACAAATCACTATAAAGTCCGTGAATTTTTCTGACTGGACTTCCAATATCTGCGTGAATGCCAATGTTTACGCTATTGTGCTTGTGTCCGGCGTTATTATCGCCTCTATACTTTTTGTAGCAGGCGGTATTAAAGCATTTGCTAATAAAAAATAAATTAGTTTTCTCTTTGAAATATTATTACAAAACCCCTCCCACAGATTTCTATCTGTGGGAGGGGTTTTTATAGTCATTATTCAATAAGTGCCTACAAGATTAGCAAACACCCTGTGCAAGCATAGCGTCAACTACTTTCTCAAAGCCTGCGATATTTGCACCTGCAACATAGTCAGTCTTTCCACCAACTGTTGCATTGTATCTCTTAGCAGCATCACTAATGTTAGCGTAGATTGTCTCCATGATACCCTTGAGCTTTCCGTCAACCTCTTCGAATGTCCATGAAAGTCTCTCAGAGTTCTGGCTCATCTCAAGTGCTGATGTAGCAACACCACCTGCATTGGCAGCTTTACCACCTACGAAGAGTACTCCGTTCTCCTGAAGATATTTTGTAGCCTCAAGAGTTGTAGGCATGTTAGCACCCTCTGTTACAGATGTAACACCGTTAGCAACGAGCATCTTGGCATCCTCAATGTCTAACTCATTCTGAGTCGCACATGGAAGAGCAAGATCTACCTTGTACTGCCATACACCGTGCTCACCGTTCTGCTTTGCATGATACTCAGCAGTTGACTTAGCAGCTGCATACTCAGTAAGACGGGCACGCTTAACTTCCTTAACTTCCTTAAGAAGAGCTGCTGTGCCTTCTCGATTGCGTAGATAGCAACGTTACCAGATCCGGAAACTGCTGCTGTCTTTCCCTCAAGGCTCATACCATGATCTTTCCATAATGCGTTAGTAAGATATAACAGACCATATCCGGTAGCCTGTGTACGTGCAAGAGATCCACCATAGGTAAGACCCTTACCAGTCAACACACCTTCGTATGATCCACGAATTCTCTTATACTGTCCAAATAAGAAGCCGATCTCTCTTGCACCTGTTCCGATATCTCCGGCCGGTACGTCAACGTCTGCTCCGATATATTTGCAAAGTTCTGTCATGAAGCTCTGGCAGAATGCCATGATCTCTCTGTCAGATTTACCCTTAGGATCGAAATCAGAACCACCTTTACCACCACCGATTGGAAGTGTTGTAAGAGAATTCTTAAATACCTGCTCGAAACCTAAGAACTTGATAATACCCAGGTTTACAGAAGGATGAAGTCTTAAACCTCCCTTGTATGGTCCAATGGAATTATTGAACTGTACACGGAAACCTCTGTTTACCTGTACCTGACCATTGTCATCTACCCATGGTACTCTGAACATGATCTGACGATCCGGCTCTGTGATTCTCTCGAGGATAGCGTTCTTTCTGTAAAGCTCCTCATTTGCCTCGATTACAGGTCTTAAAGAATCAAGTACCTCTGTTACTGCCTGTAAAAACTCAGGCTGGTCAGCGTTTTTCTTCTGTACTACTGCGAGTACTTCATCAACATAGCTCATTTTTATATCTCCTTTACAAAATTATTTTTGACATCAACAAGTTTATTTTATATAAATCTATTGCTATAATCAAGTAATTTTTGAAGGTTTTATATAAAAAAAATTCATTTTATTTATTATCTTCATTTATATTATCCCAGTTTTGGTACTGATTCTCCTCATCATCGGAATATACCACCTTGAAATAATCCGAGAGTTTTGCAAGTGAAGTTATAAGAACTTTCATTTCGTCATCCGAAAGATCGTCCTTTATATGCTCTATCATATGACGGTGAAACTGCTCATGATGATAGTATGCACTCTTTCCCTTGCCGGTGAGTGAGAGCTTTACCACACGCTTATCCTCCTCACTGCGGATACGGTTCACGTATCCCTTGCGGGTGAGACCATCTATTGCCTTTGTCAGTGTGCCCAGAGTGATAGACATAAGCTTGGCTACGGTTCCGGAGCGCTTTGGCTCATCGACTCCTATTGCCTCTATTATATGCATATCGTTGATAGAAATATCAGAAAATTCGTCTGTTATCAGACATCTGCCCTCTATCTCTGTCAAATCCTTGAACAGACACACCAATAATTCATTTAAAGTTTCATCTGCCGTCATAAATACCTCTTTCTATTGCCACTCTATGGCGCAAGCTCCCCATGTAAGTCCTGCTCCAAAGCCTGATAAAATTATTTTTTCCTCATGCTTTATCATACCATCTTTGCGGACTTTATCAAGCAAAATCGGCACACTTGCCGCAGAAATATTTCCACACTGCTGTAAATTGGTCGGAAATTTGTCCATAGGCTGCTTAAGCCTCTTGGCAACCGACTCAATAATACGTATATTGGCCTGATGCAGCACATAGACATCCACATCATCTACGCTCCAGCCGATTTCATCAAGCAGCTCATTTATAGCCTTTGGCACTGTCTTTACCGCAAACTTGTATACAGCAGGACCATCCATAGTGACATAGCCACCGAGTGCAGACTGCTTTCCATTGTCGGTAAACGGATTGACTACGGGACGGTTGTCTCCGTCAAGCGCCTCACCGCCTTTTCCGTCCGAGCCCTGTACAAAGCCCTTAAAAGCATCGCCCTCGTCTGTCACAACGGCTGCTCCTGCTCCGTCTCCGAAGAGTACACAGGTGCTTCTGTCATTCCAGTCCATTATTTTTGAAAGAACCTCTGCTCCCACTACAACTGCCTTGTGAAATCTGCCGGTCTTAAAATATGCATCCGCTGTGGCAAGCCCGAATAAAAAGCCTGAGCATGCGGCATTTATGTCAAATGCCACTGCACTGCCTGCACCTATCTCAGCCTGAATCTGACATGCGAGCGATGGAACGATTTTGTCTGTGGATACGCTTGCCGCTATTATCAAGTCTATCTCACTTCCGTCAATTCCCGCATCCTGCAGCGCACTTTTTACTGCATCACAGGCAAGTGAGGTGGTTGTCTCAGTCGTTGCAATGTGTCTGTTTCTTATTCCTGTACGCGAGCTGATCCACTCGTCAGATGTGTCCATTATGACTGCCAGGTCATCGTTTGAGACCACTCTCTGTGGCAGGCAGCTTCCTGTTCCAACTATCTTCATAGAATTTCCTTTCCGGGACTAGAACTTGCGGAAACGCTTGTATCTTTCCTCCAAGAGCTGGTCCTTTGTCAATTTGCTTTCTTTTTCCAAGAATTTCTTCATGTTGCCCTTCATGTAGTTTCCGATTGATGAAAGAGCATCCTCATCGGCTCCGCCAAACTCAGGTATTATATCATCCACGACATCAAGCTCCTTTAAGTCGTGTGCTGTAATCTTCATTACCTCTGCGGCTTCCTTTGCACGCTTTCCGTCCTTCCAGAGGATAGATGCAAAACCTTCTGGCGAGAGGATTGAGTATGTGGCATTTTCCATCATCCACACTTCATTTCCTACAGAAAGAGCTAAAGCTCCGCCGCTTCCGCCTTCTCCTATCATGAGACAAAGGATTGGCACCTTGATGCCGCTCATCTCATAAAGATTTCTTGCGATTGCCTCACCCTGTCCGTTTTCCTCTGCCTCCATTCCAGGATAAGCTCCTGATGTATTGACAAAGGTTATTATTGGACGGTTGAATTTCTCTGCCTGCTTCATGAGGCGCAGTGCCTTGCGGTAGCCCTCAGGTGATGGCATACCATAGTTTCTCTTTGCGCAGTCCTCAAGGTCTTTTCCCTTGTGAACACCGATAACTGTGACCGGCTGGCCGCCTAAGTAAGCGATTCCACCCACGATAGCCGGGTCATCACGGAAATATCTGTCTCCGTGCAGCTCCATAAACTCATCAAAGATATAGTCCATATAGTCAACCGATGCAAGTCTCTTAATCTGTCTTGCAGCGCTGACCTTATCCCATACCTTAAATGGCTTGGCTTTTGCCTCGCGCTCCTTCATAAGCTCTGTCGGCTCGTAATTGTCGTCTGAGTGAAGCGGGTCAAAATTGGCATAGCCAGTGGTAGGTCTGTGAGCACGTAAAATCTTGTAAAGAGTCTTCTTTAAATCCTCACGCTCAACTATCATATCCACAAAACCGTGCTCAAGCTGGAACTCTGCCCTCTGGAAGCCCTCAGGCAGCTTCTGTCCGATGGTCTGCTCGATAACACGAGGACCCGCAAAACCGATAAGTGCCTTTGGCTCTGCAAGAATGATATCTCCAAGCATTGCAAAGCTGGCTGTCACACCACCTGTTGTAGGATCTGTGAGTACAGGCACATATAAAAGTCCTGCCTCTGAATGACGCTTTGCTGCGGCTGAAGTCTTAGCCATCTGCATCAGCGAAATGATACCCTCCTGCATTCTTGCACCGCCTGAACAGCAGAATAATATAACCGGAAGTCTTTCCTCTGTAGCACGCTCAAATGCGCTTGTGATTTTCTCACCAACCACATGACCCATGCTTCCCATCATAAATCTTGAATCAATTACACCAAGCACTGTCTCCTCGCCGTAAATCTTTGTCTTACCGATGACAATGCCCTCAGAAAGTCCTGTTTTCTCCTGAGTCTTTGCAATTTTCTCCTCATACTCAGGGAAATTGAGAGGATTTCCTGTTGTAAGCTCTGTAAACCATGGCTCAAATGCTTCCTTGTCGGAAACCATTCTGATTCTGTTTTTAGCACGCACACGGAAATAATAATTACACTCATAGCAGACGTATTTGTGCTGTTTTACAACTGATTTAAGCACAGTCTTGCCACACTTGGGACAAACGATTGTCTCAGGGACATCCTCTTTTGTTTCCTGTGCTGCACCGGCATTTTTGCCATCTGCGGCTGTTTTTGCGCTCTCAGCGTTCTTTGCTAAAGTCTCTTCAGCTTCTATATTTTTATCTTTCTTCTTGAATAACTTCATCATGTCTCCTTATGCAATTAACCTATTGCAAATGTAAGCTCCGCCATACAGGCAACCTTGCCGTTTGCCCTGGCAACAGCTTTGCCCACACCGATAGGCCCCTTAATCTTTATAATCTCAGTGGTCAGCTCCAGCGTATCTCCCGGAACCACCTTCTGCTTGAACTTGGCATTATTGATGCCTGCAAAATATGCAGTCTTGCCCTTCCACTCATCCTGACAAAGAATGGCAACTGCACCGGTCTGCGCCAAAGCCTCAATAATAAGCACTCCCGGCATCACCGGATTTCCCGGAAAATGTCCCATAAAATGTGGCTCATTCATAGTCACATTCTTCTTAGCCACACACTTTACGCCCGGCTCCAGTTCCTCAACCGTATCAATGAGAAGAAACGGACTGCGGTGCGGCAGAATATCCATAATCTGCTGCGTATTCATAATTGACATATTGCATATATCCTTTCTCAACTTACTGTAAACTATTTACATTCTTCGAGCTCCACAAAGTGGAGCAATGAAGCACAAAGTATTCCATAAACCTAAACTGCGCACATGCTTCGCGCTCAATAACGTGGAGCCGGGAAGCGCACAGTGTGTTCTGAATGAAAAATATGAACTGTCACGGCGTTCCATCCGCTCCAATAGCATGAAGCTCTAACACCATATCACAGCCTGCCCGTGCAAAATGCCGTGACTGACTTCATATTTTTTATGAGGAATATACTGCGTGCTTCACCGGACCTCATAGCCTAAATGCGCGAAGCCCCTAAATTATTTATAAGCCTTGAGCAGAATACTTGCATTATGTCCACCGAATCCCAGTGAATTGCTAAGTGCATACTCAACAGGCTCCTCATAGCTGTCCTTGCAGTAATTGAGGTCAATCTCCTCATCAGGAGTCTCATAGCCAACAGTCTTATGTATAAATCCATCCTGGATTTCCTTCACACATGTTATAAACTCAACAGCTCCCGCTGCTCCGAGCAGATGTCCTATCATAGACTTTGTTGAATTGATTTTAAGATTTGCAGCCTCATCACCGAACGCAAGCTTGATTGCTCTTGTCTCAAAGAGATCATTGTGATGTGTGCCTGTTCCGTGAGCATTGATGTATTTTACATCTGCCGGTGTGACACCTGCATCGCTCATGGCATTAGTCATGGCTCTTGCTGCACCTGCGCCATCCTCCTGCGGAGATGTGATGTGGTATGCATCAGATGAGCAGCCGTATCCGACTACCTCTGCATAAATCTTTGCACCTCTTGCCTTTGCATGCTCAAGCTCTTCAAGGATAACTACTCCTGCGCCCTCACCCATTACAAAGCCGCTTCTGTTCTTGTCAAACGGAAGTGAACACTTTGTCGGATCATCTACTGTAGAAAGCGCTGTGAGTGCTGTAAATCCTGCGATTCCGATAGGACATACACTG
>PVMQ01001319.1_pt1 | contig 14154 bp, 14 predicted proteins | sample 1853411 | NCBI WGS metagenome assembly PVMQ01 (sample SAMN08533513, study PRJNA380276) | Human gut metagenome, whole genome shotgun sequencing project.
CGGAGGGATGGGATGCATTTATTCGGGAGATTGCAGGATATATCCGGTTTTATGAAAGCTATGAGGATATTTTAAATCCTTATATTTACCGGAAAGGAAGGCGGCCGGGAGAGCAGATCATCTGTCAGGTGATCTTTCACGAAGGCGGTCAGAGGCATGCATATCGGACAGAAGATGAAAGTCTGGAAGTAGGTGATCAGGTCATTGTTCCAGCAGGCCCATATTATCAGGAAATTCCGGCAAAGATTGTGGCGATTGATTATTATCAGACGGAGGATCTTCCCCAAGAGCTGCAAGCACTGGAGGAGATACAGAAAAAGTTGGAAGAATAACGTGGAACAAAGATACAAAAGATAAATGGAGAAGACAAGATGAATTATACGATCATGGAACTGATATGGCTGTTGTTGATCTACTCCTTTTTGGGATGGGTGATCGAGACCATAGTCGGTACGGTAAAAAAGAAGAAGTTTGTCAACCGCGGATTTTCGACAGGACCGTTCTGTCTGGTTTATGGAACGGCTGCCGTGTTTATGGCGGTTACCATGGAAGAACTTCGGGCGGATCCGGTATTTCAGCTGCTTGGTTGTGGTATACTTGCTACGATCATAGAATGGATGGCAGGAAAGATCCTGGAGCGTCTGAATCAGCATAAATGGTGGGATTATTCTGACAAAAAATGGAATTTTGACGGATATATCTGTCTGCAGTATTCTGTATTGTGGGCAGTTCTGGGATTTCTGGCAGTGCGGTATGCCAATGGATTTTTGATGTCCTTGTATCATATGATTCCGGGACTGATCAGGGAAGTTCTGCTTTGGGTTTTGATCGCAGGGATGCTTCTGGATATTTCTGCTTCACTGGCAGCAGTGTTTCATATCAGAAAAGAAATGCCCACAGCGATCCGGTGGAATCAGAAAGTGGCAGTCTGGACGCAGAAATTTGCCTTGATGATTGTTGGACATGTAGAAAAACGAATGGCAAAAGCGTATCCTGTTATTTTGGAGAAGACGGAAACACAGGCAAGAGAGGGAAAGTTTGCAGAAGGATGTGGATTCTACAAATTGTTCTGGCTGTTTTTGATCGGAGCAGTGCTGGGAGATTTTACAGAAACGATTTTTTGCCGTTTGACCTCCGGTGTCTGGATGAGCAGGAGCAGTCTTGTATGGGGACCGTTCAGTATTGTGTGGGGACTTGCTATTGCCATTGCTACCGCACTGTTATATAAAGACAGAGAAAAGCCGGACAGACACATTTTCTTTGTGGGTACATTTTTAGGCGGTGCATATGAATATGTGTGCAGCGTGTTTACGGAAATTGTATTTGGAAAAGTATTCTGGGATTACAGTAAGATTCCCTTTAATCTGGGAGGGCGTATCAATTTGTTGTACTGCTTTTTCTGGGGGATTGCTGCAGTTGTATGGATCAAGATACTGTATCCGAAATTTGCAGGATGGATTGAAAAGATCCCGGTGATCTGGGGCTATGTTCTGACCTGGATTTTAGTTGTGTTTATGGCGGTGAATATTCTGGTGTCCATGGCGGCGCTGGTTCGCTATGATATGCGTGCCAATGGAAAACCGGCAAAAAGTGGATGGGAAAAGGTAATTGATGAACATTTTGACGATGAAAGAATGGATCGGATCTATCCCAATGCAAAATCAAGATAGAAAAAGGCGGGAGAGCATGAAGGTATGCTTGTCCCGCCTTTGGCATTTTCTAATTTTTGTGGAATCGTACCAGGCCGATTCCCAGTGCACCGGGGCCGGTATGAGATCCGATGCTCATGGTAAGCGGAAGCTGGAATAATTCCAGATCCGGATATCGTTTTTTCATTTCTTCTCTGAAAAATTCCAAGGTATCTGTATCCATCTGTGTATAAGCGATTCCTGCTTTGAGTTGTCCCTGGTCGTGGAAAGTGGCAAGTCTCCCGGCAAGGTCTTTGTCAAGTGCTTTGCACATAGCTTTGAATGCGGATTTCATGCCTCTGGTTTTCGTATAAGCATCCAGCTTATCTCCCTGGATCGTAAGAACTGGTTTTAAATTCAGAACCGTTCCGATGGCAGCTGCAGCGGCTGTGATACGCCCCCCTTTTTTTAAATATTCTAATGTGTCCACAGCAATATAGATTGTGGCATCCAGCGCTTCCTGTTCCAGAGTCGCTTTGATCTGTGCGCCGGTAAATCCCTGACGGGCAAGTTCTATTGCATCCAGAACGGATTGTGCCTGAGTAACGGAAATCCGATGATTGTCTACCACATGAACTTTTCCTTCAAAATATTCTTCCTGTGCAAGAAGCAGGGCGGTCTGACAGGAATTACTCAATCCACTGGACATAGGAATGTGTACCACTTCGTCATGTTCCTGAAGCAGCTGATCCCACATCTTCATAACATCCGCAGGAGATGGCTGAGAAGTTGTTACAGGTTCCCCGGAAGCCAGCTTCTGGTAAAATTCTTCCGAAGTAATATTGCATCCTTCATAAAAGGTCTCTTCTCCGACAAGGACGGGCATTGGTAGAACATGGATGTGATACTGGCCGGCATCAGCAGGCATGATCCCACAGTTACTGTCTGTCATAATTGCTATCTTTGGCATAAAATCCTCCCTTGGTCTGTAACGCCGGCTTCTGTCATAAGCGGCGGAAATAGCTTACATATTGACCGTTATTTTAACAAGTGTTAAAATTATAGCAAATCAGAAAAATAAAAACAATGAACAATAATTGTAAAATGTTAGTTAATTATACAAAAAAGGAAAAGTGTAAATTATGGAAGACAGACGAGTGATCAAAACAAAGAAAAATCTGAAGGCAACTTTGATCGAGATGATGGGAGAAATACCTTTTGAGCAGATTGCGATTACAGAATTATGCAAACGTGCAGAAATCAGCAGGATTACATTTTATTCTCATTACAGCGATAAATATGCACTGGCGGATGATATTTTCAGTGATATGCTTCAGATTGGGACAGATATTTATCATATGAAACAAAAGAAAGAGAATCCAAAGAATAATATCGTGATGGGATACTGCAATATGTTAGACAGCATCCTTGAAGTTTATTATGAATGCTTTGAGTTTTTTCAGTACACCAGCCCTCAGAAAAATCCATATCTTGCGTTTGCATTTTATAACATCGTGTTAGAGACGATTGAAACCCATACCAATAAAATCCGAAAAAACAGGGAAGTGAAGTATTCTCCGAAAAAGATTGCCGGATTTTTGTGCTTTGGAATGCTTGGATTCATCAATGAAGCACAGGGAGAAAAGACCCCACTTGATGTGATTAAGAAAGAGGCAAATCAGCTCTTAAAAGATATGCTGCAGTCAGGGGTTCTGGTGAAATAAGCAGTTCCTAAAATTTTTGTAAAAAGAGAAGGAATGCGAGATTTTTTGAAAAAATTGTGTTAGAATACAAAAAAGCATATTATTTCTGGTTTTTCTAAGCGGAAAAATACCGCATCTTTTATTCTCATATCACATCAGAAACTCTCTATGCTTTTGATTCCATTTAAAATAGCAGAGAGGGATTGAGGGCAAGAGCAGTGTTGTATCCGAAATCTCCTGCATATTCAATTTAAGGAGGCAGATATCAATCGGGGACATAATGAGAAGTTGAAAGGTATGTGTAAATCCTTAAAAGACTATTCCGAATATACGGAAAGAGTCAGAAAGTATGCCAGAGATGTTCCCGTGGAAGAAGCTGTGGAACGGGCAATTCAAGAATGTATTGAGGAAGACATTCTGGCAGAATTTTTAAAACAAAATCGAGCGGAGGCGAAATCAGTGAGTATTTATGAATACGATCAGGAAAAACATATGAGACAAGAACGGGAAACATTCTGGGAAGAAGGACGAGAAGATCATTTAAAAGAACAGATCCAAAAGAAACTTGCAAGAGGAAAATCCATTTCTGTGATCGCAGAGGAGGTGGAAGAAGAGAAGTCTGTGATTGAGCAGATAATCCGGGAAATGGAAGAAAACAAGTAACAGATAATCGAAGAAGAGACATTTCTCTATCTGCTGAGAGATAGGGGAATGTCTCTTTTAAAGCACTCTACTTTGCATACTTACGTATCAGACAGGAGATCACACCTGCCAGACAAATACCAAAAAGTGCATTGTGCATGGAGCCGAACACATCAAGAGCGCCGTGGATTCCCTTGAGGATGTCCGGAGATTGCGGGACGATGCGGCTGATCCAGAATGAGGCATAAGAGCATATATAAATGAAAAGGAACGAAAAGAGTCCCCGTCCGGTATCTTCTTTGTAGATCTTGCGCCCTTCCCGGATGCGTACACGTGTCATGGCCCACAAAAAGGAAATGCATTCAAAAAGAAGAAAGAAACCGGCTACAGCGGCATAGGCTGCCAGAACGATATTTTTTTCTTCTGCCGCAGTCAGCGGATCTCCGTAAGGTGCGCAGCCTTTCCAGAAATTATAAGCTAAAAAGGCAGCAGTTCCTGCAATCAGTAAAAGGGAAACGAAACGGATCATAATACTGGCTGTTTTATAGATGGCTTTTCCGCCATATTTGGCAGTGGTTTTTACCGGAGCCAGGAGATTTCCCTTTTGTCTGGAGGAAGATGATTTTTTCTTGGGATACTCGTCTTCTCTGTTGGAGTTGGAATACGAAGACTGTGACTGCCGCGGTCTTTTTTGACGGGGAGATTCTTCTTCCCAATGCTGTGATTTCTGCCGTGAGCGTGGTGTGACAGTTCCGTTTTGGATAGGATCCATCAAAATGGTAGCATCGTCCTGAAGAGGCACTTGCAGTTTCTTTTTATTTTGCCGGGAAGGTTTGGGTTTTGGCTGTGATTTCAGATCTACCGTCTGAAATTCACGTTGTTGGGGTATGTCCTCATAATGAAAGACCGGATCGTCTTCGTAAGTGACTTCAAAATCCTGGTCAAAAAAATGTTCCTGATTATGTTTAGAATTCATGAAAATTCTCCTTTCGAATGTTCCTATTCTATCTTGTTTTGGAGAAATCCTCAAGAGTAAGAGTGGAAAATTTAGAAATTTTTAAGTAAAGATTTTTAAGGAAAGACCTTTTTCTCAAGCGAGATACACATTGACGCTATTTTTTATTTTGCGTATAATAGGGGCAATGGAAAAAATGGAGGCAGATTATGAAAATAAAAAAAGTGCTGGCAGGATTCCTGGCGGGGATCCTTTTGTTTCTGACACCCGGAGGCGCTGTATATGCAGAAGAATCGGCAGGAACACAACAGCAGGAATCAGAAGAAGCGGTATCAGCCGAAGAACAGGAAAAACAAGAAAAAGCAGCATCTTATGCAGAAAAGATCGAGACCAATGCCATTTCAAACTGGCCCCAGGGACCGGCAATCTATGCAGCGTCCGGGATCGTTATGGACATGAACAGCGGGGCAGTACTGTATGCCAAGAAAGCAGACGAACAAAGATATCCGGCAAGTATTACAAAGATTTTGAGTGTACTGACGGCATTGCAGTATGCAAAGACGACGGACACGGTTGCCTTTTCGGAAGACAGTATCTCTTTTTTGCAGTGGGATGATGCACAGATCGGGATGAAGCCGGGAGAAGAGATCAGCATGGAGTCCGCACTTTACGGAATGCTCCTGGCTTCTGCCAATGAAGTCTCTTATGCAGTGGCAGAAAATGTGGGAAGACAGTATTTACAGGGAGGCTATGCGGAATTTATCGAAGAGATGAACCGGATATCCCAGGAACTGGGATGCACGAATTCTCACTGGGTCAATGCAAACGGACTTCATGATGAGGGGCACTATACGACGGCTCATGATATGGCAAGGATCGCAGCGGCAGCCTATCAAAATGCAGAGTTTCGCAGACTGGAGAGTACGCTGGAATATAGAGTTCCTCCCACCAATCTGACAGCAGAAGAGCGGATTCTGGATCAGAATCACAAGATGCTCTGGCCGGAGAACTATTATTACTATGCGAATGCAAAAGCCGGAAAAACAGGATATACGGATCAGGCGAAGACCACGCTTGTGACCATGGCAGAAGGAAATGACATGCAGCTTGCAGCGGTGGTACTGCATACATACGGAGTGGATGCCTATACGGATACCCGTGCGATGTATGAGTATGCGTTTGCAAATTTTGAAAAGTTGAATTTGAAGGAATGGGAAGTGTCTGACGATATCGAAGCATTTGAAAAGGAAGATGCTTATGTAGTAGTCCCAAAAGGAACAGAATTTTCAGAATTAGAATCGGAATGGACGTTGGAAAACGAGAACAATGCAAAAGAACGCCAGGCAGCCGTGACTTATTTTTATCAGGGACATCCGGTGGGAAGTGCCAGGACAACCTTGTCAGAAGAGGCGTATTTGGAACTGACAGGGACGAAGAAGGAAGTGAAACCAGAGCCGGTAAAAAAGGAAAAAACAGAAACAAAAGAAAAAGATACTTCCAAACTGGCAGTTGTGATCGCATTGGTGATTTTTTTGCCGCTGGGATATGTTTTGTTAGTGTTTGTTTTATATAAACTGAATATGTGGTGGAGAAATCGAAAGAAATAGAAAAACTCCTTTCCAACTGTGAGTATGCAGTGGGAAGGGAGTTTTTTATTTTATATTGTATGATGTTTCAGATAAGAAAAATCATAAAGGAGATATCCCGTAAAGAGCAAAGTGGCTCCGAGCAGGAGAAAGAGGCAGGTAAAAACCAGGTCCGGCAGAGAATGCAGGTAGACAGACAGCGGCAGTTTGAATCCCAGAAAGGAAACGTGGAACATGGCTGTCAGTGAAAGGAGCAGAATTCCTGTTTTTTGAAAAAAGATCCGTGCCTTGACCCCATAATAGTCTTTTCGGGTGAGAGGAAGTGTCAGATATCTGCTGATACGAGGTGCGATGCTACCGTTTTCAGAAATGAGAAACAGCTGATGGTTCAGATAAGCACACAATCCAAAGATAGAAAGGATTCCCACTTTTGAAAGAAATGGAACCGTTGTGACGGAATCCGGGATTCGCCCGTTTTGGAGGTCAAGATAAATGGTTTGCATGTTCATCTGGATGGAGAGAACATAGCAGAAAAACAAAACTCCTGCAAACAGCCAGTATCCTTCCAAATGAAATTGTTTCTTTTCCAGAGTGTAGAGTGTATGTTTCATGTGGTAGTCACCTCCTGGGAATGACGGGACAGTAGGTCTCGTATTTGTGTATGTTTGGGATGCAGCTGTTTGGAAAGAAAGGCGTCCATCTGTTCCGGACAGTGGAAGGTGATCTTTCCGTTGTCTGCAAACAACAGATAATCGGCAAGGTTTGTCAAAGTTTCGGTAATATGAGAAGACATAAGAATTCCTATGTCTTCGTTTAAAATATCCTGCATCATAGATAAAAACTCTCTGCGAAATACCGGATCAAATCCCTCCAAAGGTTCATCCATCAGAAGAAAGCGAGGCTGATGTGCCAATACAAAACAAGTCTGCATTTTCATGTATTCCCCCTTGGAGAGCTGCCAGAGCTGTTTGGAAGGAGAAAAATCCATCCGATCCATGAAAGTATAGTATCGCTCTACGGACCAGTTGGCAAAATAAGGCCCCAGAATCTGTCCGTTTTCAAATGCAGATTTTTCCATGAAATAGGTGATTTCTTCGGACACATACCCAATCTGATTTTTGTAGTCTTTTGGATATTTTTTCATGGAGATGTTGTCCAGACTTACATTTCCGCTGCAGGTGGTATTAAGGCCTGCAAGACAGCGCAGCAGAGTTGATTTTCCGGATCCGTTCTTTCCCGCAAGAACCGTCAGATATCCACTTTCCAACTGGAAAGAAGTGGGGGCTAATTGAAAGTTTTTATAAGTTTTTGAAAGTTCACTGCAGATCAGTTCTGCCATATTAATCCCTGCCTTTCCATAAAAATTCGATCAGATCCTGTACCTCGTCCAGAGAGAGGGACAGTTTTTTCGCATCAGCAATGCACCCGGTAAGCGCGTGTTCCAATAAGACGAGTTGTTCTTCCTGTAAGGTGCGAAAATCCACCTGTTTCACAAAGAATCCTTTCCCGGGCTGAGAATAGATCAGATTTTCTGCTTCCAGTTCTTCATAGGCACGTTTTGTGGTGATTACGCTGATCTCCAGGTCTTTGGCCAGACTTCGGATGGAAGGAAGCATGTCGCCGGGAGAGAGCTCACCGCTTAGCATGGACTCTTTAAATGCCTGTACAAGCTGCTCATAAATCGGAAGTGAAGAATCCGGTTTTAACAAGATATTCAAGGTGTATCCCCTCCCTTTTGCGGCGCATATAGTTTTTCATAGGAAATCATATTATTTAAAAATGTGCGGATGCAATAGAACGCAGCAAAAAGATTTCCAAGCATGGCAAGGATCCAGAATCCTGCAAGCCAGACGTTCCATTCAAATTCTGTATACGACTGGCAGAATAAAATAATGTATTCCAGAACAAGCAGACAGAACCAGTAGATGTTGACCGCACTCATTCCTTTTCCCTCTGTGCTTGCATCCAGTTCAAGAGGGGCGTGTTTGTTTCCCTGATCTGCCTTCATGGAAAAGTCCAGGATCATAAAAACAGATAATAATATCAGCAGTGTGGATTTGAAATCCCCGGTAAATAAAAATGTGGTTTGAAAGTACAAAAGACACATCCCTTCCAGGAAAAGAAAGCAGATCAAAACTTTGATCCAAAAGTAAGAGCGCAGGGTTTTGCGTTTCAATCCGGTATCTGCCGGGCAAAAGTACATCGGTTTCAAAAGCCTGACAGGAAACTTGCGGGAAACTAAAATAGCAGAAAGTAAAAAACCTGCCAGTATGATAAAATAAAGAATGGCATTGCTTTGGACGGAATGCACCACATGATCCATCAGTTCGGCTTCCGGGAGCAGATATAATTCGGAATCAATGAGATACAGGCTGAAAACAAAACTAAAAACAAAAAGTGTGGAGAAATAGCAAAGTACCAGTGTTATAAGGATTCCAAGCCAGTGTTTCTTGAAATCAGACCACAATTGGTGAAAGATCAGTTTTGTCATTGTATCATCCCTCCTTTGTGAAAATAGCACAGAAGATCTTCCAGAGAAGGTCTGGTTACTGTCAGGTCACCAAAAACAGAATCATTTGTTTTGGTGGAGTCGATCAGGACTGAATTTCGATAGGAACCAAACTGATCACAGATGACCATCTGGGAGTCCAGATTTTCCAACTGTTCTTTTGAGCCATGTAAAAGCAGATAGCGTTCGGAAAGTTCTTCGCGGGTCAGATTCAGTACCAGCTTTCCCTGATCCATCAGCAGAATGTAATCTCCGATCCGATCCAGATCTTCGGTAATGTGTGTGGAGAACAGGATACTTCTGGTGCCATCCTCTACAATTTCCTGCATATAGCCCAGGAGTTCTTTGCGAAACAGCGGATCCAGGCCGGCGGCGGGTTCGTCCATCAGGAAGAGTTTTGCATCGTGTGAAAATGCAAAAGCAAGCTGAAAACGTGCTTTTTGACCTTTGGAGAGCTTGCTGATCTTTTTCCGGGGATCTACATCAAACCGTCTGCAGAATTCCAAAAACAGGTTGTGATCGTAACGGCTGTACAGAGCGCCGAAGCAGCGGGCATTGGTCTCCGCTTTGGTGTCTGCATCAAACAGGCATTCATCCAGAACCACACCAAGCTGATCTTTGGCCGCAATTTCTTCACTCTCCATAGAATGTCCGTTGACAAAAATCTGTCCTGAATCTTTTTCATATAGATTCAAAATGGTCTTTATAAGAGAAGTTTTTCCACATCCATTTCTGCCTACCAGCCCTGTGATATACCCGGGTTCCAGAGAAAAGGTAATGTCCTGCAGACAAAAATCCCCCAATTGTTTCTGAAGATGTGTGACTTCTAAGAGATGTTTCATGTGTATGCCCTCCTTTTTGCAAGTCTTACTGTATATATCTATATGAACAGTATATAAACAGTTGATGGAAAAGTCAATAGGGTTGGATAAAAAAGAGAAATAGCAGGATTAGAGATTGGGTTGCGATTGTTGGGAAAATTTCTTATACTATATTGTATTGGAGTTAATCTTTATATAGTCTTAATACAAAAGGATAAATCTTCATGCAGTCTTTAGATATGAGGTGTTAAATTTGACAGGAAGTGAAAAGGACGGTAAGAAAAAGATGAAATTTGAACGGACAGGAGACTGGAAACGGTTTCTGAAAGGATTTTGTGTAATGATAGGGATTCTTCTGGCAGCAACAGTGGTTTGCTTTTTGTTTCAACAACTGGGGTTTTCCGAAGAAAACATGATTATTGTGTATATTTTGGGCGTGTTGATCATTGCAATTATTACAGTGAACAGAGGATGGAGTGTTTTGTCCTCCCTGCTGAGTGTGTTGTTGTTTAATTTTTTGTTTACAGAGCCGGTATTTACATTTTCGGCTTATGGGTCCGGATATCCGATGACATTTATAATTGTATTTATTGCAGCCATGATCGTCAGTAATCTGGCAATCCAGATCAGACGACAAGGACACCGGGCAGAACAAATGGCACTTCGTACCCGGATTTTGCTGGAGACCAATCAGATGCTGCAGAAAGCAAAGGATGCAGAAGAAATGATGGAAGAAACTGCCAGACATCTGATGCGGATGATGGGAAAAACAGTGGTCTATTATCTGGCTTCAGATGGAACATTGATGGAGCCAAAGTTTTGTATGGCAGAATCTGATGTTACAGAAAAGGAAGTCTATTTGCAGCCGGAGGAGAGAACCATTGCACAATGGGTATTTGAAAATCGGAAACGGGCAGGTACGGGAACAGAAATTTATCCGGAGGCACATTGTCTGTATCTGGCAATCCGAAATGAAGACACGGTATATGGAGTCATCGGTATTGCTCTGGAAGAAATGAAGATGGATGTATATGAACAAAATTTAATCCTTTCGATTTTGGGAGAATGTGCGATGGCACTGGAAAAAGAGTGTTATAACCGGAAACGGGAGGAAGCACTGGCACAGGCAAAAAATGAACAATTGCGTGCCAATCTTCTGCGTTCGATTTCTCACGATCTTCGGACTCCTCTGACCAGTATTTCTGGAAATGCCGGAATTTTGCTAAATCGTGCATCGGCTTTGGGGGCAGAAAAGCAGAAACAGTTATATCAGGATATTTATGATGATTCGATGTGGTTGATCAATTTGGTAGAAAATTTGCTTTCTGTGACAAGATTGGAAGATGGAACGATGAACCTGAATCTGCAAATTGAACTGGTAGATGAGGTGATTGAGGAGGCGATGAAGCACATCAGCCGGGATCACTCGGAGTATGAGTTAATCTTTACTCCATCGGAGGAATTGTTGTTGGCAAAGATGGATTCTCGATTGATTATACAGGTGATTATTAATATTGTAGATAATGCGTTGAAGTATACACCAAAAGGTTCTGTCATCAAAGTTCATGCAGAAAAAAAGGAAAACATGATTGCCATTTCTATTGCAGACAATGGGCCAGGAATTGCGAATAATGCAAAGAAAAAAATTTTTGATATGTTTTATACTGCAGACAGTCAGATTGCAGATAGCAGAAGAGGGATGGGATTGGGATTGTTTCTTTGCAAATCTATTATACAGGCACATGGGGGAAAACTTTTGGTAGAGGACAACGTTCCGCATGGAACGATTTTTACATTTACATTGCAGGCAGAGGAGGTTACCTTAAATGAATAAACCACTGATTTTAGCTGTAGAGGATGATACAGCAGTAAGAAACCTAATTACCACTACATTAGAAACACAGGATTATCGTTTTCATACCGCATCCAATGGAGCGCAGGCCATTTTAGAGGCAGCATCTCAGAAACCAGATATTATGCTTCTGGATCTGGGGCTTCCAGATATGGATGGGGTGGAAGTGATCAAAAAAATCCGCTCCTGGTCGAATCTTCCGATTATTGTGATCAGTGCCAGAAGCGAGGACAGAGATAAGATAGAAGCATTGGATGCAGGAGCTGATGATTATCTGACAAAGCCATTTTCTGTGGAAGAATTGCTGGCAAGACTGCGTGTGATTCTGCGGAGATTACAGTATATGGAATCCAGTTCCTCTCAGGAAGAAAAAGAATTTGTCAATGGAGATCTTCGCATTGATTATGTATCTGGATGCGTATATCTCAAAGGGAAGGAGTTACACATGACTTCTACAGAGTATAAATTATTGACATTACTTGCCAAAAATGTTGGAAAAGTGTTGACGCATACTTATATTACAAAAGAAGTCTGGGGAAGTGCATGGGATAATGATGTGGCCTCTCTGCGTGTGTTTATGGCAACACTCAGAAAAAAAATCGAAGAAAACCCATCACAGCCGAAATATATCCAGACACATGTCGGGATTGGATATCGGATGCTGCGGGTAGCACAGTGAGTTTCTGGCAAAAAAGAAGGATTATCACATCAGGTGATGCGTCCTTCTTTTTTGATGTCTCTTTTTATTAAAATCTTTATACTTTTTTTATACAAATTTCCTTGAACTTAACACAGATTTTATTTGCAATGTCCTACAATAGGGAACAGCAAGGAGGAAAAAGATATGATGGATTTCATTGCAGTAGGAATTTTAATTGTTTGTTTTGGATGCGTGAAATTATTTGCAGATTTCTGCGAATCACAAGTCAATCCAAAAGAAAAATAGGGAGGCTGAGAAAATGATTGTTCTTGGAATTATTATTTTATTACTGGCAGGGTATCTTGTGTATGCACTGATACATCCGGAAAAATTGTGAGAAAAGAGAAAGGACAGCAACAGGAGGAAGAGAGATGTTACAGATTATACTCACACTGGCAATTTTCTTGATACTGGTCATTCCAATGGGAAAATATATGTATCACATCGCCACAAAGCAAAAAACATTTGCGGATAAGGTGTTCAATCCGATCGACAATTTTTTATATAAAATTTGCGGAATCAAACGAGAAGACATGGGCTGGAAAAAGTACGCGATGTCTTTAGTACTGGCAAATGCAGTAATGGTATTTATCGGCTATTTGATTTTACGATTACAGAATTTGCTGTTTTTAAATCCGAACGGAGCTGATGGAATGGAGGCAAGTCTTTCCTTCAATACGATCATCAGTTTTATGACAAACACAAACCTGCAGCATTATGCAGGAGAAAGCGGTCTTTCTTACGGAAGTCAGTTGTGTGTGATCATTTTTATGATGTTTACCTCAGCTGCCAGCGGTTATGCAGCATGTATGGCATTTTGCCGAGGAGTTTCCGGAAGAAAGATGGGAAACTTTTATGAAGATGTGATCCGCGTGACGACCAGAATCCTGATTCCGTTTTCGTTTGTAATCGGTCTTCTTCTGGTAAGTCAGGGAGTGCCGCAGACATTACAGGCAAATGAAACGATACAGACAATCGAAGGAAAGATGCAGGATCTGGCACTTGGACCGGTAGCCGCACTGGAAGCAATCAAGCATCTGGGAACAAACGGAGGTGGATTCTTCGGTGCAAACTCAGCGACACCGTTTGAGAACCCGACTGTTATTTCTAATATAATAGAAACGATTTCCATGATGATACTTCCGGGCTCTTGCGTTGTAGCATTTGGCCATATGATCCATGACAACAGAAAAGAAAATGCGGCGAGAAAAGCAGTTGCACCAAAACAGTTTGGCAAGCCAATGCTGATGGGAAGACAGGCAGCAGTGATTTTCGGAGCAATGTCCATCCTTTTTGTAGTGGGACTTGTAATCTGCTATTCTGCTGAGATGGCAGGCAATCCGGTGACTCATTCACTGGGACTTGCACAGGCCGGAAATATGGAAGGAAAAGAAACCCGGTTTGGAATCCCGCAATCTGCATTGTTTACAACGGTAACAACATCCTTTACAACCGGAACGGTTAACAATATGCACGATTCACTGACTCCGCTTGGCGGTCTGGTTCCAATGCTCCACATGATGCTCAACTGTGTTTTTGGTGGAAAAGGCGTTGGTTTGATGAATATGGTCATGTATGTAATCCTGGCAGTATTCATTTGCGGGCTGATGGTAGGACGTACACCAGAGTATCTGAATAAAAAGATTGAAGGCAAAGAGATGAAACTGGTGGCGCTTGTGATTTTGATCCATCCGCTGCTGATCCTTGGATTTTCTGCATTGGGTGTGGCAACACAGGCAGGACTGGAAGGAATCACAA
>PVMQ01001336.1_pt1 | contig 13885 bp, 8 predicted proteins | sample 1853411 | NCBI WGS metagenome assembly PVMQ01 (sample SAMN08533513, study PRJNA380276) | Human gut metagenome, whole genome shotgun sequencing project.
AAGGTGACAGCGTGCGCAATGGCAGCGCTCATGGCAATGGGGCTTGTTGGAACAGTGATGCCGGTTTACGCAAAAAGTAATCTGAAAAATGTAGACGATGTAGTTGAGATCAAGATGGCAGTGTGGACTTCCGGAGCTGCGGATATTTACAATAAAGCAGCGGAAGGGTTTAATCAGACTCATGATAATATAAAATTATCTGTGGAGATGCAGTCCGGAGATTATAACCAGTATCTTGGAGCAAAGACAGCGGCAAAAGATCTGCCGGATCTTTTTGAAGTAAGTTCTTATTCTCAGGTATATGATTTTGCACAGAACGGGCTGCTGGCAGACGTAAGCGATCATGAGTTTGTGGACAAACTTTATGACAATGCAAAAGAAGCAGTTACTTATGATGGCAAAGTGTGGGGATTTCCACAGATGTATGAATGGTGGGGTGTACTTTATAATAAAGATCTTTTTAAAAAAGCAGGAATTGAAAAAGTGCCGGAAACTTTTGATGAGATGAAAGCAGTCTGTGAAAAACTTCAGGCTGCGAATATTACACCATTTACCGCTATTTATAAAGATAACTGGACAGTAAGTCAGGAATTCTGCTCCTTATTCGGAGGAGTACTTGGTGGAAAAGATAAGATCGACAGCTGGCTGGATTCCATGAATAAGGGAGAAGGGAGCTTTAAGGTGGATGGCGTAGACAGAGTCTTTGATTTTATGGATCTTATGAAAGAAAATTCCGGACAGAATTATATGGATTCGGATGCGGCCACAGGATTTTATGCATTTGCAAACCAGGAAGCAGCAATGATCTTTCTTTCAGATGCGGCAACGATTTCTGTAGGAAGTGTAACACAGGATCTTCCCATCGGATTTTTTGCAGTTCCAGTAAGTGATAACGCAGATGATGCAGAAGTTGTGGCATGTGCAACAGATGCGATCGTGGCCAACGCAAACGGGGAACACTTGGATGAAGCCCTGGAAGTGCTTGATTATATCGGAGATGGCGGGGACTGGCTGAAAACAGTGACCAACAGCTACGGCGGCTTTATGGCTTGCATGGACATTGAAGCAGATGATGAAATTGCAAGTAAGGATTATTATAAAGATCTGAAAGCGTATATGGATGCAGGAAAGGTCAGAAGTACTTTGTGGAATCAGCTTCCAAGCGGAGCAAGCGATGTTCTGGGCGATGATGTTCAGGGATATTTTGCAGGAATAACCGATGAAGATCAGACACTGGATGCTCTTGATGAAGGATTTAAAAAGCTTGCAGAAGAATAAACACACAGGAAAACAGGCGGACTTTTAAAAGTCCGCCTGCTATATACGGGGGTAGGAAACATGTCGGACATTTTATACAGAAAACAGAAAAAATATTATTTCCTTCTTGTGCTGCCGGCACTGTGTATTTATACTTTTGCGCTGGCAGGACCGTTAATTTTTGGAACGATCCCGAATTCGTTTTTCAGTTGGAATCTGATCAAAGGAACGCATAACTGGATCGGAATAAAAAACTTTGTCGATTTGGTTCATGATAGAGATTTTATACAATCTATGTTTTTGACGTTTAAACTTGCAGTGGTTACGATTGTTCTGACCAATGTACTGGCTTTTTTTATAGCTCTGGCGTTGAATACACATATTTTCGGTAAGCCAGTGATCCGGGCGTTCTTTTTTATTCCGAATATTATCAGTGGAGTTATGATCGCCCTGGCGTGGACATTTATTTTTCAGAAAGTAACGCCAATAATTGGAGAACTTTTACATTCGGAAGCAGTAACAGGGTTTAGCTGGTTCGGGAGTTCAACGGCAGCATTTGCGGCGGTATCAGTGGTTACCGTGTGGCAGGGCCTGGGATTTTTGATGATCCTTTACATCACAGGTTTGCAGTCGATTCCTCTTGATGTGATGGAAGCGGCATGCATTGACGGATGTGTGGGACTGAATCGTATTATAAAAATCCAGCTTCCGCTTCTGATGCCAACGATTACGATCAATCTGTTTGTATCTATTGCAAATGCATTTAAAGCATTTGATATTAACTACGCTTTAACCGGCGGCGGACCTTCAAAAACAACACAGACGATCGCCATGAATATTTATGATGACGCATTTGGAACTTTTAATATGGGGTATGGCTGTGCGAAATCGGTGATCCTGTTTTTGATCATAGCAGCAATTTCCTTGATTCAGCTTAATATTACTAGAAAAAGAGAGGTGCAGTCATAATGACATGGAAAAAGAAAATTGCAGGTACCGCAGCAATGTTTATATTAGGCTTTATTTTTATTTTACCGGTATTGTGGATCGTTATGAATTCAATTAAAACAAGTCCGGAAATTGCGGCTGATTTTCTGGCATTACCAAAGTCTTTATATCTTGATAATTTTAAAAATGCCATGGAAAGCATGAATTTTTTAGTTGCATTAAAAAATTCTGTTGTGATTACATTGGGAGCTATGCTGGGAGGGCTGTTCGTATCGTTTGCCGGTGCTTTCGGAATCTCACATCTTCGTGGGAAAATCTCACAGAATCTGTATCTGTATTTTGTTTTCGGACAGATCGTGCCGTTTCATGCAGTTATGATTCCTATTTCTGTACTTGCTACAAATACCAATCTTACCAATTCCCTTGGAGGAATTATCATTCTTGATATTGGATTCTTCTGTGCGTTTGGAATTCTGACGTTTACGGGATTTTTGAAAAATGTACCTCGGGAGCTGGAAGAAGCAGCCGCAATAGATGGATGTGGAGTTTTTCGAATTATGACGCAGATCGTATTTCCACTTGTTAAACCAGCAACGGTTACCATTGGTGTATTGTTTTTTATGTGGTCCTGGAATGACTTTCTGCTTCCCAGTATTCTCATTGGAGACAGTGAACTGAGACCGCTGACGGTAAATCTTTTCATGTTCAGAAGTGCTACCAGCACACAGTGGAATCTGTTTATTGCAGGACTTACCTTGTGTATTATTCCCACAATTATCCTTTACATCTGTGCACAAAAATATATTACAAGCGGACTGACAATGGGAGCTGTAAAATAAAGGAGGAATGAAGATGCAGTTATTCAGGATCATTCCGTTGGAAAAAGATCTGTGGGCGATCAATGAAATAGATAAGACGGTTATGTATGTGATAAATGGAACAGAAAGAGCTCTTCTTCTGGATACGGGACTGGGACTTACCGATTTAAAAGAAGAAGTTTTGAAACTTTGTGGAGAAAAATCTCTGATTGTTGTAAATACTCATGCTCATGTGGATCATAATTCAGGAAATTATCAATTTGAAGAAGTATGTGTGGGAAGGTATGACGAACCTTTTTCCCATCAGATCGTAGACCAGGAGCTGAGAGAAATGTCTGAGCTCATGTTCTTTGAAATTCCTGAAAAAGAGGGATTTTCGTTTGAAATGTGGAATCCCGGACCGGCAAGAAAAATCTGTACAGTCAGGGATGGGGATATCTTTGATCTGGGAGATAAAAAACTTAAAGTTCTGGAAGTTCCCAGTCATACCCTGGGGTGTATTGCATTGTTTGAGGAGAAGAAAGGATGGCTTTTTACAGGAGATATCATGCTCACCTGGGAAGTGTGGGGACATTTGAATCCTGGAAAAAGTCCGCTTGCCCCATCTGCTTCTTTGCGTGTATACTATGAAAGCCTTTTAAAATTGAAGAAAATCAGAAAAAAAGTAAGCAGCGTTTTTCCTGCTCATGTCTGCGAAAAAGAAAAAGACTGTTATAAAAAGTATGCGTTATCTCCAGAAATTATAAATATATATTGTGACGGAATTGAGAAAATATTTTCAGGAGAACAGAAAGGTGAACCTTATTTTCATATGGTCGAAAACGGAAGTGTTGTGAAATTTACAACAGGTGGTATTGTCTATCAGAAAGATAGGATGAATTAAATAGGAAAATATCGGCAAGTTGATTGATTATAGATTCCCTCAAAAAAATCCCCTGTACGGTTCGGCGTTTGTACGTAGATCCGGCACAGGGGATTTTGGTGTTTATAAGATCAGACTTTCTGATATTCTTTCTTTTTCTCAGCCTTGGCTTCGCAGGTAAGCTCAACACCAAGCTTACGGAAGCTGATCACATCCACATCGGAAAGCATTACGGAAGTATGAGCCTGGCATCTACGGAGATTCGGGATCTGTTCCAGGGCAAGGCGTGCGGCATCGCTGGTTGCGGCACTCATGGAAAGGGCGATCAGGATCTCATCAATGTGAAGACGTGGATTTTTGCTTCCAAGATATTTGGTCTTCAGCTGCTGGATCGGATGGATGGCATCCGGGGAGATCACATGAAGCTCGTGATCGATTCCTGCCAGCTCTTTCAGGGCATTGAGAAGAAGCGCAGCGGATGCGCCGAGAAGATCGGAGGTTTTTCCGCATACGATCTTTCCGTCGGGAAGTTCCATAGCGGCGGCAGGGCCATTGGTTGCTTTTTCTTTTTCGAGGGCAGCCGGAACAACCTTACGGTCAGTGATCTCTGCATGAGCCTGCTGGAGAAGAAGCTCGATCTTACGTACCTCATTCTCTGTGCCGGAGCCGGAAACCAGAGCGTTCATGCTCTTATAATAACGGCGGATGATCTCCTGGCGGGAAGCCTCCTGGCATACTTCATCGTCAACGATGCAGTTACCTGCCATGTTGACACCCATATCTGTCGGAGATTTATAAGGGCAGCTGCCCATGATCTTCTCAAACATGGCCTGTACAACAGGGAAAACTTCTACGTCACGGTTGTAGTTGACGGTAGTTTTGCCGTAAGCCTCCAGATGGAACGGGTCGATCATGTTGACATCGTTCAGATCCGCAGTGGCAGCTTCGTAGGCAAGGTTTACCGGATGTTTCAGAGGAAGGTTCCAGATCGGGAAGGTCTCAAATTTTGCATAGCCGGCTTTTACTCCTCGTTTGTATTCGTGGTAAAGCTGGGAAAGGCAGGTCGCCATCTTTCCACTTCCTGGTCCCGGTGCTGTGATCACGACCAGAGGTCTGGTAGTTTCAATATAATCATTCTTTCCATAACCCTCGTCACTTACAATAAAGGAAGTGTTGCTTGGATAGCCGGGGATCAGGTAAAGCTTGTAGACACGGATTCCCAGTTTCTCCAGACGTTTTTTGAAGAGATCGGCACTTTCCTGGCCGGAGTACTGTGTGATGCATACGCTTCCCACATACAGGCCACGGCTTGAAAACTCATCCATAAGACGGAGTACATCTTCGTCATAGGTGATCCCAAGATCGCCACGTATTTTATTCTTGTCAATGTCATTGGCACTGATAACAATAACGATCTCCGCCTGATCAGAAAGCTGCATCAGCATGCGGAGCTTGCTGTCCGGTTCAAAACCCGGAAGAACACGGGATGCATGGTAGTCGTCAAACAGTTTGCCGCCGAATTCAAGATAAAGCTTGTTGCCGAACTGACCGATTCTTTCACGGATGTGTTCTGACTGCATTTTCAGATATTTGTCATTATCAAAACCTATTTTCATTTGTCTGATTTCCTCTCCTCTTTAATTTTCCAATTCACTGGGAACAGTATACTACAACTTTACGTTCACTGGCAATATCCAATGCGGTGTTTTTTCGATGGTATTTTTGTAATCTCGCAGTTGATTTATATGGTTTTTCTCTTTATAATAAAGAAATGACAAGAGGAGGAAAAAAATGAATAATCAACTGAATAATGATCAGGACGGGAAGCGACCTGACAACAAAGATCCCAGGCAGGGATCAGGTAAAAATCATCAGTCGATTCTGGCTTTTCTGATATGCCTCCTGGTCACACTGGTGTGCTTCGCGTTGTTTACCAATATGCTGAAGGATAACAGCAGTGAGATCTCCTATGATAAATTTATCGATATGGTGGATAAGGACCAGGTTAAGGAAGTAACGATCCAGTCCAGTACATTGACGATCGTACCCAAGAAAAAGAATTCCAAGTACGAGGATATGAGCTATTACACCACGAAGACCGAAGACAGTACAGCACTTACCAAGAGACTGGAAGGAAAGGGAATCAAGTTTGAGACCGATCCGCCGGATGTTTTTGGTGAATTTGTTGCAATGATCCTGAGCGTGGTTCTGCCGACATTGCTTCTGTTCGGACTTCTGATGTTTTCCATGCGCCGCATGAACAAAGGCGGCGGGATCATGGGCATAGGCGTAGGCAAGAGCAAAGCCAAGGCATATGTGCAGCAGGAAACGGGCGTTTCCTTTAAGGATGTGGCAGGTCAGGATGAAGCCAAGGAATCTCTCCAGGAAGTTGTGGATTTTCTTCATAACCCCGGAAAATACACAGCCATCGGAGCCAAGCTACCTAAGGGCGCACTTCTTGTAGGCCCTCCGGGAACCGGTAAGACATTACTTGCCAAGGCAGTTGCAGGTGAAGCGCAGGTACCGTTCTTCTCTCTTTCCGGCTCGGAATTTGTGGAGATGTTTGTGGGCGTGGGTGCCTCACGTGTCCGTGACCTTTTCGAGGAAGCCAAGAAGAATGCTCCGTGTATCGTATTTATCGATGAGATCGATGCCATTGGTAAAAGCCGTGATTCCCGCTATGGCGGCGGAAATGATGAGCGTGAGCAGACATTGAACCAGCTGCTTGCGGAGATGGATGGCTTTGATACATCCAAGGGACTTCTGATCCTTGCTGCGACCAACAGACCGGAGGTTCTTGATCCGGCTCTTCTCCGTCCGGGACGTTTTGACAGACGTGTGATCGTTGACAGACCGGATCTTAAAGGAAGGGTGGATATCCTGAAGGTACATGCCAAGAACGTGCTTCTGGATGACACCGTTGATTTTGAAGCTATTGCACTTGCAACTTCCGGTGCGGTAGGCTCTGATCTTGCCAATATGATCAATGAGGCTGCGATCCTTGCAGTCAAGAAGGGACGTAAAGCTGTATCACAGAAGGACCTGGAAGAATCCGTAGAGGTAGTTCTGGTGGGAAAAGAGAAGAAGGATCGTATCTTAAGCAAACAGGAACGCCGGATCGTATCCTACCATGAAGTCGGACACGCACTGGTAAATGCACTCCAGAAGGATGCGGAGCCTGTACAGAAGATCACCATCGTACCCCGTACCATGGGAGCACTGGGTTACGTTATGCAGGTACCTGAGGAAGAAAAATATCTCAACACCAAGAAAGAGCTGGAAGCTATGCTGGTAGGCTATCTTGGCGGACGTGCTGCAGAGGAGATCGTTTTTGACACAGTCACTACAGGTGCTGCCAATGATATTGAGCAGGCTACCAAGGTGGCCAGAGCCATGATCACACAGTATGGTATGTCAGAGAAGTTCGGACTGATGGGACTTGCCACACAGGAGAACCAGTATCTCAGCGGAAGAGCAGTTTTAAACTGTGGTGATGATACCGCAACAGAGATCGATCATGAGGTGATGAAGCTTCTCCACCATTCCTATGAGGAAGCCAAGAGGATCCTTGGAAGTCACAGAACAGAGATGGATAAGATCGCAGAATATCTGATCCGCAAGGAAACCATTACAGGTAAAGAGTTCATGAAGATCCTCCGTGCAGTTCAGCAGGGCCTGGATATCCCGGAGAATCTGGATGATCTGGTACTTTCCGAGGATGAAAAAGAAGTGTCCAATAAACAGGATATTGAAATGATCGCGGAAAATAACGAGGCTGCAAAAAGTACAGAATCGGTTCAGTTCAGACCGGAGATATCCGGACAGGAACTGACAGAGGATATGCAGGCACCGGAGAAAACAGAAGAATCTGCTCAGACAACAGATAGCGATCATGCAGAAACAGAAGAAAAGCCGGGATCACAGGCATAAAACAGATCATAAGAAAACCGGGAGAAATCCCGGTTTTCTTATTACTGTAATAGTAAAACAGGAGAATAAAGTATGTTCATAATCGAGGAAGAATTAAAGAAGCTTCCGGCAAAACCGGGAGTTTATATCATGCATGGCGAGAAAGACGAGATCATCTATGTGGGAAAAGCCATAAGCCTTAAGAATCGTGTGCGCCAGTATTTCCAGAGCAGTCGTAATAAAGGTGCCAAGATTGAACGGATGGTTACACATATTACCAGATTTGAGTACATTATTACGGATTCGGAGCTGGAAGCCCTTGTGCTGGAGTGTAATCTTATCAAGGAACATCGTCCGAAATATAATACCATGCTCAAAGATGACAAGAGCTATCCGTTTATTAAGGTGACAGTTCATGAGCCATACCCGAGAGTGCTTTTTGCCAGGAGAATGAAAAAGGACAAGGCAAGATATTTTGGTCCCTATACAAGCGGCGGAGCAGTAAAGGACGTGATCGAACTGGTGCGGAAGCTGTATCAGGTACGCTCCTGCAACCGCAGTCTTCCGAGAGATACCGGAAAGGACCGGCCCTGTCTGTACTATCATATGAAGCAGTGCAAGGCACCCTGCCAGGGATATGTCAGCCAGGAAGAATACCGGAAGAATATCAATAAGGTGATCAAATTTCTGAATGGAGATTTTCAGGACGCCATTAGTGAGCTGATGGAAAAAATGCAGAAAGCTTCGGAGGAAATGCGCTACGAAGATGCTATGGAATACCGGGACCTGATCAGCAGTATCCGGAAGATCGGGGAACGGCAGAAGATCACCGGCTACGGGCAGGAAGACAGAGACATCATTGCAGTAGCCATGGATGACAGTGAAGACCTCAGGGATCAGGATGCGGTTGTCCAGGTGTTTTTTATCCGGGATGGCAGGCTGATCGGCAGAGATCATTTTTATCTCCGTGTGGCAAAAGGTGATACAAAGGCGCAGGTCCTTTCCAGCTTTCTGAAACAGTTTTATGCGGGAACGCCATTTATCCCATCTGAGATCATGCTGCAAAGTGAGATTGAAGATGCAGATATCATCGAGGAGTGGCTGTCAGGAAGGAGAAAGCAGAAGGTACACATTCGGGTCCCGAAGAAGGGAACCAAGGAAAAGCTGGTAGAACTTGCCCTGGAAAATGCCCGTATGGTACTTGCCAAGGACAGAGAACGGATCAGGCGGGAGGAAGGACGAACCATCGGAGCTGTTCACGAGGTGGAAGAATGGCTGGGCTTGAAAAATGTGGTGCGCATGGAAGCCTATGATATTTCAAATATCAGTGGCTTTGAGTCTGTGGGATCCATGGTAGTCTATGAAAAAGGACGTCCCAAACGCAGTGATTACCGTAAGTTCAAGATCAAATGGGTACAGGGACCCAACGATTATGCCAGCATGGAAGAGGTTCTGACCCGAAGGTTCACTCATGAGAGTAACGGAGAATTTGACAGCTTTGCAAGGCTTCCGGATCTGATCCTGATGGATGGTGGAAGAGGGCAGGTAAATATCGCTCTGAAGGTGTTGAATGAGCTTGGGATAAGCATCCCGGTCTGCGGTATGGTCAAGGATGATCATCATCGGACGAGAGGCCTGTATTTCAACAATGTGGAGATTCCTATTGACACATCCGGCGAAGGCTTCCGTCTGATCACCAGGATCCAGGATGAAGCCCATCGGTTTGCCATTGAATACCATCGTTCCCTCAGGAGCAGGGAACAGGTCCATTCTATCCTGGATGATATCCCGGGGATCGGTGATACCAGGAGGAAAGCCCTTCTGCGTAAATTTAAATCTGTGGAAAATATCCGGGATGCATCGGAGAAAGAACTGGCACAGACAGAGAGCATGAATGCCAGAAGCGCCCGTCAGGTCTATGAATTTTTTCATAAATCCTGATGCTGCATTGCAGTTTCAGCAGTGATTGTGTATAATTAAAGATAAGGTGTCTCACGCCTCGGTAAAACGGCAGTGAGAATGCAAACTTTCAGCGAAAAGGAGACAAAAGTATGAAGGGTGTACAGTTGACAAAGATGGTACAGGAACTGGAGCTTAATAATCTGACTCCGGAGATCAACAGACCTGCGCTTCAGCTTACCGGATATCTGGAGCATTTTGCCAATGAACGAGTTCAGATCATCGGATATGTAGAGTATACGTATCTGATGCAGCTTAATGAGGAGGAGAGACGTTTTAAATATGAACGTTTCATTTCCAGCAAGATCCCATGTGTTATTTTCAGTACCATGACTCGTCCGTCTCAGGACATGATCGATCTGGCTGTTAAATATAATGTTCCGACATTTGTGACAGAAAGAACAACTTCCAGTTTTATGGCAGAGATCATCCGTTGGCTGGGCGTGCAGCTTGCACCATGTATTTCTATTCATGGTGTGCTGGTTGATGTTTACGGCGAGGGAATCCTGATCACAGGTGAGAGCGGTATCGGTAAGAGTGAGGCAGCCCTGGAGCTGATCAAGAGAGGTCATCGTCTTGTCAGTGATGATGTTGTTGAGATCCGTAAGGTCAGTGACGTAACACTGGTGGGATCTGCGCCGGATATCACACGTCACTTTATCGAACTTCGTGGTATCGGTATCATCGATGTAAAAACACTGTTCGGTGTTGAGAGCGTTAAGGATACCCAGTCTATCGATCTCGTGATCAAGCTTGAGGAGTGGGACAGAGACAAGGAATACGATCGTCTTGGACTGCATGAGGAGTATACAGAGTACCTTGGAAATAAGGTAGTATGCCATTCTCTTCCGATCCGTCCGGGCCGTAACCTGGCGATCATCGTTGAGGCAGCGGCTGTCAATCACAGACAGAAGAAGATGGGATACAATGCGGCAGAGGCTCTGTACAAGCGTGTACAGGCAAATCTTGCGAAAAAAAGAGAAAATCCGGATGACGAAGAATAAGAGAGGGTAAGAAATGGGAACATATTGTTTTGGAATCGATGTAGGTGGAACAACTGTAAAATGCGGACTTTTCCGTACGGATGGTACTCTTGTTGAGAAATGGGAGATTCCAACCCGTAAAGAAAACAATGGAGATCAGATCCTTCCTGATGTGGCAGCAGCAGTAAATGCCAAGATGGAAGAAAAGGGTATCTCCAAAGAGGAGGTGGAAGGCGTCGGGATCGGTGTTCCGGGACCGGTAAACTCCAAAGGCGAAGTATCACGTGCAGTAAATCTCTTCTGGGGATATAAGAACGTTGTGGGAGAGATGGAAGAACTTACAGGTCTTCATGCGGAAGCTGGAAATGACGCCAATGTAGCGGCATTGGGAGAGGCATGGAAGGGTGCTGCAGCAGGCTCCTCCGATGTGATCATGGTCACACTTGGAACAGGTGTAGGCGGTGGTATCATTGTTGATGGAAAGATCGTGACCGGACATCACGGAGCTGGCGGTGAGATCGGACATGCCAATGTGGATCATCATGAAACAGAATCCTGCAACTGCGGAAACAGGGGCTGTCTGGAACAGTATGCTTCTGCGACCGGAATTGTCCGCATGGCAAAAAAAGAGCTTGCAGCTTCCGGTGAGAACAGTGTTCTCAGAGATGCCGAAGAGATTTCAGCAAAAGCAGTTCTGGACGCATTTAAGGAGAATGATCCGGTAGCTGTAGCAACCATGGAAAAGGTCGGAGAGCAGCTGGGTGGTGCTCTTGCCATTATTTGCTGTGTGACAGATCCGGAGACCATTGTTATCGGCGGAGGAGTTTCCAAGGCCGGACAGCCGCTTATTGACTGTATCCGGAAATATTACAGAGAGTATGCTTTTGAATCCTGCAAGGATACTCCTATCGTGATCGCGACACTTGGCAATGATGCAGGAATCTACGGTGCAGCCAAGATGGTACTTTAACCGAACCAGGGAAGTACCCTGCTTCAATTGCGAAAAGTAATAAGCGGTGGGTGGGACTTGCCTGAACTGATAAACTGCGAGACAGTAAGAAGTTATTAAAAGTAAAAAAAGTGGTTTCCATATTTCAGGAAACCACTTTTTTTATATGTTGTTTATGAAAGATACCTATAATGGAGATCATTCATAATATTCTACCGGATCTTCGCCGGTGTCATCGCCACCGGTATCATTGCTGTTATCATAGCTGCCGTCATCACCACCGGTGTTGTCGTCTGTTCCGGAATTGTCAGTATCATCACCGGTATTATCGGAACCGTCATCGGAATTGTCAGTATTGTCAGTGTCGGTGCTGTCAGTACTGTCCGGAGCTGCGCTTGGAATCGCTTCAGCTGCTGCATCGGTATCGGCGTCCGTATCTTCGTTATAATAATAGTCCTCTTCATCGTAATCGCTGCTGCCGTAGAAATGCTGATCACAGTATTCGGTGGGAAGACTGGAGATATCAAAATACTCTGTGATAGTCGGGCATCCGGATCTGGGAAGAAGACCGGTTTCTGCGCAGACACTGGCTTTTTCCACACTGGAAGGCATATCGAAATCTCTGTCCTCCAGGCCCTCGTGGATACGGGTCATAACCTTTTTCCAGAGATTTTTGTGGAAGTTACGGGCATCTTCCGGAATTTTTTCGTTGTTGTCATAGCCGGACCATACTGCACAGGTGTAGTACGGTGTGTAGCCTACGAACCACAGGTCATTGTAGTCCTCTGTAGTACCTGTTTTTCCGGCTACAGTCATATTGTCCAGCTGGCAGGCGGTACCGGTACCTTTTTTTACAACGTCTTCCATGGCGCTTGTAAGAAGATAAGCGGTACTGTCTTTGATCACAGATCTGGAAACGGAGGAGTTCTCGATCAGAACATTTCCGTCATGATCAAGGATCTGTGTATAATAGATCGGTTTGATATAGTTCCCGCCATTAGCAATGGCTGCATATGCAGCACAAAGTTCCACGTTCTTGACACCTTTGGTGATACCGCCAAGAGCAGTAGCCAGGTTGGCGTCACTCCAGATATTTCCGTTGGCATCTTTATCTGCCTCAGTTCCGTGAGCTAGTGTGGTGAAACCGAAATCATCCAGATATTTAAGGCCGAGAGCCGGGGTAACCTGCTCCAGGCATTTAACAGCTACAACGTTGATAGAATTCTGGATCGCTTTGCGGATGGTGGTCTCGCCGCCGTAGCTTCTTGAGGCGTTGTTGACAGGAGATCCGTCCGGGTATTCGTAAGGCTCATCCATAAAGGTTGTAGCAAGGGTATCGCCTTTTTCGTTCAGCGCCGGTGCATAGGTGGAAACGATCTTAAAGGTAGAACCAGGCTGTCTGGTCGTATCAGTGGCACGGTTCAGAGTCAGGCTGGCTGTTTTTTCACCACGGCCTCCGATCAGGGCTTTTACGTAACCGGTATGCTGGTCAATGACAGTCATGGAAGACTGTGGCTGTGGCGCAAAGTTTACACGCTCAGATACTACGGTGCTTCCGTCTGCCAGGATGTTAGCCTTGTATTGATCCACATACTGCTGACCTTCTTCAGGAGAATCAAAGAGAAGATCAAATTCCGGATCCTGATCACGGAAATACAGCTGCAGCATTTCTTTGCTGTAGTTTGTCTGTTTTCCATCCGGGCTTTGTACAGTCAGTGCATAATCCAGTTCATACTGAACATTGGCCGGATAGTTATCAGGATTTGCATATTCCTCATCAAGGATCTGCTGCATGTTGGAATCCAGGGTTGTCATGATCTTCAGACCACCGCTGTAAAGAAGATTGGTAGCCTGTGTCTTGGTATATCCTTTAATGTTCATCAGGTCGCTGATGACCTGATTGGTAACCTCATCTTCGAAATACGTGTAAACGGTACTTTCTTCTTCGGTGTTCTCAAGCTGTGCGGCCTGGATACGGGAATAAACGTCATCATTCAGTGCTGCATTATATTCATCCTGTGAGATGTAATTCTGATCCAGCATGTGATCCAAGACTTCCTTCCGTCTCTTGGAGTTTGCCTTTGGATTGGTGATCGGATTGAATTTGGTAGGGTTCTGCGTGATGCCGGCAAGGGTGGCACATTCAGAAAGATTCAGATCCCATACGTCTTTGTTAAAGTATTTTTTGGAAGCGGCCTGT
>PVMQ01001373.1_pt1 | contig 13430 bp, 10 predicted proteins | sample 1853411 | NCBI WGS metagenome assembly PVMQ01 (sample SAMN08533513, study PRJNA380276) | Human gut metagenome, whole genome shotgun sequencing project.
GACGATATCAAATGATTCACGATGCTTCGATGCATATTCTTCCGCACGTGAATGATACGCTTTAATATTTTCAAGCTTCGTTTCTGCAATGACATGATTTAAGAAATTAACGCGTTTTCCTAGGGAATCGACTAAATCCATCTTTAAATGTGGAAAAACGATTTTAACAGGTAAAGCTGGGAATCCAGCTCCTGATCCAACATCACATAATGTTTTGCAGTTGTGGATATCTTCAAACATTAAAAAGCCAAGTAACGAATCATAGAAATGCTTTAAATAAACTTCATTTACTTCTGTAATTCCAGTTAAGTTCATTTTCTCGTTCCACTCAACTAATAATTCATAATAACGATGTAACTGCCATTTTTGTTCTTCAGTTAACTCAATTCCAAATTCTTTTACCTTGTCATAAAATTGTTCCGGTGTCATATCTTCCACTCCTTACTACATAAAGAGTTAAGAAAGTCTCCTCTCTTAACTCTGATTTATTATTCACTTACTTTATTTGCACGTCCTGATTCAATGTAAACCATTAAAATTGAAATATCCGCTGGATTTACCCCTGAAATACGACTTGCTTGACCAATCGTTAATGGTCGAATGTCTTTTAACTTTTGTTTTGCTTCAATCGCTAAGTTTGGCACATCATCGTAATCGATATGATCCGGGATTTTTTTCTCTTCAACTTTTTGAACTTTTTCTACTTGTTGAAGAGCCTTATTAATATATCCTTCATACTTAACTTGAATTTCTAATTGCTCAATTGCTTCAGCAGAAATTGATTCATTTTTCTCTTCAATTAAGTTGTGGATATGTTCATAAGTAATCTCTGGACGTTTTAATAATTCTAATGCCGTAATTCCATCCTTTAATGGTGATGATGGAATTGTCGCTAAATACTCATTAGTATTTCCTTTAGGTGTAATTTTAATTTCAGATAAACGTTCTTTTTCTGCTGCAATCTCAGCTTTTTTATCTAAGAATGCTGCGTATTTTTCATCATTAATTAACCCTACTTGACGACCATATTCACGTAAACGCAAATCAGCATTATCATGACGTAATAATAAACGATACTCCGCACGAGAAGTTAATAAACGATAAGGTTCTAATGTTCCTTTTGTAACTAGATCATCAATTAATACCCCAATATAAGCTTCACTACGTTTTAAAATTAATGGATCTTTTCCTTGAACACGAAGGGCAGCATTAATTCCAGCCATGATTCCTTGACCCGCTGCTTCTTCATATCCACTTGTTCCGTTAATTTGTCCAGCACTATATAAGTTTTTAACTAATTTAGTTTCTAATGATGGCCATAATTGGACAGGCTTAATCGCATCATACTCAATGGCGTACGCATATTTAACAATGCGGCAATTTTCAAGACCTGGAATCGTACGAATCATTTGCTCTTGAACATCGCGTGGTAAACTACTTGAGAACCCTTGAACATAAATTTCAGGGATGTGTTTACTTTCTGGCTCTAAAAAGATTTGATGACGAGGCTTATCATTAAAACGAACAATTTTATCCTCAATTGATGGACAATAACGTGGCCCAACCCCTTCAACCACTCCAGAATACATTGACGAACGCTCTAAGTTATCCATAATAATACGATGTGTTTCTTCACCTGTATAAGTTAAATAACATGGCACTTGATCTTCAAGTGGTAAATGATCTTTAGTGTCAAAACTAAACGCACGAATGACGTCATCCCCAGGTTGAATTTCTGTTTTAGAGAAATCAACACTATCCGCTGCAACACGAGGTGGTGTTCCTGTTTTTAAACGGAATAATTCAAACCCTAAATCTTTTAAGTGTTGAGATAATCCTAATGAGGTCTTCGCACCATCTGGGCCACTTAACGTAATCTCATCACTAATCATAACTTTTGAATGCATGTAAGTTCCTGTTGTTAAAATAACCGTTTTTGAGAAAATTTGTTCCCCAGTTTCTAACTGAATTCCCTTCACTTCTGCGTCTTCAACAATTAACTTATCCACAATTGCTTCTTTAACGTCTAAATTTTCTTGTGCTAAAACTGTTTTTTGCATCTCACGAGGGTATTCCACTTTATCTGCTTGAGCACGAAGTGCACGAACCGCTGGACCTTTCCCTGTGTTTAACATACGCATTTGAATATGCGTTTTATCTGTATTAACACCCATTTCTCCACCTAAAGCATCAATCTCACGAACTACGATTCCTTTCGCTGGTCCACCGATGGCTGGATTACATGGCATATGTCCAATACGATTAATATCTCCAGTTACCATTAACGTTTTGCAACCCATTCGTGCTGGAGCAAGAGCTGCTTCAATTCCGGCATGCCCTCCACCTACGACGATTACATCATATATCATAAAGCTCACTCCTTACAGTAAACAAATAAACTTCAACTCTATCAAAAGACTATTCTTATTTTACATCTAAAACTCGACAATAAACAATAAAAATAACATCTGTGTATAAAATAGTAAACAAAAATCGATAATATAAAACAACTTTTTAGCTTTTTTCCTACATTTTTAAATTAAAAATGAAAATCATTATTCAATATCCAGTTTTTGTAACAGAAAAAAGTTGTTATTCAAAACGGTATATATCATAATAGACATATCAATGTCGTATACTCATTCGATTTGAACTTTTATTATGACAACAGGGGGGAGACTTGCATGCTAGTTTTAAAGAATGTGAATAAGATTTTTCATGATACACATGCCGTCGTGGATTTAAATCTTAGTCTTCAAAAAGGAGAAATTTATGGTTTACTTGGCGCGAATGGAGCTGGAAAAACCACAACCTTTCGTATGATTTTAGGTCTTTATGAGCAGACGTCTGGTGAAATTACGTGGGACGGTCAGAAGATGAATGAATCAATTAATGATCTTCTCGGTTATTTACCTGAAGAACGAGCACTACTTCAAAAATTAACGGTTAAAACACAAGTTAGCTATTTAGCCATGCTAAAAGGAATGTCTGAAGATAAAACTGAAAAAGAACTAGATGCGTGGCTTGAAAAATTTAATATCTCCGACTATAAAAACAAAAAAATTAAAGAATTATCAAAAGGTAATCAACAAAAAGTTCAATTTATTTGCGCCGTTATCCACAATCCCGAACTCATTATTTTAGATGAACCCTTCACTGGTCTTGATCCTATTAATCTGGAAATGATGAAAGAAGAAATTATTAACTTTAAAAACCAAGGAAAAACAATTATCTTCTCTTCTCATAGAATGGAACATATTGAAACCCTCTGCGATCGTCTAACAATTCTTCGCAAAGGACGCACCGTTTTACAAGGCCAACTCAAAGAAATTAAACAAAGTTACAATGCAAGAACGATTTTAATTCAAGGAAAGCTTGATGCCGATTACTTAAAATCAATTCCTCATGTCGTTGAGGTGACTCGCCAGCAAGACGATTGGTGCGTCCGAATTGATCATAAACAGCATACCTCAACCATCTTCAATGCTTTAAAACCTGAACATTCCATTGAAAAATTCCTCGTGTGTGAGCCATCACTACATGAAATTTTTATTGAAAAGGTGGGACAAGCCTATGAAGAGTAGTAAGTTTTGGAATTATGTTTTGTATAACTATTTACGTAAAATTAAAAGTAAAGCTTTTATTGGATTTAATATCTTTCTAATCATTGTTGGATTACTCATCAGCCAACTCGGATCCATCGTTAAATTTTTTAATGAAACTTTTGATTACTCTGAAACAATTTATATTGTGGATGAAACAAATCAACTCTATTCACAATTTCAAAAAGATTTTAATAATTTATTACCTGAAGTGATCTTAGAACAAGGGACTGAGTCAGAAGACGTTCTTAACCAAAAAGTCGAAGATGGGGATATCTCAGCCTATTTCATCATCAACTACAATGAACAAAATCTCCTTAGTGCAACCTATGTGGCCAAAGATTTTTCTAACAGCTCTTACTACACCATTGGAGAGCAAGTTCTTTCAGGTTATAACAAGCAAATTGCTATGAAATCGGCGAAGCTGACTCAAGAGCAAGTTAATTTACTCAATCAAAACTTCTCAATGGAAAAAATCTCATTAGATGAAAATGCACAAACCGCTGAGGAATCAATGGGCAACTTAGCCATAGCTTATATTGCCATTATCCTCATCTTCTTATTTTCATATCTTTACTCGGTCTATGCCGGTCAAGAAATCATGGAAGAGAAAACATCAAGAGTCATGGAAATTATTATTACTTCCATTTCGCCAATCAAACAACTTTACGGAAAAATTGTGTATAACAGCTTATACGCCTTAACGCAACTTACCATTTTCATGGTCTTATTCACTATTTCAATTCAATACATGCTAAAGAGTTTGCCTACCGAAGTACTTGATACGGTCTCAGTCATGATTTCTCCCGAACAAGCAAAAATCGTTATTTACATCATTATTTTTGCTATCGTTGCTTACCTAGTCTATCTCGTAAGTGTAAGCTCAATTATCAGTTCTGTGGAAGAATATCAAATCGCCATTTCACCTATCATGGTCATTGGACTCGTTTCATTCTACATCGGAATCTTTGGAATGACTGCACCTGAGGCACCCTTTATCAAAATCATGTCCATGATTCCATTCATTTCACCTTATATCATGCCACTTCGCGTCGCTACAATGACCGTATCAACCCCAATGATTTGGCTTTCAATTGCCTTAAACATTGTTGTGATCGTCGTGATTCTAACATATGGAGCACGTGTTTACAAAAATGGAGTCTTGAACTACTCAGGTGATTCAGTCATCAAAAAATTTATTCAGGCAACAAAAAAATCATAACTTGATTACTCCGACCAACTCTTGTAGTTGGTCTTTTTTTAACAAAAAAATCCCCTGAACTGGAGATTTTCTTTCATTTAAACTCGAACGCTCCAATGACTAACCATACCAATTTCTTCTGAAACAATACATTCAAGTTATATCTCCAATCACCTTATGTAAAAAAAACAAATATCTTGTGGATATAGTTCGCACCACTTCTACTCAAGTTAAAATCACCACAAAAATTCCATTAAATCCTACGTCTAAAATAGACAATAAAACATGATGAATCACTTCAATTGTTGAGTCTGGCGTATCAAGTTTTACCTGATTTTTCAAGGGCAATGATCCGCACTAATTCCCATATATGAGCATAGAAATCCTCCTTACAATTGACCTCTTTTTAACGAGATATTTCCTTGTAGGGGAGATTCACCAAAAGTTATCCATCTTATCCACAAGCTCTTTCTTCTAATTTGAACTAATTTTATGATTAATCATTAGCGAACTTTTGCATAGTTTGTCGAAACTTATCAAATGTATTCCACTAGCCTGTGTATAACTGTTCATTTATCCACACAAAAAAAAGAGCCTAGCGGCTCTTAACTACTCCATACGAACTGGAACAATTAATTGAATTGTTGTTTCATCGTATTGATCACGTAAAATAAATGGACGCATATCACCATTGAAACTCATAATTACATCTGAATTATTGATTGCCTTTAAAGCATCGATGATAAATAAAGCACTACATGCAATACGTAATTCTCCACCTGAAATCATTTCAACTTGAACTTCTTCTTCAACTTTTCCAACCTCTGGAGAATTTGCTGTAATTAATAACTTACCTTCTTCAGGTAAAATATTTAATTTAACAACATTTGAAACTTGATCACGTGCAATTAAAGCAGCACGATCAAATGCATTATATAATTCATGATAATTTGCTTTGATTTCAATCCCGAATGTCGTTGGAACGAATTCTTTTGTTTCTGGATAAATCCCATCTAATAAACGAGATTGGAATGAAATATTTCCAATTTGGAATAAAATTTGATTATTTGCTAAATAGACATCCACTGATTCATGAGAATCATCTAAAATTTTTGATAACTCGATTAAACTACGTCCTGGAATAACAATGTTAAATGGTTCATGTAACTTGTTTAACGGAACAAGCTTTTTCGATAAACGGAAGCTATCTGTTGCTACACACATTAACTCATCTGCATCATAACGGAAATTAACCCCTGTTAACACTGGACGGTTTTCACTATTTGCTGTTGAGAATACCGTTTGACGAATAATCGTTTTTAATAATTGTTTTTCTAAATGAATTGGATTATCATGTTTGATTAACTCAATATTTGGATATTGAGTCACATCAAATCCATTTAACGTATACTCACTTCGTCCACATTTAATTGTGACATAATTTCCTTCAAATGTACTGATTTCGATATTGTCACCATTTAATTTTTTAATAATTTCAATAAAATATTTCCCTGGAATAATGATTGATCCGACAGAATCAATTTGAATCACTTGCGTATCGTTTACCTCTAACGGTAAAAAAGTATTAATCGTAATATCTGAATCACTCGTTGTTAAGTAAAGACCTTCTTCTGCAACAACAAACTTAATCCCTGTTAACACTGGAAGTGGTGTCTTTGTAGGAATTGCCTTGCTAATATACGACAGCTGGGTTAGTAACAATTGACGATCAACTTTAATTTTCAACTTAATCACTCCTATATAATTATATATTATAGCTTTTTAATAATCTTTTTAGTAATAAATTTTGTGGATATAGGGGATAATGACTAAAAACATCATAAAATTGAGGTTTTAGCCTTGTGGATAACTTGTGGATAGTGTGTAGATAAACCGTCATTTTCTCTCCACTTACCTGTTTATAAGTTAAGATAGAACTTGTTTTAAATCGCTAATTGCTTTTTTAAGTTCATCACTTTCTTTAAGCTCTTTTTCAATCTTTTCACAACCATGCATAATCGTTGTGTGATCTCGTCCGCTAAAAGCTTCCCCGATTTTTGGGAACGAGCTTCCCGTTAATTCACGTGTTAAAAACATCGCAACTTGTCGAGCATACGCAATATTTTTCTTACGTTTTTTCGATAAAATGTCAGCAACCGACACATCGTAGTACGCTCCGACTTCTTTAATAATGTTATTCACATCTACTTTTGAATTTTTTTGCTCTGCTTTAAATAGATCTCTTAACGCTTCATTTGCCAGTTCAATCGTAAAGTCTGAATTATTAATTGTCGCATAAAAAATCAATCGTTTCAATGCCCCTTCTAATGTACGAACATTACTATTAAACTTACTTGCGATAAATTCTAAAACTTCCTCTGGGAATTCTTCTAGATTAATATTTTCTCCGGCCAATTTTTTCTTCATGATCTCGATGCGCGTTTGCGTATCTGGAATTTGAATATCAGCTTGCAATCCCCATTCAAAACGTGAAGTTAAACGATCCATGATATCTTTTAAATCAGATGCTGGACGATCTGATGTAATAACAATTTGCTTATTATTATTATAAAGTTCATTGAACGTATTGAAAAACTCAGTTTGTGTTTGTTCTTTTTTAGATAAAAACTGAATATCATCAATTAATAAAACATCAATATTACGATACTTTTCTTTAAATGCTTCAAAATTATTATCTAGCGTCGCATGACGATAATCATCAATAAACTTCTCTGATGTACAATATAAAATTCGAGATGAAGGATTATCATCTAAAATGAAATTTCCAATTGCTTGCATTAAATGTGTCTTTCCTAGACCTACCCCACCGAAAATATAAAGTGGATTGGCAACTTCTCCTGGACGTTCTGCAACCTGTAAAGCAATCATATACGCTAAACGATTGCTTTTCCCCGCAACAAAGCGATCAAACGTATACGTCGTATTTAAGTTTCCACGATAATATTTTGGAAGATTAGGATCGGGTTTGGTTAAATCAAATGCTTGCTGATCATTTTTTACATAATCATTCGTAATAAATTTAACATCGTAGTTGAAACCTGATACTTCAGCAATCATTTCAACAACTTCTTTTAAATAAAATTTATCTAGCATAAATTGTTCGTGATTATTTTGAACCACAACATACATTTTATTATTTTTAACTTTATACACTTTCTTTGGAGTGCTAAAGAACATATCAAAAGATTGTTGAGAAATATTCGATTTTAATCGATCAATAGCATCATCCCATATTCGTTGATATTTTTCCACCGCATACACCTCATCCTAAAGTCTCTTCTATCAACATTATAGCATAACAAAATATTAAAAAAGTCCACAATGTTCAAAAAATCAACAAAAAGTTATAAACATGCTTGTGGATATGTGATATCATTTAACAAACTCCTACACTTTTCGACAATCGACAGTGGATAACTCACAGCAATTTTATTGATAATATCAACGTTTTTCACATTTATCCCCAATATCCACAGAGTAAGGTATAAACACCGTGTCGAATTGTGAATAATATTGTGGAATAAAAAAGTTAAGTGGTGTATAACTCATCTATATTCACATATCCACAATGGATAACTTTTGGATACACATATATCCAAAAAGTAATGATTGACTTTATAGTGATGATTCACTATAATATTGAACTATGCTATGGTATAAAACTCTTAGGAGGTGTTATAGATGAAACGTACTTGGCAACCAAACAAACGTAAACGTGCAAAAACTCATGGTTTCCGCGCTCGTATGGCAACACCAGGAGGACGCAATGTTTTAGCTCGTCGTCGTAAAAAAGGTAGAAAAGTGTTATGTGCATAAGACCACTCTTTAAAGTGGTCTTTTTACTAGCTAAAAAAATATAGCGGGTGAGAACATGCAAAAAAGTTATCGAATTAAAAAAAGTCAAGAAATTGAACAAGTCATGAAACGAGGACGTTCAAAAGCGAATCCTTACTTTATTGTATATAAGTATGCCAATAAAGAGACTGACAACTTCAGAATTGCAATCTCAGTTGGGAAAAAAATCGGAAAAGCCTTTGAACGTAATAAAATCAAACGCTACATCCGTAACGTCACAACTGAACATAAGCATGAAATGAATCCAGATTATGATTACTTCGTAATCGCTCGTAAAGGCGTAAAAGATTTAGACTATGCAACTTTTAAAGAAAAATTAGAACAACTATATAAAAAAATGGATATTATTCCAAAATAAAAAGGATTACAATTGTATTAGGACGTGTCGACCATCTGTTGAAATAAAAACTGGCAGACATTCATAGCATGGATTCAAACGTTGGTCGGAAATATTTCAAAGAAAGAAGTGATTTAGATGAAATCCAAAATATTCGAAGGAAAAGTTATGGATGATATCATTGTGGCAGCACAGAATCATTTTCATCACGACCAACAACATTTGACGATTCATGTATTGGAAGAGAAAAAAGGGATCTTCGGAATTGGAGCCTATGTTAAAGCAAAGGTCACATTAAATCTTGATCCAATCGAAGAAGGAAAAAAATATCTTCTTCAACTACTTAGTGATTTATGTTTAGAAGGAACTGTCGAAGTAGATTCGGCACAACATTCTGTCACATTTAACATAGACAGCAATAACAATGGAATGATTATTGGCCGTGAAGGAAAAACACTTCAAGCCATTCAAACCTTAACTAGCCAAGTCGTGAATCAATATACCAAATCTCATTTAAAAGTACTTGTGGATATTAACGGCTATAAACAACAACACAACCAAAAAATTGAGTACTTCGCACGCAAAATTGCTAAAGAAGTCACTCAAACAAAAATCGATGCTAAACTTGATCCGATGAATGCATACGATCGCCGATTAATCCATCAAGCTTTATCTGATTGGAAACACATCCAGACCGTGTCTGAAGGTGCCGATCCGAACCGATACATTATGATTAAATATAAACGATAAATAGACCTCCAAAGAGGTCTATTTTGACGTTTTTTTAGAGAAAGTGTTAAAATAAATACATCTAGAATAAAATTTAAATAAAATTAACATAACTGTAATGGAGGTGTCCACATGTTACAAGATACAATTGCGGGAATTGCAACCGCAATGGGTGAAGGTGCCATTTCAATTATTCGTGTTAGTGGAGATGACGCTTTACCAATTGCTAATAAACTATTCCGTGGTAAAGATTTAACAACAGTACCGAGCCATACCATTAACTATGGTTTTATATATGATCCTGAAACAAATAAAAAAGTCGATGAAGTATTAGTCTCTGTTATGCGAGCACCTAAAACATTCACAGTCGAAGACGTCGTTGAAATTAACTGTCACGGTGGAATCTTAGTCACAAATAAAATTCTTGAATTATTATTGGTGGCTGGTGCACGAATCGCTGAACCAGGAGAATTTACAAAACGTGCGTTCTTAAATGGACGTATCGACTTAGCACAAGCTGAATCAATCATGGACATTATTCACGCCAAAAGTGAACAATCCTTATCACTTGCTTTAAATGGATTAGATGGACGTGTATCTCGCCTAATCAAAGAAATGCGCGAAGAAATTTTAAATATTGTTGCTAACATCGAAGTTAACATCGACTATCCAGAGTACGATGATGTGGAAGAAATGACGAATGACATTTTACTTCCTCGTTCAATCGAGATTCACGAAAAAATGTTAAAACTACTCGACACAGCTAAAACAGGGAAAATCCTACGAGATGGAATTAAAACTGCAATTATCGGGCGTCCTAACGTCGGAAAATCGAGCCTTCTCAATCAATTAATGCGCGAAGAAAAAGCTATCGTAACCAACATTGCTGGAACAACACGCGACACAGTAGAAGGATATATCAATATCGGGGGATTAACCTTAAACTTAATTGATACAGCTGGAATTCGTGAAACGAAAGATATCGTTGAGGCGATTGGTGTCGAAAAATCTAAGAAATTAATCAATGAAGCCGAATTAGTCTTACTTGTTTTAAATAATAATGAAGCATTAACTGCTGATGATCGTGAATTATTACAATTAACTGCCGATAAAAATCGTATCATCATCTTAAATAAAACTGACTTAGAAACTAACATTGAACGTTCTGAATTACCATCGTATGTAGAAACATCAATGGTACTTGAGCAAGGAATCGAAGTCTTAGAAAATAGTATCAAAAAAATGTTTGAAATCGGGGACATTGGTTCATCTGATATGACTTACTTATCAAATGCACGCCATATTGCAAAATTAAAACAAGCCATTACTTCAATTGAAGATGCCATCAATGCTATGCAAATGGGAATGCTTGTGGATATGGTAGAAATCGATATAAAAAATGCCTGGTATTCACTTGGAGAAATTCTAGGAGAAGAAATTGGAGATTCGTTACTAGATGAACTCTTCAGTAAATTCTGTTTAGGTAAATAAAAAAGATTAGAGAGTTTTATCTCTAATCTTTTTTTATGCACTAATACAGGAAAAATATCTCAAAATTAAAATAAAATGCATCTTATTTTCGTGTTATAATTCCGCTTGCTTCTATTCTAAAATTTCGACAATAAAATAAGTTATCTACACACTGTAAACAACTCTGTGGACAATAATCGACACTTATCTACAACTTATTCACAAGATACACACAGGTATAAACATGGTAAAATCGACATTTTCAGACGTTTATCCACATTATTCACAACATTTATTATTATTGTTATTATTATAAATAAAAATATATAATATAATATAATATAATATCAAACTTTGTCGTAAATAAAAAAATTCATCCATATTCTTTAATAAAGAATATGGCCAGCTATCTGAATTAAATTAAATTAATTTTATCTTAATATAAATTTCTCAATTAAAATTTAACCCCCAGATATTAAAACAAATTCCTTTAAAATATGTATTAACCTGAATTATTCATGACCATTCAAAAAAAGCTGTGGACAGACTAAATTTTAGTCTAAACCACAGCTTTTTATCGTTTTGATTTTAAATTTGAGTCAATTGATACTCCAAATCTCTAAAAAAGGGTAGACTCCCCCCTTGGTGATGTGTTTCTCTAAAAAATATCTCATTTTCAAAGAACGACTTCAGTCACTTACTCTAACTGAATGGCCTGAATCGTTTTTAAACAATGATGGAAAACTTCTTTGTAAGGATGGTGACTACAGAGTTTGAACATGATTCTTCGTGATTGTTTCACTCGCTTGGCAGCGATTTTAATGAGTTTGATCCGTAAGGTTTCAATCTGCATCTTAGAAAACTCATGAGGTAATGTTAATCGTCTGAATCCATTGATGAGATTGTAAGCTAACACCATGAGTTGAATTCGGTTAACATTTGTCATCCAGTGCTTATGACTGACTTTATCCATTCTAAATCCATTTTTACACTCTTTGATATAGTTTTCCATCGTCCCACGTTTAGCGTATAGACTGATAACCATCTCCGGTCTTGTTTCCATGTTCGTCACTAAAAATAAATAATCGGGAATAAGTTCGCCTGCTTTTCGTCTCACTTGAACGATGACACGTCTTGGCCGATCCCAACTTTTTGCTTGATACTCAAACTCCCCATAGAATTGTTGAGAATATTGAAGTGAACACTCTTCCAAAAAAACATCCATTACTTCTTTAGCTAAACGATAGAGAGTAGCATTTGCCTTTAAACGGATCACATAGTTTGTGTTTAACGTTTCGCATAACTTATACAGTTCCTTATGAGCAAATCCACTATCTCCGCGAACGATTCGATAGCTCGATGGAAACCTCTTTTGATAGTGTGATAATAAGGGACCGATAAAAGAAACGATATTTCGTGAGGTATAAACATTCCCCGCACGAAGCTCAACTTTTAAACAGTCTCCAGTCATTCCATCAAAAACCATGAGAGGATGAAAGCCTTGTGCTTGATAGTGGGCATTAAAGGCCTTCCCATATTGATGACCATAGGTTTGAAAATGAGTGGAATCCACATCAAAAATAAAATGATTAGGCGTTTCGACTTGATAAAATTGCGATAATAGTTTTTGATTGATGAGTTCAAATTGCTTGCTTGTTTCCTTCGTCAATCGATGAGTAAAACGAGATAAAGTCGGTTGAGAAGCTAACGAGGGCTTATCAAGCAAAGTAGTTAATAAAGGGTCAACTCGTAACTCATCCGCATCATCAGCACAGTGATAACCAGCAATGGTTTGATAAATTTGTTGGAGACAGAGGTCGTGATTCGTATGAGTTCGAATCGCCTGATCAGTCTCTAAATAAAAATACTGTTTTAAGAGTTCTGGAAACTTCATGTGATGCATAAATTCTTGGATTAACAACAGTCCTGCATCCGACGTTAAATCCCCACCCTTGAAATTAAATTTAATCTTTTTATTGAAACGAAGTTGTTCTTGATGTATCATAAAAATGTAATCTCTCCTTAGTTTTGGTTTGGCGATTAAAACGATATCAAAAGAGAGATTATTTTCATAGTAAAATGCTTCACTTAAAAGGTGAAATAAAAAATAAAGAAAAAGCGTTGATTCCACTAAGGACTCAACGCTTTTTACATTTTTATAGTGAATAATTTAGGATTAATTATATGTGGAGGAAAGTTCTTTTGACTTGTTAAT
>PVMQ01001376.1_pt1 | contig 13418 bp, 10 predicted proteins | sample 1853411 | NCBI WGS metagenome assembly PVMQ01 (sample SAMN08533513, study PRJNA380276) | Human gut metagenome, whole genome shotgun sequencing project.
GTGGCTGCAAAGCAGCCGCCTAAAAATGTCAAGGTACTCGCTATTTTGCGTTTACTCTTTTCCACTCACTATCTACATTTATTTTTCATCATCTGATAATTTTTCTGTCCTAGAATTCTGTTAGCGTAATATAAATCGTATTTTAAATTGTCGAGTTACAAGAGGAACTACATAATTTAGATACTCTTTATAAGGAAGTTCTCTCTTCTAAAACACTTCTGGTGTTTAAGATTCTCCAAAATCCTTTCCATACTATATTTTTTCTCTACTTACACCAGGTACAAAACATTCATCTGGAAGATAAACGGTCTTATAAACTGTTAGTGAATCAATCTTAATTAGCCAAGTTCTATCTATTCCTAGTAGTTCAAGCAAGTAAACAAATATTCTGAAAAACCCTAGATCATCATAAAGTAAAAACTATGAAACAATTTTTATATTTTGTTTGATTATATTCTTCCAAAACAAATCTTAATCTTGCCAAATTATTAGTAATACAATATCTGCATCCATTTAATAGACTTCCTATATACACGGTTTGCTTATCATATATCGCTATAACTTTATTTTTTTCTTTGATGTATCCAAGGTTTAATCCTTGCGCTATATATCTCCCTACATTTTCTGCTCACAAAATCTCTAACCATAAAAAACTCATCAATATTACATATTGAATTTACAACTATAAATGTGGATAAAACGATAATAGTAACAGGAATAGCCAAAAGCAATAAATACAAATAATTATACGGTGTAATTTCTATATTCAATATAATTCCTGTATACAAAGAAATCAATAGTACATTAACTACAACCCTTTTTACATTCGACCAACTGTTTTTTTTCAAAATCTTTTGATTTGTATAAATAATATCAACGCAACTTCTATATATAAATGCAACAATTGTTCCAAACAAAACTCCAACCATTCCGAATTTTCTTAGCGCAATAATAGATATAAGTAGATTTATGACTGATTCAATCAACGCATGTGTCTGTGTCTCCTTAAAATATCCTGAAACACTCGGCGTTAAGGTGGCACAATTTTTATATGAATGAAGTATTTTCATGATCATAAAAACTACTGGAAATGCATTATTTACATAATTTATATCCGCTCCAGCTGTATACAAAATTAAAAATGGTTTGACAAATATAAATGTTACTACCATTAAGGACGATGTAAGGCAAATATAGTATGTCTCATAACAATTAAAAATTTTTTTATAATAATCAACACCTTTATAAAAAGCATTCCCAAAAATAAACTGTACACCTGAATTTACACTTGTTGCGACCATATATACAATGTTAAATATCATATTATATACACTATATATACTTACTGCTTTCAAATCACAAAATGCAGTCAATAATATTACATCCGTACTATTTGTAATCAAACCACATATTTGATGCACTACCGCAGAGTTTTTTCCTTTTAAAGAAGAGTAATCTGGCTTAACTTTCATATCAAGCCATGTGTAATTCTTCTTAACATATCGGTAAACAAAATACATCTGTACCAGCGATGTAACGCAATACATGAATTGCACGAAAATTATATTCAGATGTATACTCAACAAATAAATTTTAATAAAACTATTCAGTACCGTAACAATAGTATTGATATTAGTAATATAATACAAATCGCCTTTTGCATTTATCAAAATAGAATATTTCCCTTGGAAAAAGAAGTTAATTACACTCGGAAGGCCAAATAAAATAACAATGACAAATACAAACCAATAATCCATTTTTGAATCTACTAGAAATGGATATACAAAAGCACATACTATAACTGCTATTAAATACATTCCCCCTATCTTTCTATATGAATTTTGAGTTGCAACTACAATTTGACTTACCTTATAATTATCACTTTGTGCAATTGGCTTGTATAAAGCCTGTATAGCAGCCGCCCCCAAGCCAGCTTCTAACAGCGCCAAATAGGACATCACCTGTCCTACTGATGATAACAATCCATTAATTTCTGATCCATAGGAAACTATAACGAATCTTGGGATCAAAATTCCAATTAACAACGTTATAATCTGTCCCAAAATAGACCAAATAATATTTCTTACTCCTTTATTAAAATTCATTAAAACACTCCTACTACATTAATGATTCGATAATATATTTACACCCTACCATGAAATGAATATTATAAAAAATTTTAAACACTGTAAGTTTAACCCCACAAGGATTTATCGAATTAATTGCAGTAATAAAATTATTGTCTTTTAATAATTTTTTCATGGAATCGTTGTAGTCGTCATCCACAACTTTAGCCGCTTCCAATTCGACAAGATATGCCTTATATGTATAGCGTCGTAACTCACTAATATCCTCTGTATCAATTTTCAACTGAATTATTTCATCTGTTTTACGTGCTACTTTTTTACTGATTAAAAATCTTTCGCCCCACTTACGTTTGCTGACATGGTTTATATTTATAACCTGTCTATAATAATACAGCGCTTTATCCGTTGTTATAAATGTGGTAATATGCTTACAATACTCCATATTGAAAAGATAATCTTCATAACACACACAATTCTCATCAAAGCGAATATTGTAATGGAATAAAGTTTTTTTCAAAAAAAGTTTATTCCACGGTGATGCAAAAAAAGTTTTTAAAAAAAGTTTATTCCACGGCGCTGTGTCATTACTTGACATAGCATAATTCATACCACTTATTTTTGTCTCTGTTTTACCTGTAGCATCTACTATATAATCGTAATGACCGAAGGAAATCAGCTCAACATTATATTCTTTCGTTAAATCATGTAGTGTTTGAAAATAATTGTTCGCAACAAAATCATCAGAATCAACAAAAAGAATATATTCGCCAGATGCAGCTTCAATCCCTCTATTTCGAGCAGCAGATACTCCTTTATTCTGAAGCTGATTGATTATCACTACATTCGAATATTTTTTTTGAAATTCTTCACACACTTCTAAACTTCGATCAGTTGAGCAGTCATTTACAAGAATCAGCTCATAATCAGTGTATTCCTGATTTAGTAGGCTAGAAATACACTGATTAATATATTTTTCCGCATTATATACCGGAATAATTACACTAAACTTAGGCATCTTTATCTCCACTCAATCCCAAAAATTGTCTGTATGTTTCATCTGTTGAATATGTAAACTTCAGACTGTTTTTCTTAATCTCCTGATAAAATAGTACATCTGTTATTGCTTTTTTTATTGCCGAATAAATACCATCTACCGAATTATCTGCTCTAATTCCACATGTATTAGGCAGGATTTCTTTTAATGCAGGATAATCCCCTGCAACCACTGGTGTTCCTAAAATTAAAGACTCCATTACAACCATCCCATATGATTCCCAAGTAGACGTAAGAACAAAAAGATCTGCTTCCTTTATATATGGATATGGATTGCTTTTAACACCAATCAAGCTTATTGTATCCATAAGGTTATGTTGCTCTATCATTGCCTGTAATTTCTCTCTATCTGGACCATCTCCAACAATCGTCCAATGGAATTTAATATTATCCTGTACAAGCAATTTGCAAATTTCTGGAATCCTTTGGTGGTTTTTTTGATTGAAAAAGTCTATCCTGGAGACTGTAACAATGTTAAATGTTTTTGTATTATATAGATTTTTTTCCTTTTTCGCATTCATTTTGATTGCATCTACATCAAAAATATTGTAAACCGTCTGTAACTTACCTTTTAATATTGGATAATGCCGTAATAGACTTTCACAGGTAGCATCAGACACGCCGGCAATTATATCCATTTTAGAGATGCAACTATCCCAAGAGGACATATCCCCCATATGATCAGGATCTCCATGCCAAAATCCAACATGTATATCAGCATTTACCTTATATCTGGCAACATAATAGTCTACAGGACCCTGTCTAAACCCGATAGCAATATCATATTTCTCTTCAATATTCAATTTTTCAAAAACCCATCGGTTCCATAAATTCAGTTTATTTAATATTTTCTTTATCAAACCAATGATCAATCCGCTACATTTCCCACAGAGATTTTTTTCAAAAATGCTATAAATTCCAAAATTCCAAAATTTAGATCTCTTATCTAGCTCTAACAAATTTACTCTTTTATCAAATCCCATTGGCAAACTATCTGCTTTAGGTAAATTTAAGATTGACACTTCGTGTCCCCTTTGAATAAGTTCTTTTGTTATATTTTTTAATGATGAGGTTATTCCCCCAACCTCAAAATCTGATACTACAAATAAACATTTCATATGAATTCCTCTTACTGTTAAACGGTACAGCTTTAAAAAGCATCTCCTATCTTCTGATAATCTTCAATAACTCAAAAGAGAGTTTTGGCATATATGGAAAAATAAGACAAAACATCTTATCTTTTTTATTCATAAATGAGTTCTGTATGCTTATTTTCGTCTCCCTTAACAAATTTATACATTTCATAATAAATTCTTGATTATTGATATAATCAGTTTTTGACATAATCGCCAACGCTGTCCTTACTTGATATGCAGCATAAGCTTCGGCATATGGAACAATGCTTGGATTATATTTTATAACTTCTTTCATAATCGTTTCAGCATTATAGACCGCATCTTTAGAAGAACGGCCAAATCCTCCTCTTGATATACTCATTGTTCTAGTATAATAGTTATATCCATAATACTCTATCTCTAGAATTTCGACTTTTTCCTCTATCAAAATATATGATAAAAACAAAAAATCTTCATTTAATATGCCTTCTTCAAATCTTCGTTCTACCAAAAGATCTTTGTAAAAAATCTTATCACAAACAGAGCATGATTTTTTTCTTTGAAGAATCTCCTTGAGAAATTCATCGGATTTATATGTCGTAGCGTCACCTGTATTAATATATTTCTCTATAGGATTATATACTTCATCTACAGCCTTCATTTTCATGGATACAATCCCATTATGATTTCCAGCATACTGCATAAGGTGTTGGACAGCATCTGTCTCTAAATAGTCATCACTATCTAAAAACATTACGTATTGTCCCGTACAAACATCTAGTCCAGCGTTTCGTGCACTAGATAATCCACCGTTTTGCTTATCAACTATCCTGATACGGCAATCCTCATTTGCATATTTTTTACAAACAACTATAGAATCATCTGGTGAACCATCATTTACCAAAATAATTTCTATGTTTTTATATGATTGTCCAATTACACTCTGTACACACTTATCAAGATATTTTCGTGTATTGTATATCGGTATTATAATACTCACTTTATAATCAAACATCTGCTTCGTCATCCCACCCTTACTTCTATATGCTAATTACATTTACTTATTTTTCTTTACAATCCAAGACTCCAAAATGGTACATATGAACGTGCAATACTTGAAGATCCAAAAAAAATATAAGAAAGGCTTATTCCACTAATAGCAAAATAAAGAATACCTCTTATTCTCTCATCATCTATTAAATATATTGTTTTTGGAACTAATACACAGAGAGACACACTAAAAAATAGACTAAGACGAAAAAATTCTCCCAGTATTGAAGTAAAACATTGGAACACAGTACCAATGAACGCCATCAAATATAGTAGTGCATTATTCTCATCTTCACGTAAAACGACATCCTTGTAAATGTAACACATAGCAAGCAAGCCAATCTGTATAATCAGCATTGTATAGTTTAGACTGGACGCATACGACGTACCATAAATATTATATCTGTCCTGAGTAAAAAACATTGAGGCAATTCTCATAACTATACCATTTTGGGTTATACCCATTCCTAACGCAATGAGCACTACTATCCACCATTTGAGATTTATTTTCTTCACATAACTTAATGGGTATATAATCAAAAACACAAGCGACGAATTGTGGAAACCAAATGCAATCAAACAGCATAATAAAAAGGGGATAAGTTTTTTCTCTCTTGCAAATCTATATGCAAATAATAATATTCCTAAGGAAACTGACTGACGCATGCCTGCCATACAAAATCCCAGTATACCTAGCAAGACAAATAAGAGTGTACTCAACAAATAGTCATCTGAATATCTTTTAATGTATAAAGAAAATCCAAGCGTAATCGGCAGTCCAAAAATTATAAGAAAAATTGTATAGTTATCAGTTATACTTTTACAAAATTCTAACAGCAATACATACAATGGTTCAGAATACTCTGTCATCAGATTTTCTAAATTAGTTATAATCCTATTATTTGTTCCTTGAAATTCTGATACATATGAAATTGTATCAGTACCAACATACATACTTCTAAACCCAACAATCATAATAAGACCAAGAAAAATGATTAAGTAACTCTTCTTTATATAGCAATACTGCTTAACAAGCTTACTTCCTCCAGCCATATTCACAAATAACACTACGGTCAATAAGAAAAAAAAGTAAACCATTGAAATTACCGCCTTCCCTCTACAATATTCTGATACAATCTTATATATTTCTGATATTGACTCGTTTTATCAAAGCGTTTTACTCCTTCTGCTGCACATTTATCTCTATCAATCAGCCCATTTTTAACTTTATATAAAGCATTAAATAGTTCACACTCCGATTTCTGTGAAATAACATAGCCAGTAACACCAGTGCGCACCAACTCTGGACTTCCACATGAATTATATGTAATAACAGGAGTTCCACAACAAATAGCTTCCATATTTACTGTTGGAAGTGTATCCTCAAACGTCATATTTACAAATACATCTGCTGATGAATAAATATCTGCCAAGGTATTTCTATCTGTAATAAACCCAAATGCCAGAACCTGTGAATATTTTTTCAATTCTTTCTTTTGCTGATCAGTACAGCCAACAATAACCACCCTATCATCATCTGATAAGTTTTTAATTAATTTCTTAACAATCTCAGTATTCTCCTTTTTTAGCCATTTATTGGCCATTCCAAGAATAACAAATTTATTCTCTAACATATTTTTCTTTTTTAATTTGTCACTGTCTCTTTGATAAAATACACTTGTATCTACACCATTATAGATACGAGTAATTTTCTTTCCCGCAAACATAGAAGACTGTTTTGCCAAACCTTTAATCCAATCACTACATCCAACAACCGTTAAATTCGGAATCGCCTGGAATGCAATCTCCTTATCACGAAATACGCTCTTAGTACAATCAAAAAATAAACTTTTTACATCCTCTTTGTTTTGAGGACAATCACCGCAACCTGTCTTCCATTTTTCACATCCGCACCCTACAAAATGAAAACATTTCCCTGTAAAAAACCAGCAATCATGCAATGTTAATACTGTTGAAATATTTTTCTTTGCCAAATATAAAAGCAACATATTCAAATTAATGTAATTAGCATGTAGATTATGTAAATGTACAATATCAGGTTTTTCTTCATCTAAAAATTTCAAAAATTGCTTAGTTGTAAATCTACTTGCATATCCCTGCTTCCCAAATATTCTTGTCAAAAGTGCGTGAATCTTCCAATCATATTTATTTCCTATTTGATATATATTTTCATCAGAAACAGTTGTGGTTTGACATGCGACAGTACCATAGATTCCTTTTTCCTTAGACAACTCACGCAAATCTTTTACTATAATACCTGTGCTCCCGTAGCCATACACGGCATTAATTTGCACTACTTTCACTGCTTTTTATTACCTTTCTATTTTACTAAACAGACTCTGAATAACCTTTCTTCTAATTCGAATCAAAGCTCCCTTTACATAATATGGAATGAGTTTCATAAATAGATTCTTTACAGTAATACCATTATCTCTCATAAAGCACTTGATTAAATTGATACCCTCTGTATTATTGTCTTTTGCAAACAAGCAATAATACAATTCACAGAAAGATGTTTGTCTATCTTTACTAATACATTTCAATAGTTCAATATGCTTTTTCGCTATCGCTACTTGATCTTTATAAAATAACGGTTTTGCTGTATTAGTTACCTGTTTTCCATGGATACGCGATATAACAAGTTGATCAGGCATACATATAAAGTTGTAATCTTGAATCATCATACGCATCCATAAATCTAAATCCTGCAAATAGCGCATAGATTCATCAAATAAACCACACTTTTCAAATACACTTTTGGGAATAAAAAATCCCAAACCATTTAGTATATATCCCTGTAAGAATTCTCTGAATAACTCCACTCCATTATATTTTCCATTTAATTTTTTTATTCGATAAGCAATAGGATTTCTATCAGCATCCATAAGAGAACCCGAACAAAGGATGATATCATTATTTCCTGTTACTTTTCTAATTTGTTTCTCTATTTTATCAGGAAGATAAACATCGTCATGGGATAGCCATGACATATAATCCCCTCTCATATTCTTTATTCCCAAATTTAATGCACTTGACACACCACCATTCTTTTTCTTCAGATATCTGACCTTTTCTCCATATGATAAAACAATTTTTTCTGTAGCATCGTCATCACATGATCCATCATTTACAACTAAAATTTCAAGATTTTTATAGGTTTGTGCTAAAGCACTTTCAATAGCATCTGCAACATAATTTGAACCATTATAAACTGGAATTAATATAGTAACCAAAGGTTCCTTATTCATAACTTTTCTCCTATGCTCTCTTTTTCAAATAAGTCATCGCAACTAAAATACCATATACAAAAATACTTATTTTCAATCTACATGATAATAAAAAGACTTTCCATGTAATTGGCATTTTTGATATATCTAATTGATGTATAGCTTTTACATACTGTGGATTGTTAATATATTTTCTAATATTTTTTATATGATTATAAAATCTAATTTGGCTGTTTTTTAATTCATTGATACCGATTCCAAAAATACTTAATGCAATACGATTTTGAAGGGCACATTTATATTTACCCCCCAATTCTTTCTCTTCAATAATTTTATCCATAATCTCGAATAATTTAGTCCACTGTTCTACCAATTTAGGCCTAAATGAATTAGTCAGAGATTCTGGTAATTTTCTATAGTGATAAAAATGCTTATCAAGATAATAAGCTTTTTTTATCCCATACAGTGCATACATATTAAATAGCGCATCTTCTGAAGATCCTACCACTTTTGTATCAAAAAATCTTCCATTTCCTACAAGATCTTTATGGTATAATTTCATACAACAAGACTCTATATTATGCATTCGTTCTGGATGATTCAATTCCTCATTCGCTAATCCAAATAATCTACGATAAATTTTATCTTCTGCTTGATCATCAACAAATAACTCGCTACTTTCCATAACTTTCACTGGTATCGATTTTTCTGGATATTCTTTAACATAAGAAAATAGCACACACTGTAACTCTGAATCTCTTTTAATACAATTTACGCATTCCTGTATAGTGTTAACATCTATCCAATCATCGCCATCTACAATCATAAGGAAGTCTCCTGACGCAGCGTTAATTCCTACCTTTCGTGAAGAACTTAATCCACCATTTGACTTATGAATCACATGTACACGCAAATCCTTCTTTGCATAGCTATCACATATCCTTCCACTACTGTCTTGCGATCCATCATTAACTAAAATTATTTCCACTTCTCTATATGTTTGATTTATTAAACTATCTATACATTGTTCCAAATATTTTTCAACATTATAAATAGGAACAATAATACTTACCAGAGGCTTATTCATCCCATTCTCCTCGTATTACATTTTCTAAATATCTCTTATTACCATATTTTTTTCTTGATATATAATTGTATTCTCCGGTATAACTCCTTTTACAACTGTTGATGCAGCTATAACACAATTATTTCCAATTTTGGAACCTTTCAAAATGATACACCCTGATCCAATCCAAACATTTTCTCCAATACTGATAGGAGCTGTTTTAAATCCTGTATATCGTCTCTTTCCTTCTGATTTATAATCATGATCGTGATCGTACATTTTAACATCTTGGCCAATGATTGTATTTTGACCTATTGTTATTTCTTCCATAGCATTAATCAAACAGTTGTTATTTAAACCAACCCCATCTCCAATAGTCACAACACCACCATTATTGCAACGAATTTTAACTCCATCTCGTATCACAATATTTTTGCCTGATTGAAATCTACTTTTATCAAATAATCTAAGTTTGTATCCATTAGAAAATTTGCTTATTGGATTATACTTTACCCGTCTTCCATACACTATCTTGTATATCATCATTTTCAGTTCACCAAAAAGATAATCAATTAAATCAAAAAACATCTTTATACCTCTAAATAAATCTTTCTCATATAAGCATTAACAGTTTTTATATCAAATTTTTTTATTACTTCGACATTAACTTTTCCCATATCAGAAGCAGGCACATTCATTATTTTTTTCATGCCAGCAGCAAAACCATATACATCATGACATTCATATATGTAGCCACCTTTACCATTTTCAATCAAATCAACATTACCTCTAATTTTGCTACATACAATTGGAAGTCCTACCGCCATTGCTTCCATCAAAGAAACTGGCAGACCTTCTTGTAAACTTGGAAATGCAAATGCATCCACGGCATGTAATAATTCCTTTACATCTGCACGATATCCTGCAAACATTACTCTAGTTTCCAATCCTAATTCTTTCACGAGCGCCTTTAATTCTTCTTCTAACTCACCAAATCCGACAATCAAGTATTTTGCAGATAGATTGTCAATTTTAGCTAAAGCTCGAATAATAACCTCATGATTTTTTCTTGTTGAAAGCTGACCTGTGCTCATAAATACAAAATCATCTGATTTAAATCCAAATTCTTTTCTTTTTTCTTCTCGATCAACTAGAATATTTTGAAATTCCGCTGTGTGAATACCTATTCCCGGAACATATTCTACTTTTCCAGCATTAAATGTTTTTGCAATCTTATAATCCTCTTGATTAATCGTAATAAGAATATCCGTAAAATTAGAACACCATTTTTCAATAGGGTAAAAAGAAACCCATGCTTTTTTGCTAGCACCTTTAAAAAAGTGAAAACCATGCGCGGTATACAGTACTTTTGTTCCCAATTTTTTTCTCGCCTCTCTGCAGGCTAATCTACAAAGAACACCTCCTATAGGAGAATGACAATGTACTAATTGATACCCTTTTGCCTCTGCCAAGCTTTTTATATTTTGGTATGCAATAACCATTTCCTTAACCATAGACAAACTTCTCGGAATTGGAACCTGGTATACATTAATTCCCATGCTAATCAATTCTTGCTTAAATTCATCCACACGTGCTTGACTTGTAATTGATCCAAATTCAAAGTTTGCCATGACATCTACTTCATAGCCTAATTCCAAAAGGATTTTGATATTATCCATATTAAATAAATCAATCATAGACGCAACAGATGCCAACATCAATGCTCTGGGTTTCACATTCATCTCTATGTGATCCTCCTGATTACTTAATTCTCTATCTCTGGCAATAGTCCCTTCTGTACGAATGATAGACTCAATCATAGAAACGTTCTGATAGTCAATTCCCTCATACACACTTACTTCATGAGCATACACAGAATTTCCAAATGCCTTATTTACCAGATCACTAATCTTTCCAGGCACTTTTCCACCGAGCATAACTACCGGTTTCATAATTCCAAGATTCTTGATATTTTTCCCACTTACCTGAGCAATTACCTTTACCATTTCACTTGTCTTTATCCATTCAGCATTCTGAGGAATCAGAACAGTTGCATTCTGTTTTACTTCCCGAATCAACATAATCTGACACAGAAATTCACAAAGATTATCAATGTAAAGCACAGAACGTTCATTATCCACTTTTGGGAAAATAGGAAGTTTCTTTGCAATCTTAGCCAATGTCGGATAATTCCCCTTACTTCCCTTCCCATAAACCATCGGAGGACGGATAACAACAACTTTGAAATCATCATCTGCTAAATCTCTTACAGCTACATCTGCCTGCAGTTTAGAATCTCCATAGAAATTAGCTGCCACAGGCACAGTATGCGCATCCACCACTTTTTTCTTTCCATAAGGTGCTGACTCACCGTAAACAATCATGGAGGACATGAAAATAAATTCTTTCACACCTTCTGTTTTTGCTTTTTTGCAAACTTCAACAGCCAAATCAGTATTCACAGCATAATATTTGGCTTTAGTTGCTTTATCCACATTACCAACATCGGCATGAGCAATACCTGCTACATGGTATACAATGTCATATACTGAAAAATCTGTTTCTCGCCAACCACCATCCATCATATCAATAGCATCAATTTTCAAAACAGGATATTTTTTTTCCGCATAAATACGGAAAGATTCTCCAATATAAGAACCTAATCCAGTAATCAAAATCTTTTTTTCTGTAGTGGCATCCACCATTACTGGTTCTCCAAATCCAATATTCCCAATCAACTCTGCATCGTTCTTACCATTACTATAATGATGTCCTAATTTTGCTATTTCTCCAGTACCGCCTTCCACAACAAAATCATCATGTACAAAAACACCTACAGATCCCACAAAACACTTTATATCCATCCAAATTCCAAGTTTTTCCACATACTCTCCATCCAGCTTGGCCTTTACCGGAATTTCCAGTTCATCTCTTCCATTGATCTGTGCCCAGCCTGTCAGTCCTGGTTTTACATCATTTGCGTGATATTTCTCACGTTCTGCAATCAGCACATCCTGATTCCAAAGAGCCGGACGCGGGCCAATCACAGACATATTTCCGATAAAAATGTCCCAAATCTGCGGAAGCTCATCCAGACTGTGTTTTCTTAAAAATTTTCCAACTCTTGTAATGTACTGATCCGGATCTCCCAACATATGAGTTGGCACATCATGTGGCGTACTCATTTTCATACTACGGAATTTATGTATTTTGAAAAATTCTTTATTCTGCCCTACTCTTTTCTGCGTAAAGAATACAGGTCCTGGATCATCTATTTTAATTGCAATTGCAATTCCCGCATAAATAGGAGATAAGACCACTAATCCACCAAAAGAGAGCACAACATCTATGGCTCTCTTAATGTATCTGTCATAAATTCCTTTACTTTTTTTAATTTCTCCAACTGCTTCCAAATGACCTCTGACACCATCTGCATTCTCTTCATCACTTTCATCTTCTACAAAAACAACTTTTTTCCCAGCAAAAGGATTTTTCTGATCTTTTTCTTTTTCAAAAACGGAATCCCCTTTTTTCTTTTTTGCAATCATATTCAACCCCAAAAAAGTGACTCCTGTGCCAATTGCTGTCACTTTCAATATTTTTCCAATCTTCTTTTTATCAATTGACATATGCCCTACTCCTATATTGCCTTTTTACACACTCTCTTCCCCCAGCAATCGTTCATACACTTCGCCCTTTTTCTCGCTTCCATGTTCGCCTGCCGGGTGGTACGTCTTCACGATCTCAGCTACTTTTTCCCGGATATTGTCTGCATTGATGTATGCCATACCCATTAATG
>PVMQ01001383.1_pt1 | contig 13372 bp, 10 predicted proteins | sample 1853411 | NCBI WGS metagenome assembly PVMQ01 (sample SAMN08533513, study PRJNA380276) | Human gut metagenome, whole genome shotgun sequencing project.
AACTAACTGCAATGGCTGGGATAAATAAGATCAAAAGCGGTTCGATATGCGGTTTCATTTTTTTCCACGTCGGCTTTTGAAATGCAACAAATTTATTTAAAGGGAACCATAAAGAAATTTGGCTTATCAACATGCCGACAGCCATAATTGCACAATACTTCCATAGGTCATTCGCATTTCTAACAAAAACAAATACGCAAACAACATTCAATATTTTTATAATGATATTTCTTGTTACTGTCAATTTAAATTTTTCTATTCCAAAATAGAACCAGCTCACATCAAATAAGCCGCTCAGCACATAAGCGAACTGAATTCCGGCATACAGTTTTTCGTTGGCCAGAAAAAACACATACAAAATATACACCACACAGCAAATGAAAGAAAAAGCTATATGTAATGTCACAATATTAGAAAATGTTTCGTTCAGGTTTTTCTGATTATCTCTGCATTGTGCAACTGCCCGATTCCCATAGTTTGCAAGGCCAAGCATGGAAAAAAGCACAAAATAATATGCAATTGAATAGCTGTATGAATATGTTCCAAGTCCTTCAGCACCAATTGTTCTTGCAATATAAGGCGATGTTACAAAAGGAAGTATAATAATCAGAATCTGATAGATCATCTGATAGATAAAATTCTTTTTAATACTGGTTTGACTTTTCATTTTATCTTTCTCTCTTTACGATAAATACTTTTCGTTTTCTATTGTCTCCAACGATTGTTCTTTATTTTTCTTGAAGAAAATAAGTGCATAATATAAGATCATTGCATAATCGGTTCGTGAAAAGAAAAGTCTTATATACGACTGTATTATAAAGCAGCCAAGCAATACATAGACATAGGTTAAACGAAGTGGCGTTTTTCCCTTTGCTACCTCTTGCTTTAAGTTTTTATACGCTCCACCACATACAAATCCGAATAAAAGTGATCCCATGATCACGCCAATAATACCTGCGTCTTTATAAAAATACAAAAACAAAGTAACATAAGAGTTATAGTTCAATTTGGGACCTATATTTACAAACGAATCCCAGTTGACTGCAATTTCATTTGCACTATTCAATATCACCGTGGGAAATGTGATTCCAATCATTTTTAGAATATTACAGGGGAACCTTAAAAGTCCAAGCAACGACACCGCTCCATACGTATAAACTCCTGTTGCTTTTTCAAATTCAAGCCAATAATCAAACAGCGGCACCATACAAGTAAAATACATATACAACTGTTGCGCCATTGTTTTTTCTGATTCAGAAAATCGAATATTTGACACGACCAGAAATCCAACAATGATTACTATGACTGTTCTCTTAATCCATTTTTTTGCCTTTTTGGACAGAACACCTCTCTTGTAAATCAACAAAAGAAGGGTAAAATACAGCACAAGATGTGTCAAACACATTCTTGATCCTTCTGCGTAATTTTTCAGTACAACAGCAACTACACTCATTACAATAAGGAGTTTGCGCTTTTGCCCAATAATGACATCCACACTTGTTACTAGAAGAAGCGAATAGAAGCCCGGCAAAAATACAAATGAATAGATCAACGCAAGCGGGCCTTGCCGTAGCAAAGCCATTCCACTTGCGTAACCAGTCGTAGAATATCCCATCATAGATGAACGTAATTCGTTCATCTGAATACCACTGCGATATGCAAAAAAAGCAACAATACTTTCGACAACAAGATAAACAAGTACAATGGCACCTACCACATATACAACCGGATAATTAATACTATAATTCCCAAATGCATTGCTTGACTGCCTTTTTCGAATCAGGCTTATTCTGAATCGTTTTCGGATTGACAATGCTATATAACTCCCAAATGAAAAGCAAACAATGCCCAGAGTCATAATAGAATAAGCATAATCTGAAGCTTCCTTCATTCCATATAAATGTAAAGCCGCAAATAATATGACTAGAGCCCAAATCCCACAAAAGAGCGTCACTGGATTATAGAGTCTTTTTTCAATTTTATAAGATAATACTGCCAAACTTGAAGCCAGTATTACAGCAACAATACTCATATTTTATCTTACATGATAATTAAAGAGTTAATTATCACACGTTTCCTTTCTTTTAATAGCTGGTCTCCTCAACTTGCTTGTTCTGCATTCAAGAGTGACAAAAGAATCGATTGAGTTGTGTGTAAAAATACGAAACTTTACTTTACATCATTCGTAAATTTCACAAAAGGCCCTTGCCTGATTTTCCAGCGAATACAAATTTAGCTTTTCAACTCCCATTGCGGCATGTTTGCAAATGTCGTCTATTGCTTCTACATAATGTTGCATTGCAGCTGTCAAAGCCTGTTGATTTCCAGATTCTATAACAAACCCCGTTTTCCCATCATCTACAAGTGAGGGAAGCGCTCCCTGATCACTACAGATTACAGGCATTGCATGTTTATATGCATCCAATACCACTCTGCCAAAAGGCTCCTGCCATTGAGATGGGCAAAGTAAAACATCACACTCTTTTAGCAATTCGTCTACTTGTGTCTCGTTCAAAAAACCAACAAAATGAATTTTTTTATTGTTCTGCGCCTGTTCTTCCACGTAATCACGTAATTTTCCTTTTCCAGCGATATACAATTCTGCTTCTTCTGGCAAATCGTTAAAAGATGAAATCATCCATTGAATTCCTTTTGGTTTACTCAATGTTCCCAGATAAACAAATTTCAGTGTGTGAGCTTTTGCATTTTTTCTTCTTGCCAAAAGTTTATTAATTTCCGAAACATCAAATTCTGTTGCATTCTGTACCACCTTTTTTTCGCTCGAAGCAAAAAACTGATTCTTTATCAACAGATTCAGCGTAACACTGGACGGAGCTGTAACAACATCAACATACTTAGCTTTTACCCTATTTATTGCTCTGTGCACCCGACAAAATCCTTTAGGCGGCACATAAGGACACTTATCCTCCACTTTGCTGCAATGGAGAGAGGTGAATGGGCAGAGCAAGTGATAATCACGCAATGTATGCACGATTTTAATCTTCTTTTTATGTGCAGCTTCCCAGACAATTGTAGAAAGGTCATATAATCCGTTTGTATGGATAATATCCGGTTTGTATTCTTCCAATACTTTATCAATTTCCGCCTTATTAAACGGATTCCAAATATCCAGGGTCCGCCTTATTACCCTTTTATACAAAGGATACTTTGCTGCTTCACATCCCCGGCATAAATTTTTAGATACAATCCTTATTACCTCTATCCCGTCAATTACTTCACATTTTGCTTCACTGCCCGTACACAAGACCTTAACCGTATGTCCCTGCTGCTTTAATTCCTCAGCCAATTTCTTTACACTGTACTCCGCGCCACCATATATCTCTGGATAATAATAAGTATTAACCAATAAAATTTTCATATCTGCATTCCTTATTTCTTCACTAATATTCTAATTTTCTTTTTCAAATCTCTTGGTGCTTTTGCCAGAATAAAGTAATATATCTTTTTATAACCGATTTTTTTCCAGTATAGCCGGTCTACTGCCTCATAGCCGTTTTGCTTATAAATATCCATCAGCTCATTTCTGCTTGGCGGCATAGTTGTCGGTTTTAACAGATTCCCATTCTGCATAGAGATCGTTTCAAAATCACTATCAACATAATTTATCTTAGACGAAATCTTCTCAAATAATTCAGCACCGCGCTGAGAGTTTACCAGACAGAACGAGATGCCTTTTTTCTCATCAAATATTCCGCCATTTTCACGCAGGCAATCCGGCTGATTTTTCTCAACACCCCAAAAATCCCCTAATGTGATGTCTCCAATCCGGGACGGACAAGCATATTTGCAGTGGTAGCAATTTTCTCTATAAGTTGAAGCTTTCAAATAAAAATTGTAAAATGAAGACAGTTTATAATACAGCCGCTGCGTCTTGAGTTTACTCTTTTTTAAGTATTCATATTTTGCATCCAAGCCCCAGCCAACAGATTTATCCCGAAATGCAAAATTTGTAATTTTTATATTTTTCTTTTTTTCAAGAAAACTTATGTAATCCTGAAAGATCTGCGCTGTGGAAACTCCATGACAGACAATATCTACAACAATAAGATTTTCGTAATCTCGCTTCAAATAACTTCTCAATGCCGCTACTTGACATGGAGTGCCTGAAAACAGAACCTGCCGTCCTTTTGCCAAGTCCTGTTTTACCTTTTGATATGTATCGCAGGTATCACTCTGAATATATTTTGAGCCTTGAATAAGATAAAGCTGTGTCTGATCCTCCACACGAATGTGCTTTACCCGCAATTTGTCTTCCGGCAACATTGCAGCTCCGTAGACAACGCCACCCTTTTCCAGAAAAAACTCTGCCAACTGCGCAAACATGCCGCCAGAAGCAGATTTTTTTATCAGACTTTCATTCTTGGATGCAGCACCATAAGCCGACAGCACCTGATGTCCAAACTGGTTCGCATCTTTTCTCTGAAAATCGCATACGCGCTTACATGCCCCGCAGTCAATGCATAGTGTGTCATTGATACGAGGGAAATACTGTCCTATTTCATCCTTTTCCATTGTTATTGCAGATTTAGGGCATATATTCACACATGCTGCACAACCGCAGCAATCCTTTTTATTCATAAATAATTTCATTTATCCCATTTCCCGAAAGCTTGTTTTCTGTATTTACTTATCCTCTAGTGCATTTTTTAGCCACAATATAGAAGTTTCTCTTTCCGTCCTCATTTTCTCGTCAACAGTCTTCCATATATCATTTTCGATGTAGCTTACACTCGTTGTATCCTGCCAAATACGATCCTCAAGTCCCGTCATGTTCAAGAGATGATAAATTCTCGAATTCTGTGATTTAGGACTGGTATCCGAAAAACGCTTCAGAACATAAAAGCTCTTATTAAAAATAATAGAAAATGCCGTTGCGTGAAAAGAATCCGTCAGCACAAATTCCGCGCCATAAAGCAAACTGAGCCAGTCCTTCGGTCCAACAGTTTTCTGCGTTTCAAAGCCAAGAGAATAACCAAATATGTTTGTTGGAATAACTTTGACTTTTATATTCAAGATTTCCTGGAGCTTCTTGGCAGTCTCTTGATACTCAGGATTATCACCCAGAAAATAGCACAGAATGTATTTTCCTTCCGGTGCTTTTAACTGCATACTTTTAATCCATTTTTCTCTGGACAGCAAAAACACTGGATCGCAAACCACTTGAACCGGTTTCTCTACAACACTTTCTATCAAGTTTTTACTAGACTGCTCTCTTACAGAAATTTTATTAAAACGATCCAGATATGGCTTCATTTTTCTTTTTTCATTCTCTGCAAGCTTTGTCGTGCCAATACTCGGTGCGTATGCAATTTTTTTATTCGACGCCGAAACAAACTCCAAGAAATTACACTTCTTAAAATAATTCGGATTCCATATCTGATCACTTCCACACAAAAATGCACGATATTTGTTGTTTAGACTCTTCATTTGATTCTGCGTTGGAATCATCTCAGTAAGAAGAAGAGATTCTTCATAAAATTCTTCAAACTTCTTATTTTTTAGATCAATTTCTTCTCTGTTTAGAAATTTAGATTCGATTTTTTTATTTTCGATCTTAGCTTTAAGAGTCACAAACCTAGCTGAACTTTTGCAGAAAAAAGTAAGTTTCTCCCACTTATTTGGTACATAATTGATGATATGATTGCCATATCCCAATTCCATTACCGTTTTTTGCAGTGCAAATGCCTGCATTGTTGACCCGTAATTTCCTGAGAACCAGGTTAAGGTAGCTGTTTCAGTCATTATAAATGCCCCTCTGTATTCTATTCTGTCAAATGTTCCTGAAAAAACTTTTTGCACTGCATATCCCCACCTTTTGAATTCCTTTGCGAATCAAACCGCATTTCCGCAAAAAAGCTCAAAAATTTCTCTTGCACACTTTTTCCAGGTAAATTTGTTAAACTGTTGTATGCCTTTTTCTGACAATAACATTCGATCAGCCTCACTTAAACCGAAAATCTTTTTCATGCATTCTTCAAGTTCCGCAGATGACATGACATTTTCAATATAAATAGCTGCGTTACCGCCAACTTCCGGCAGTGAAGAATTTTTGGCAGTAATAACCGGTACACCATAACTAAAACTTTCAAGAACTGGAATTCCAAAACCCTCATACTGCGATGGAAAAAGAAACGCTTCCGCATTCTTGTAAAGTCCTGCCTTTTCTTCTTCTGAGACATATCCCGTTAGAATAATACGGTCTTTGAAGCTACTCTTCCGTATTTTATTAAGGACTTTATCCATCCCCCAACCTGTTCCGCCTGCCAGAACAAGCTTCGCTGTTGATTCATTTTTTGCAAGGCGTAAAAATGAATCAACAATCGTTTCAATGTTCTTTCTCGGTTGAAGTGTTCCCACATATAGAAAATATGGCTTTTTCACCCGATATTTTTCTTCAAGTTCCTGTTCACCTGCTGGCTTTACGTTGCTTTCCTTATCTCCACCCTCATAAATGACAGAAATTTTTTGAGGAACAACTCTAAAATGTTCTACAAGATCATTTTTTGTTGCATTTGACGGAGCGATGATTCCGTCAGCAATTTTGCAGGAATGATCAAGAATGAGCCTCAGATACTTTTGCTGGTTGCTTTTGCTCTGCGAAATATTTTCCAAAATATGATTTGCAATGTCATGCACTGTCATATAATATTTTGTTTTTTTCTTTTTGACAATCGGCAGATTATGGGTAGGTGACCAAAATATATCCAAATTAAACTTTTGAATCTGCCATCCCAGAAGATACCTTGACCAAAGCAAGCGATTTTTGCAGGGGTACAATATATTATGCACTCTACTGTTCTCCGGAAAATGTACGGAAATCTCGCAGTTGCTAAATAAGTAGTATTCATTTTCTGTATCGTTATCCAACAGCTCTTTAACGATTCTGTATGTATAATAACCTATACCAGATACGTTTTCTCCTGCTTTTAGCACCGAAACATTTATGCCTATTCTCATTTATCTGCCCCCCGTTCCATGCTTTTTAACAGTTCCAACAAGGTTTCTGCGGATTTTTTCCAACTGTATTTTGCCAACAGTCCAGAAACCTGTGCCTCGGATATTTCCGGAAAGTCTGACAATGCAATATTGCAGTCATTCGGATCTACATAAACTACACCATCTCCGAATATTTCATGCATAACATCCGTATCCGAAACCACCACTTGTTTTGATCCCGCACTGATAGCTTCCAGCGGAGGGATACCAAATCCCTCATAGAAAGTCGGAAAAAGGAATGCGCTACAATCTCTCATTAAGGTTTTGGCTTCTTCATCACTGACAAAACCAAGAAGTTTCATATTGGGTGGCAGTTCAAAGCCAAGCCCTTCGGAGAAAACATTTCTGTTAATGGAACCTGCAACCGCGAAGGTAACACCTGCATTTTTTCTCGCTTCTTCTGCGATCCATTTAAAATTTTTGTTTGGTTCTAAACTACACATCGAAAAATAGTAATTGTTCTTTTCCAAACCATATGTACTAAGTGCACTTTCATCATATCCGATTCTTTCATAATGTTGCCATGCATTTGGAATCACCGTAATATTGTCTGGATCAACTTTGAAATACTTCACAATTTCAGATTTAGAAAACTCCGATACTGTAATGATTTTCTTTGCTCTTTTCGTAGCATTTCCAAACAAAATTTCGTACCATAGAAGAAATTTTTTACTAAAATACTGTGGTGTTGCCTTAATCTTCACATCATGGATGCAAACTATGCCCGGTGACGGCAATGGGGCTACATTGCACAGATTTAGTGAGATTCCTTTTTGTTTATGCACATACCACGGAAAAGAAATATGTTCCCATAGCCGATTTTTGAATTTTCCTGTTTTTATTACTTTGATATTCTGATAGACTGGCACATTTTCTATTTCTGGAGGGACAGCTATCGTTATAGATCCCGCCGGAATAGCTTTATCCAGTTCCGCAATAATTTCCCTGGCATATCTCTCCACTCCTGTTGTTCGATGAAGTAAAAATCTGCCATTTATAATAATTGGTCTCATTAATTCATCCCATTCTCAAAGGCTATTTATTACTGTATTTATATTTATACTGAACTGTGTTGACAAAAAATTGTTTTTAACTCGCTCTTTGCCTGCCTTACCATATTTAAGGCACAATTCTTTATTCTGAGCGAGTGTCCGCATTGCATCTGCATACTTTTCAACGTTACGGTTTTCAACTTCAATCCCTGTAACTCTATTCAAACTGACATAATTGACACCGGAACCAGGAATTGTAAATGTTACTGCAGGCTTTTCGTAGTACATACCTTCTGCTAGTGCCAATCCAAATGCTTCATTTTTTGAAATGGAAGGGAAGCAGAACATATCCGAGGCAAGAATCAATGCTTTCAGTTCTGTATCATCAATACGTCCTGTAAACGTAATTTTATTGTCCCCTCTTGCTTCTTCGTGAAGTTTTTCAGTCAGTTCTCCTGTACCCGTAATATAAATTCGGAATCGATCATCTATTAACTTACTGGCCTGTACTAAATAGGTGAATCCCTTATATTCAGTGTGCCGACCTACTGCAACACATATTGTCTTGTCCTTGTTTTCTTCTCGAATTTCTGTTGCACGTTTTTCTATATCTGGTGTGATAGTCATTCGTTCCACATTGATGCAATTCGGCACAACAACACACTTGTCTTTTACCGACTGAAGCCATTTGCTTCCTTCTATGTAATTTGGAGATGTTGCTATAACTTTATCTGCACGTGCAAGCAAGCTTCTATTTTGAGGATTAAATAAGAGCTTCAGGTATTTCTGGCGAACAATATCAAGATGCCAGTACACCACAAGTTTTGCTTTCGTGTTCTTCATTTCCCTTAACAGTAGGGCTGCAACAAATGGGTTCGGGTAATGGAAAACAACAATATCTGGATCAAATTCCTTCATTACTCTATGTAATTGCTTCCCATACGAAGTAGACAGCGACTGCGCTGCAATCTTTGTAAAGCAACCACATTTCATCACTTCAATCCCATCAACAATATCTACCTTGTCTTCTTTACCATCATTAAACGCAATTACTTTTTGACTATACCCCCCTTTTAATGCCAGAACACAATCACGTGCGATTTGTTCCGTTCCTCCAGAAAATGGGTAATAGTATTTTGAAATATGTAAGATTTTCTTCATAATTTCTCCGCTATCGTTCTGTTTTTAACACCGAACTTTAATTAACTCTGCATCACCAACAACCAAACATCTGCCCATTCCAGCCGGCAAAAACAATGTTTCTCCTTTGCTGAATCGCATCGGTTTCTGCTCTGCATCCATCGTCTGTACTTCACCATATCCATTCAGACACATCAGCACTTGAAAAGATGTATCCATTACAGAAAAGGCAAAGCCCTTTGTGACTTGAATCCGTTCCGTTTCAAAATATTTGCAGCGGCAGAGCAGCTCACGAGAACAGCCAGAATAGTATTTCACAATTCTCGGTTTCTGGCTCACATCCGGCTCAACATTCATATCCATAACCTGAACAGCCTTATCAAAGTGCAGTTCACGCTTTTTACCGTTCTTATCCACACGGTCATAGTCATAGACACGATAGGTCACATTAGAGCTTTCCTGAATTTCAGCCACCAGAATACCTTTTCCAATGCCGTGTACGGTTCCCGCCGGGACAAAATAAGTATCGCCCTTGTGAACTTCAACTTTTTGCAGATGCTTATCCAATGTTCCAGTTTCAATAGCTTTCCGAAGAATTTCCTCGGTCACCTTGTGCTGAAAGCCATAAATCAAGTGTGCACCTTCGTCAGCGTCCACGACGTACCACATCTCGGTCTTACCGTTGTCGCCTTCGTGTTTCCGTGCATATGCATCATCGGGATGAACCTGAACAGACAAATCTTTCTTGGCATCGATGAATTTTACCAATACGGGCAGTTCTCCGTTTTCCACCTTTATGCCAAGATATTCCGGGTGATTAGTCAGCACCTCCGCCAGCGTTTGTCCTTTATAGATTCCATTTGCCACATAGCTAGGACCATCCGGATGTACAGAGTATTCCCATGTCTCTGCCAGCGGAGTCAAATCAATCTTTTTTCCGTATTCTTCCCGGAGTCGGGTGCCACCCCACAGATAGTCCTTACCAGTCGGAATCAATTTCATGATTTCCATTAATTTATCCTCTGCAGCATTAGTCCATCGGGAATTTAATCTTGTCTGTAACGCTGATTTCTTCACCGAGCTGAACTTCAATCATATCAAGTGCTGTAATAGCCTCTACCGTATGCTTACAGCCTGCGGCAATCGTGATTACATCACCAGTGCGCAACACCTGTTCCATGCCATCTACAATTGCCTTACCTTTACCTGAAACGACCGTCCAAACTTCCTCGCGGTAATTATGCATATGGTAGGTCATATGCTCACCAGCTCTCATGGAAATCTTGACTGTCATAGAACCAGGCTGAACATCGATAACTGTATAAGTACCCCAAGACTTCTCAGCATACATTGCCTCCGTCTCGATTTTTTCCACATAAGGTTTCATGTAACCGCTGCGTTCTTTATCAGCGATCAAGATACCATCACCACTGGCAGCAACAATCATATCCTTACAACCCATGCAGAGAATCGGGATATTCAGCTCGTTCACCACATTGGTGTTCTCGCAGGTTTCATCCAGAATGGCTTTTCCCTTGGTCTTATCTGCCATGACTTCGGCCATCATATTCCATGTACCGACATCTTTCCAGTCACCGCTGTAACGCAGAACCTGAATGCTGGACTCTTTCTCGACTACAGCATAGTCAAAACTGATCTTGGTCAGGGTATCATATTTATTGAACAGGTCACGATAATCTTCAAAGTCGATCATGCTATGCGCTTTATCCAGCAGATACCCCAGCTTAAATGCAAAGATACCCGCATTCCACAGCGCACTCTGAGCCAGATACTTCTTAGCGGTTTCCACATCCGGCTTTTCCTTGAATTCCTTTACCTTGCTGACATTTTTGCCGCTTTCAGGGATAATGTAGCCGTACTTCTCGCTGGGATAGGTCGGCTCAATGCCCATCAGGGTCAGATTTGCACCGCCCTGCTCTGCCAGTTCCTGCAGAGTCTTGACGGCTTCGTAGTAAGTGTTATCTACATAAGGGTCAACCGGGCAGACAACAACAGCCGCATCCTCTGCAACGCCCAGTTCGTCGTGGAGATAAGTTGCTGCCAATGCAATGGCCGGGAACGTGTCACGACGGCAAGGTTCTACACAAATAGAAGCCTTCTCACCCAGCTGGTTCTTGATAGCACTTGCCTGTGATTTACTCGTTGCAATAGTAATCTTTGCATCAGCATCTACCGTAGTAATCTGGCGATACACACGCTGCACCATAGACTCATACTCGTCATCATTTTTGAACAGCTTGATGAACTGCTTACTGCGCACATCATTGGAAAGAGGCCAGAGACGCTTACCAGAACCACCAGAAAGTAAAATAATATTCATATGTATTTCTCCTCGTATAACCTTCTATATTTTCTTTACTTCAAGTACTCTTCAGCACTCTTACGAATCTCTGCTTCCACCTTCTCGGCAGCTGCCTTATTCTCCGCACTGACGGAAATATAGGTCTTGAGCTTCGGTTCGGTACCGGAGGGGCGCACCACAATGGAGCAATTACCTTCCAGCAGAAACTTGAGCACATCGGACTTGGGCAGGCCATCCAGACCGGGTGCGTAGTCCAACAGCTTGACGACTTTCTTGCCACCAAACTCCTTGATATCGCCGCGGAATACCTGCATGATGCTCTGCATCTTGGCAAACCCGGCACTGCCGTCGAACTCGTAGCTGTGCAGGGTGTTCAGGCAGTAGCCATAGGTCTTGTATAGCTCGTCCAGCTTGTCCAGCAGGCTGATGCCCTTGGTCGCATAGTAGCTGAACATTTCGCAGATCATATACGCACCATCTACACCGTCCTTGTCACGGACGTAGGAGCCGGTCAGGTAGCCGTAGCTCTCCTCAAAGCCGAATACATAGCTGTCTGCCTTGCCCTGCTTTTCCAGCTTGCCGATCTGCTCACCGATGAACTTGAAGCCGGTCAGCACATTGATGGTACGCAGACCATAGTGAGTAGCAATCTGCTCACCCATGTCCATCGTGACAATAGTCTTGACCATGACCGGATCAGCAGGCATCTTGCCATGCTTCACACGCTGGCTGCAGATGTAATCCAGCAGCAACATACCGGTCTGGTTGCCGGTCAGCAGCTCATACTCCCCTGCCTTGTTCTTGACAGCGATACCCACACGGTCGCAGTCGGGGTCAGTCGCCAGCAGCAGGTCGGCATTGCACTTCTTGGCATACTCCATGCCCAGTGCCATCGCCTCTTTGATCTCCGGGTTGGGATACGGGCAGGTCGGGAAGTTGCCGTCCGGCTGCTCCTGCTCTTTGACCACCGTGATGTTGGTGTAGCCCATTTCTTTCAAAGTGCGGGTCACAGGCTTCAAGCCGGTACCATTCAGCGGGCTATACACGATGGCTACATTTTTATTAACTTCTTCGCCAAAGAGAACAGACTGGCTCTTGACCTGCTCCACGAATGCGGTGTAGACCTCGTCCGGAATGTACTGGATGCTGCTGTTTGCCACACCTGTTTCAAAGTCGCTGGTCTTGACGTCTGCAAAAATGTCTAGCTTCTCAATCTCGGCAAGGATCTCCGTTGCAGCTTCGGTAGTGATCTGGCAGCCGTCAGCACCGTAGACCTTATAACCATTGTACTTGCTGGGATTGTGAGATGCGGTCACCATGACACCGGCCGAGGTGTGCAGATAACGGGTCGCAAAAGACACGGTCGGAACCGGCATCAGGACGGGCCAGATATTTACCTGGACACCATTCGCTGCAAACACGCCTGCGGCGACTTTTGCAAACACATCACTCTTGATACGGCTGTCATAACCGATTGCCACAGACGGCTCTGTGAAGTTCTTTTTCAGATAATCAGCCAGACCCTGAGAAGCCTTTGCCACGGTATAGATGTTCATGCGGTTAGTACCTGCACCAATTACACCACGCAGACCACCCGTACCAAACGCAAGGTCACGGTAAAATGCATCTTCAATTTTTGTATCATCCAGCGTTTTCAATTCGGCGACAACATCTGCATCTGCGGTTGCGTTTTCCAACCAACACTCGTATTCCTTTTTAATATCCACAATAATCTCCTCATCTTCCACTTATGTTCTTAATCACGCTGGAAAATATCTCTCGTATAAACTTTTTCTTTCACATCATCCAGACACTTGTCATAGCGATTTGCGATGATGGCATGGCTCATTTCCTTGAACTTAGCCAGATCATTAACCACTACTGATCCAAAGAAAGTCTC
>PVMQ01001403.1_pt1 | contig 13140 bp, 7 predicted proteins | sample 1853411 | NCBI WGS metagenome assembly PVMQ01 (sample SAMN08533513, study PRJNA380276) | Human gut metagenome, whole genome shotgun sequencing project.
AACTTCTTGTTTTGAGTCCAAGCATAGGATGTTGTCACGTTCTGAATAAATACAAGACTTTTTCCTTCACTTTTCATTCTGAATACTTTGCCAGATCCCCCTTTGTCTTGTGCGGCAAAGTAGACTGTGCCTCCTTTATGATGCATCAGTACTAACTGCATTGTGCCTGTACACGAAGGATAACGTGATTGCAGTTGTCCTTCATTACCGATTGTGTATTCGGTTCCGAATCCGACAGGAAGAATTCCTTTTGCTCCTTCCGGTCTGTTTACAGCAATACGGGGAAATTCAGATTCTGTAATCACCCATCCTTCCGGCATTTCTGCTTCAATGCGCCATTCCGGTAGTTCGGCATCTTTACCTAATGTGACTAATATGCGTACCGGACACGTCGGTCCTGCATCTATAACCATTTGCCAGGTGAATATTAATGTTGAGGCATCTTGAGTTTTTTGTATCTCGCCTCCTTTATATTCGCCCCATCGGGGCATTAAGGTCGGGTTCTCTCCGTTGGGACCCCGATAGATTAGTTGCCACGGATGTGTTGTACTTCCATTTACAGGCAATATGTTCATGCCATCCATGCGGAATTCCTTGAATAAGAATTCTTTTCCGTTGGCAAACACTAATTCAACATTCTTGTTTTTTAATACAAAGTTTCCATTTTCATTTTTAGCAGTCACTGAGGCTGATAAAGTTCCAAAACATTGTAAATAGCATAATATGCTAATAATACCGGTTATCATATTTCTCATATACAAAAGATTAGGATGAATAATTTCTATTTAATAATTTCGATGCTTTTTCTGAATAATTTTATTACTTCCTCTTGTGGAAGAGCGGTTTCCAATATGAGACGCCCTGCTGCGGGGAGGATACTTTTGCTTCCTGCTGACCGGATAGGTATTCTTTTACCACTCTCATTCATCAAAGACAGCTTGTTTTTTTCTATATCAAGAGTGAGTTGCCCTGTACCGTTCATATGCCAATAAATGATACAAGTCCTTCCTGCTTTCTGGAAAATGAATGCCCGGATTGGCTTTTCGTCATCCTTGGTTATTTGACGATAGGGGTATAACTGATAATTTCCTTTTTTATCTTTCATCAGAAGATATTCTTGTTCGGGATTTTTGAGTAATTCTTTCTGTTTGTCTGTCAGGACACCTTGAAGTTTTGCTTCTTCCCACATTTTGATAACTCTCAGGTTATCTTCCGTACGAGGATGATTCTGTAACTCTTTTAAATTGCCAACTAATGATATGGGAGAATTCCATGCGACAGCTTTGCTGCAAATATATTCATACATGTCTGGTTGCATGCCTATTGTCTTGTCGTTGGGAGCCAAGTAATTCACCCATCCGAAATTGACAGAAGTAAAATCTTTGGCTATCTGCTCTGCACATCGAAGTGTATACTTCTTCATTGCCGGACGGATACGTTCCGGAGGGAATATATCGAAAGCATTCCCACGACTTAAAATATGCCATCCATAATGTGATTTCAATGCTCCTTCTGCAAATAATGGAGTTGGTTTCATTTCGTTGTATACTATCATCTGAGAGCGGGAGACATTATACCAATAAGGCATCGGTACATCTTCCGCACCATCAAAATAGACAAAACGAAAGCCTGCTTCGTGGTAGATTTTTCCTAAACGTTCGGCAATCTCTTTTTGGATTCCTGTATTTTGGTTGACACGGATAAACAGGGGCCAGTCATCTACATCCAATAGTCTGAAATGTTGTCCTTTGTCATGTGAGGCTGCTTTTGAGTTAAATATTCCCCGTACACATCCCGTAAATTGATATGGTGGTTCGGTGGTATAGTTCTCATAAGTGACAAGCTCGTTGTCAATTTGCAGGAGACGTCGTCCTTTCTCCATACGTACGCCTTCCGGATTACCTTCTATAGTGATGATAGTACTTGAATCATCTAATGGTTCCGAGAGAATAAATTCGCGTACATGGTTGGTGCGGGAGTCCGGTATGCCGTTGTTGATATATGTGTCATTCACTGCTACTTTGGAATAATGAATATGAATGCCGGGTATCATGCCTGCTGCTTTGATTTTATTAGTGATTTCCTGTAAATCTTTCATTCCATTCGGATATTCTTTTCTCCATTCATAATGTCCGCAAGCTTTGGCGAAATCAACATAATAGACGACAATGGATTTGAAACCACCTTTTTGAGCATATGCAATATGTTCATCTATATTTTTAGTCGTGACATCACGTAGCTCATAATAGGAGTACTGATATTCTTTACGTTGGCGACTTTCTACTCCTAAAGGCATATGATAGTCACGTTCTACTTTATCAATACAGGTTAGCAGTTTTTCTTTTGAAGTAGTAATCAGTGCTGCACCGGAATTGAAAAGTTTCACTTGAAAATCAAGTCCTGCATACATCGTAGTATATTCCTTGTTTGCAAAAGCATCGATATAGGTGGTCGGATGGGTGCCTAGCAGGCATATGGCTGTCTGTTCATCCCATGATACATTCAGCCACTCACCAAAGTTCTCACGTTTACGTACTGGTAATTGTAATAATGAGATTTCATCTATTTCAGTTTTGCGTTTTACCCCAAAATCTTCGATACGATAATCAATTTGCTTCAGAGTGAAACCTATATAATAATCTGTGATATTTAACTCTATGATGGCAATGTCATAGGTATCCTGAAATTCTATACGTAATTCATTTCCGTTACGTTCAATTTTATTGGCTGGGAAGGTGCGTGGCTTTGCAGGAAACATTAGGAAGTTTTCATTATCGTAAGGACGGTATTGGGTAATAGCGCATAAAGGTACATCTGCATTTGTTATCAGACATTCCTCTCCCGTAGCTTTGTGTATCAGGCTGCGTGCTTTTCCGTCATTGCTAATAATTAGACGCATTTCCGCGTTCTCTATGACCACATTATTGTTTTCTTTCTGTTCATTAGGCATAGCTATACAAAATTGTGGCAACAATGTCGACACAAGCCAGACTAATAAAACCGGATATGTATAATATATTCTTTTCATCATTTATTTTATGTTTTTATTACCACTTATCTGTGCGAAATGGTCTGACCGGCAGATTGCGTGTATTAATCAGATTTCCTTTCAGGAAATTCCGAAAACAGTAACGAACGGCAACGGGAGATTTGACTGTTGGGGATTTGACAATTACTGTATGATCCTTCTGATTTAAAGAGGCCTCTGCCGGATAAAAGACTTTATCTGAACCTGCAATCTCAAATCCGGAGATATTCATCCAGGGGCTTAATCCTTTTTCTGCATGGGAAAAGGAGATTTCAATTGTCTCTCCGTTGATTTTCATGCTTTTATAAGATGGATATTCGGATTCTATTCCCTGATATCCGTATGTCTTATTCAAGGACATATATGCGAGGCGTTCTCCAATCCCTTTTTTATTGTGAGGATGCACTTGAGGAGCTTCGTATGTCTCTACTAAGTCGTTTGTTCCGATCATACTACTATTGGGAATGAGTGAAAGCGCCTTTTGTTGAGCTTCCCGCAATAATGCTCCTATGTAGCCATCTTCTTTATATTCACAGGCAAATGGGACTGTCTCAACATAGTAGAAAGGCAGGTCTCCTTGTTTCCATATTGATCGCCAATGTTTTACCATTGTAGCTAGGCGTTCGGCGTATGTTCTGCTACTTCTTACATTACTTTCTCCTTGATACCAGATAAAACCTTTTATTGTATATTTGTGACAGGGGTATAAAATTCCATTATACATTAACATCGATTGTAAATAGACTGGTGTCTTGTCACTTCCTATTAAAGTCAGGTCTTCATCCTTGTAGGTTTGTAGTATTTCCTTAGGTAGCCAACCTTCTACTCTTGAGCCTCCCCATGCACAGGTGATAACTCCTATAGGAATCTGCAAGGTCCGTTGTAAAGTTAATGCATAATGATAGGCGGCTGCACTAAACTTCGGAGCATTTTCCGTAGTTGGTTGCTGCCAGCTTCCTTCTGCATACTCCTGCGGAGATAGTTTTACTGTCGGCTTTATGGTTACCATTCGTATTCCCGGATGATTGGGAGCATCTGCTATGACATTATTGGAGTCGCTTATGGGACAATAATCAAATCCGTTCAAAGGCATTACCATATTTGATTGTCCGGCACATAACCAGACTTCTCCGACTAGGAGGTGTTGCAAAGTGACAGATTGTTCTCCATCCGTCAGTGTTAATGTATATTCTTCGAAACTGGCAGCAGGCGTTGTGATCTGTAATTCCCACCCCCCCTTTTCGTCAGCATGGGTTTTGACTTCCTTATTTGCCCATGAAGGAGTTACTACAACAGTAGAATTTGGAGTCGCTTTTCCCCAGATTCGTACATTGCTTTTTTGCTGTAAGACCATATTGTCACTAAGTAGTGGAGGCAATTTGACTTTTGCCTCCATATTGATGCTCCACAGTACAATTATTAAAAAGTAGATAAGAATCTTCATGTAGCATTTCTTTTTTTAGTCACGGAAATCCATTTGTATTTTTTCTTTCTTTTTGATGACAGGACCAGCCGGTTCCGGATGGTGCTGAGGATTACGATAATCAAAGTAATAAATATTCAGCTTATCAAATAAGGTGAATGCATCTTCCATACGTGACAGGAACTTGTCGTAGTCTTTGACTGTCGGTGCGGACCAAGCTGATTCTGCCAGTGCGCAGAGGCGGGGAAAGATCATGAAATCTACCCGATCTTTAGTATGCATTAGTTCCGTCCATGTATTGGCCTGTATGCCTTTGACATGTGAGAGGTCAGAGGCTGACACTCCCCATTCGGCAAACCATTTGTCGGGGAAAGCATATACATCTTCTATTGGGCAGAATCCGTCCCAGATTCGTCCCCATTTGTGGTCTTTATATTGTACGAAGTCAAAATAAAGCGGTTTGCGCGGACACATGATAGTCGAATATCCTTTGGTCAGTGATTTGCGCAGGTAATCGGGTTTATCATGTCTCCACCACATAATGATAGTATTATCTTGCTTTACATTCAAGTCGAGAAGTTCATCCCAACCGACTAAAGTTTTACCTAGTGAGTTTACTACATCTGTCATTCTATGCATAAAGTAGCGTTCTGCTTCCTTTACAGTTTGTAACCCTTCGCGTTTCAATAGTGCTTGTACATGTGGGTCTGTTTCCCATGCCTTGATTCCGTAAGCTACTTCGTCGCCTCCGATATGTAAATATGGAGAAGGGAATAAGGCAGCTATTTCTTTTAGTATATTAGTCAGATAAGTATAAGTTTCTTGCCAACGTTAAAAGTGAATTCCGGATGTTCTTCCGTTCCTCCGCCTGAGTATTCCGGGTAAGCTTTATTGGCTGCTGTGGCATGTCCGGGCATGTCTATTTCGGGTATAATTTCAATATGACGTTCTTTGGCATATGCTATGATATCACGGATCTGCTCTTGTGTATAATATTGTGCCGGTGTATCTGGATCACTATGGCAACCTTCTCCTCCTATAGTTGCCAGTTTAGGGTATTGTTTAATTTCGATTCTCCATCCTTGTGCGTCTGTCAGATGCCAATGGAAGCGATTCATCTTATAATATGCCATCAGGTCAAGGATTTGTTTTACCCTTTTTTCGCCGGAAAAGTGACGTGCTTCATCAAGCATATATCCTCTCCATTCATAACGCGGGGCGTCTTCTATCGTTCCACATCTTAGATCTCCGTTGGTTAACTGCTGTAATAGCGTTTGAATACCATAGAAAACTCCAGCTGGACTTCCTCCTTTGATTAGGACCTGTTTGGGGGCGATAATCAGCTGATAGCCCTCTTTGTTTTGCAGTCTATTGTCTAATGATAAGTTGATTCCTTTCGCAGCTTTTTTGCCGGGGATTACTTTCATTTTATAGTTTAAATCTGCGAGTTTCTTTTCAAGGAATGCTGCTTCTTTATATAAACTGGCATCCAGATAGTGGATTTTCTGACCCGATTTGAGTTTACACGTTTCTGCTTGCATGGTGACTTCAGCAGGATAGGGGATAACCCGTACCTGTTCTTGTGCTTGCAGGCTCATGAACAAACTTAGATAGACTATTGCCAAGGTTGTAAGTAATAGTTTCATGTTTCTTGGTTTTATTAGTTATTTAATAATAATTATAGGATTTTCTCCATGTAAATCCTCTATGGATACTGTCGCAGTGATGGTACGGGTCTCATTAGGGAACAATGAAATGAAGTTATCACTCCAGAATACCGGATTTACGACTTCTTTTGTTTTTTCTCTTTGTATCATTAAGTGGTTGAAAAAGGATAATTTATCAGAGTCATTCGTTAAAGTAAGCGTGATCTGATACTCTTTTTCTTGTTTTTGAAGTTTTAAATCTTGCTTTAATGTAACTTTAGGCATATTTACCAGCCAATAGAAATTTTGATGTTGCGAGTAACGCCAATATAAGTTTTCAGAAATAAGATTTCTGTTTAAGTCTTCTAATTCCAGCTTTATATAATATATGGCAGAAAGGTCACCTCGTTGAGGTACGGTTTCTAATTCTTTATATTGGTCGGCGCCCACGGATATGGTATCTGTGTATGCCCAGCATTCTTTCATCGAATAGTCTATGATTCTGGCTTTGGCTATAACAGATTTAAGTTCTTGATGAGTAGCGTTTATCACAGAAATCCGGTTCGTATTTGCATTCATTTGAATATGAATGGGTTCCATTGCTTTCTTTGAGAAATAGTAAGAAGCATTGGGTGACAGATACCAATCATAAATTTGCCAGCAGACATCGGGCCAACAAGAGTTTAGTTTCCAGATCATTATCCCTGTTGTGATATCCCACATCCGGTGGTTGGCTGCCTCAAACATGGCACGATACCCTTCTGAACTTACTAGCTGGCCTTTATATGCATAATCCTCGCTACTGACTGGGTCGCTATAGAAGGTTCGGATTGCATTGTCGTATGCACGATAGCAGAAGTTATTGGTGTCCCATGCTCCGTGTTCCGCCCATATACTGTCTAATGGATAAATCGGATTTCTCCGGTCAAGTGGCTTATCAATGGTAGGTATAAACTTTTTCAAACTTTCGTATACAGGTACGGAAGGCATGCCTAATTCGTTTCTGAACATTTGCAGATAAACCTCTTCTACTTTGTCGAAGTAGTAATCGGAGGGTGCCCAGTTATAGTCGGGAGCGCCATCATCGGTAGTACCGGTTGGTAAGTCCGGTTTTAAATAAGGAGTTAGTTTGTCTACGTCCCAACTGATACTGGTAGTCGGTATGTAGGGGCGTGTCGTGTCGAGGCTTAATACGGCTTCTTTGGTCGGATGATACAATTCTTCATCTACCAACACTTCATTAACTCCGAACCATGCAATGATACAGGGATGATTACGGTATCTTTTGACCATGTCTTTCACGCAAGCGATAGCTAAGTCATTGTTGAGAGGATTATGCTGGTTGTCACGTCCCGGGAACATTCGGTAGCATTGATAAAATACATGCCAGTTCATCAGTCCGTATTTATCCCAGCTATCTAGCCAATCTTCGGAAGGGGAAGGCATATCTTCACTGCCGATCAAAGTAATGTTGGCATTTGCCATTAATCGTGCCTGGTCATAAATTCGTTTGGGTGAGTCGTCGAGAAGTACATCCGGTTGTATCCATCCCCCTTTACAGAAGATGCGTTTGCCATTGATAAAGAATACACGACCATATTCTTCCCCGTTTTTCATTAATTCCGAAGTTACTTCGCGAATTCCGAAGTTTACCTTCTCCCGATCGGACGATTTCCCATTATTCATGTCGAATGATAAATCGAGACTGTGCATATATTGCTCTCCATATCCGTTTGGGTACCATAAGTATGGGTTCTGTATAGATAAGACGGAAAACTTCTGGGGAGATAATATTATTTCTTTACTTTCATTGGGGAGCATTGTGACAGGCAGAGTTACGCTTATCGGTTTCATGCTTCCAGCCAGTTTACGTGTGTAACTCGGATAAACTAATTCGTTGATAAGGCGAATTGTTGCTTTAACTTTACCGCTTATCATCTTATCCGAATGATTGTGTACAGTCGCTTTGATTGTAATGTCAGCAACTGTTGTATCTTTTTGGGGTAGAGTAGTGATAATATATGGGTCTTCAATAGTGACCTGGCTGGTTGCTTCCAGGGTGACGGACTGATAAATACCCATATTCCGGTCACGCACTACAGGGGCGCAATCCCAACCACCTGTGAATTTTAATGTTTCATCTTTGAACAAATCGGAAGCCGTACCACGGTTAGGCCCAAAGGCTATAAATTGTGTTCCGGGGTTAGGAGTTCCGGGATGGTCCACTTGATATATTTTTATAGCAATACAGTTCTGTGTGGGCTGGATATAATCGGTTATATCGAATTTGAAGCGGCGGAACATGCCTACTACATCTTCTTTTTTCCCTATTTGATGTCCATTAATCCATACGTCTGCACGATAGTTAATTCCATTGAGGTTCAGCCATATTTTTTTGTTTTTATATTGCTTAGGCAAAGTGAAGGTCGTGCGATACCAATAAGGTTCCTGCCAAGGATTTTTTCCATTGCCCAGGTAACTGTATTTAGCTAAGTCCATTTTTTTATTAAACTCATCAGAGACATCAGGAATTAGAAAGTTGTTCATGCCGATTCTGGGATCAGGATAAACGTTCTGTTTCACTAATGCATTCAAAACAGTAGTCGGTACTGTGGCTTCGTACCAGTCGGTAGCTTGGAATGAAGGCATAGATACTTTTTCCGCATTTTCGCTTATTTCGGTTGTACTTTTTATTTCCCAATTGGTTAATTTCAACTGGTTATCTGCTTTGCTTATCAAGCAAAACAATAGAAACGGATAGAGTATAAGTAATTTTTTCATAACAATTTATTCTACAAACATTAAAGCTGCTGCACCCATAAATCCGGCATTATCTTTTAAACCTGCTGGCTTTAACTGGATGCTTGCAGCAGTTTGCGGACAAATGTACTTTTTAAATAAAGATACCATTGAATCCCAAAATATATCTGATGAATGCATAACTGAGCCTCCGATAATTACGACTTCCGGATCAACGATATTAACAGTCCAGGAAAGGGCATAAGCTAATGCCTGGGTAAACTCTTTCCATGCTTTTAATGCGTTGATGTCTCCTTCCCGGGCTAATTTACTGATTTCTTCTCCTGAAATCTTTCTTTTTGTAATTCTCTGATATAAATTTGATATTCCAGTTCCCGATACATAATCTTCTATCATTCCTTCTTTGTATGGAGACAGCCAGATTTCTCCGGCACAACCGGTAGCTCCACGAATAATTTTTCTGTTTACCACTATAGCTGCTCCTAAGCCTGTGCCAAGAGTGATTCCTAGTATTGAATTTAGGTTTCTTCCGGCTCCCCATAGGGCTTCTCCTAACATCATTGCATTTGCATCATTATCCAGTTTGACCGGAAGTCCGAAAGTTGATTCTATTTTTTTGTGTAAAGGGTAATTGTGTAACGTTGGAAGGTTATTGCATTCGAGAATGATGCCTTTGTTGATATCTAATGGACCGGTAGAACCGATGCCGATGCCGATTAATTCTGCTCCATCGGCTTGTTGTATCATTCTTCGGATTAATAGAGTCAATTGCTCAATAATCATTTCACCGGGTTCGTGCGCTAAAGTCCGGATAGATTCGGGGATACCGATTATCTGTCCGTTAATATCGACAAGTCCGGCTTTTATTTTAGTCCCGCCAATATCGACTCCAATTGCAATTTTCTTTGGATACACAATTCTCATAGTTTATTCGATTGATGTTATTTTGGCACCATGTGTAAATTCTCCTGGTATTATTCCGCATTTGGTTGCCCATGTATTTATAAGAAGTTGTACAGGAACTATACAGGGGATTGTAAATAACTCAGCATTAGTGCTTGGGATAGTAATGGCACATAAATTATCATTTTCAAACACTAAGTTTGAATCGGTGATAAAGATAACTTTTCCTTCATATTTAAGGATATCTTTTACTAAAGATAGTGATTGTTCGTAGGTTTCTGATTGCGAGTGTGCAAATAGAATGGCTATGAATCCTTTCTTTACCATTTCTAACGGGCCATGCCTGAATTCACCACCTAATAAAGCTGATGCAGGCGTATGCGCTGCTTCCATGAACATCAATGCACTCTGGCTGGCAGCTGCAAAAACTGGTCCCCGTCCTATTAATTGCACAAAAGTGGAGCCGTCTATCAGTTCAATAGCTTTCGACATCCATGGAGTATTTCCATTGACCATGTTCTCAATAATTTTACTGAGTTTATGCCATTGGGTGCTGTCGATTTCTTGATTGCATAACTTCATTGCCAGTAAATATGCTACTTGATAACAGGTTATGAATGTTTTTGTTGACGTTTTTTCTTCCTTTCCAGCTTTGCACAATAGGCTATAGCGAGAGAATTTGACTAAACTGCTATCTTTTTCATTACAAATAGAAAGAACTGTGATGTTTGAAGATAACTTTTCTATTAGTTTGATTACTTCATAGCTTTCTCCTGATTGCGAAATACATATAATCAACGATTCTGGACTAATTAATGAAATTTGATAATGCAATAATTCTCCTGCGTTCAGAGCATATGCCGTGATTTTATATGAATTAAGTAGAGAAGCAGTTGCGTTAGCGATGAAGTAAGAACTGCCCATACCGGTTAACAGAATATTTCTATATTTGCCGGAACACCATAATTCTGAAATTTGTGACAAAACGGATTTCCCTTCTACGCTTTTGTAGAAGTTTGCCGTCTGCAGAAGTGCTTGCGGTTGCTCTTGTATTTCTTGGAAAAATTGTACCATCGGATTTTTTTAATTATAATCTAGTGACTTTAATAACTACTTAGCAACAGTTGTGCAATTATTCATATGTAATTGCCAACTGTTACTGAGTAGTTTATAGATGATCTTAAATGATATTTAAATTTTCATTTATAAATTGAATCTGGTAATTTCATAAGCAAATAGTCCCTGATCCGTAGTCAACATATAGACCTGAACGGCATTGCCATCAGCACTTCGACCGAATACAACATCTCCTGTTTCATCAACGTTGGTACCAAGTACCTGTTTGCCAGAAACGAACGAGGCTGAAGATGTCATACCAGTTACCGCATACCCCGTTCCGGGGATACTGCCTGTTCCTGTTGTACTTCCTTCACGTGAATCGAAGATAAAGCCATTAGCCATTGCTGAAGTTCCGGGATTATTCGTGATGTTGGATACATATAGGCGGTGGGACCAAACCCCATTGCTTGACAGACCATTTTGAACGCCTAACAAACATGTACCGTTAAATTCAACATATCCTATTCCCCGGACATTCTTATCATATGTAGCGCTACCGGACCACCAATGTGATGTTGGAAGTGAGAAATCTATGGCGCGTGCGCCTGTGCCTATAGGAGTGTAATTAATTGCTTGCCGGAAGTTGGCACTGGCCCAAATATATCCTAGTGGAGAAGTATTTGTCAATGGAATGACTTTAGTTGCGTTCCACATGGAGACTGATGCTCCTCCGCCCCATTCTACATAAGCGTTGCCTTGCATTGCACCATCTTTGAACATAAGGAAAACCGCACGTGGTACATTTTTGGTTGATGTGGCAATAATTGCATCCCCTGAAGTCAGATCACCTTTGACGCAGATTGTGCGTCCAAGCTCTAGTTTTTTGACTCCATTAATGCCTACAGGAGCATTGGCGAATGTACTCCCATTAATATTTGCATAAACGATGCTCTTAGGTGCATTCTCGATGCCGTTAGGCCAAACCCAGGCACGTACGTTTGGGTCGGTAACATTGGCATCTAAAGTACTAGTGTATGCCATAGCTACTAAATGTCCAGCATCATCACTGGTAATAGCATGGATGGAGCGGCCTGCATCAATACCTGTAGTGTTGACTTTTACATCAAGTACTTTGCCGTTATAACGATCCATTACAATCATTTTATTGTAATCAGTGCTATTACTGATAATTAGATAGTCGTCAATAACAGCCATTGTACGGTTCGCTCCAACCTCAAATCCATGTGTGTCATCTGTATAGATTTGGAAACCAAATAATGAAGCTGTATAGCCCACTCCCTGAGGTAATAGATCCGGGAGTTCCAGACTAGTCTGATAGACTGTTTTGTCTGTTCCATTTTGTGCAATAACGGTTATAGTCGGTTGGTTACTTAAATCTATAATGCCGGTTGCCGGATCCAATGATGATGATTCGATAGTAGCCCATGGAGAGACTGTTAATGCCGCAGACTTCAAGGCTGCATCAATAGCTGAAGAGGTTTTATAGATGATGATTTTTCCTGTACCACCCGTACTCTCAGGTTCGACGATACGTATTGTTGCACGTGAATAGTCTGTCAGTTCTACTTTACTAATACTGGCTAATTTTGATTTCACATAAGCAGCCTTAAATGTATAAGTAATTTTGCTTCCATCTTCTTTGACTAATGTTGATTGGAAACCACTGACCAAATCACGAATGCCGGAAATGCTGGGGGAGAATTTTGCTCCTACAGGCAGGCTGGCTGAAACTTTCATTTGTGTCAGGTCACCTTGTATTTTTTCCGTATCTGAAATATAATAAGGAACTTGTATGGTAATTGTATTACTTGCCTCGTCTACGATAGCACTATATGTGGTACTTTCATCAGAAGCTAAGCATCCGGTTATGGTTAGTCCTGTAACATTTTCGCTGCCTGTCCTTGCCAGATCGTCAGGGTCCTCGCAGCTCATGAAAGCTAGCATTGATATTAGTACCCCGGTGAATAGATATTTTATTTTCATAATTTTTCTCTTATTAAATAATTATTATTTCCACAGTTCATTTTGTTCACAGAGTGTGTTATCTTGAAGTTCTGTGTATGGAATAGGGAAAATTGTATATTTTTCAGGGAATAAACGGTCTTGTGTATCGCATTCTACTCGTGCGTAACTGAAACTGCCACCGGCCTGTGTTATCTTAACGCCGTGCAGACGTTTATGATCAAGTGTTCTTACGGCGATTCCCCAACGGATCAGGTCGAAATATCGGTGTCCTTCCATTCCAAGTTCACAAATACGTTCTTTAGACAGATCTTCCAGATAATCACTCCAATTATTTT
>PVMQ01001404.1_pt1 | contig 13085 bp, 10 predicted proteins | sample 1853411 | NCBI WGS metagenome assembly PVMQ01 (sample SAMN08533513, study PRJNA380276) | Human gut metagenome, whole genome shotgun sequencing project.
TCTCCGGTAAGGACTGCACAAAGGTTGACCGTTCTGCTGCTTATGCTGCACGTTATGTTGCAAAGAACATTGTTGCAGCCGGTCTTGCTGACAAGTGTGAGATCCAGCTTTCCTATGCAATCGGTGTTGCGCATCCGACTTCTGTCAGTGTGAATACCTTCGGAACAGGTAAGCTTTCTGAGACTAAGCTTGTTGAGATCGTTCGTGAGAATTTTGATCTTCGTCCGGCTGGTATCATCAAGATGCTTGACCTTCGCCGTCCGATCTACAAGCAGACTGCTGCTTATGGTCATTTCGGCCGTACAGATGTTGATCTTCCATGGGAGCATCTGGACAAGGTTGAGACTCTGAAGAAGTATCTGTAAGAGAGTCAAAAAAAATATTTATATATCCTTTTGGCAGGAATATTGATTTTAAGAAATGCATATGATATAATGCCATTAGGCAAAAGAGATAGTAATAGTTCCAAAAGAACAAAGAGTGAAGCCCCCGGTAGTGCCAATACCGGGGGCTTCTTCTAATTTTTTATAGTGGACAAGAAACCACTAGGTTAGCGTTGTCCTACTTGTTGCCGTCTAGCCATTTGCAAACGTAATAGGCAGTTATGTTTGCCATGCAGGAAACAAGAAAAGAGATAATAATTTCCAAAAGAACTCACCTCCTCCCGTTGCCGGGTATCGGGTGGACAACAAAAATATGATAGCATAGTTTAGAACAAAATGGAATAATACTGATGCTGGAAGATGGGGTTTTTTATAGAAAATTTAGAGATAGGGAATATAGTTTATGTTATAATACGTGTATGTGAATGTGTGAATTTATAAAGGACGGAGATACAGATGAAGTTAAAAACACGTATTATTGTGGGCTTCGTTGCGATCATCCTGCTGCCGCTGCTTCTTTTTTCCGCAAGTCTGTACGGGTTCAGCCAGACGCAGGCGAAGCATGTGCAGGAGAGCAGCAGCCAGGCTTCGGATTCCAGCCAGATGGTCTATGATATTTCGCTGCCGCAGTCTTCCAGCAGCCAGGTGAAGCTGATGGCCAAGGATATGATCCTGACCGCAACGATCATCCTTGTTTTTACCGCATTGTCCGTGGGGCTGTGGATCTACAGGAGTATTGCGGTTCCGCTGGTGAAGCTTAAGAAGGCTACCAAGAACATCAAGGAGGGGAATCTGGATTTTGTGCTGGAGGTTGAGGGGAATGATGAATTTTCCCAGCTTTGCCAGGATTTTGAGGAGATGCGTAAGCGTCTGAAGGAGTCCACGGAAGAGAAGATCCTGATGGATAAGGAGAATAAGGAGCTGATCAGCAATATTTCCCATGATCTGAAGACGCCGATCACTGCGGTGAAGGGTTATGTGGAGGGGATCATGGATGGTGTGGCGGATACGCCGGAGAAGATGGACCGGTATGTGCGTACCATTTATAATAAGACCAATGAGATGGATCATCTGATCAATGAGCTGACCTTTTATTCCAAGATCGATACCAACCGTATTCCGTATACGTTCAGCAAGCTGAATGTGGAGGATTATTTTTCGGATTGTGCGGAGGAGCTTGGGCTTGAGATGGAGACCAGGGGGATCGAGCTTGTGTATGCCAATTATGTGGAGAAGGGTGTGCAGGTTATTGCGGATGGTGAGCAGATCCGCCGTGTGATCCATAATATCGTGAGTAATGCCATTAAGTATATGGAGAAGCCAAGGGGGATTATCCAGCTTCGTGTGAAGGATGTGGGTGATTTTATCCAGGTGGAGATCGAGGATAACGGCAAGGGTATTGCCGCCAAGGATCTGCCGTATATTTTTGACCGTTTTTACCGTACCGATGTTTCCAGAAATTCTTCCAAGGGAGGAAGCGGTATCGGACTTTCCATCGTAAAGAAGATCATGGAGGATCATGGTGGAAAGGTCTGGGCCACAAGCCGGCTGGGAATCGGAACGATCATGTATTTTGTTCTCAGAAAATATCAGGAGGTACCGATGAATGAGTAGGATTTTGATCATAGAGGATGAGGAAGCGATCGCGGATCTGGAGAAGGATTATCTGGAGCTTTCGGGTTTTGAAGTGGAGATCGAGAACCGTGGTGATACGGGGCTTGTACGTGCTATGAAGGAGGAGTTTGATCTGATCATCCTGGATCTGATGCTTCCGGAGGTGGATGGCTTTGATATCTGCCGGCAGGTCCGTGAGGAGAAGAATACGCCGATCATTATGGTTTCTGCAAAGAAGGATGATATCGATAAGATCCGCGGACTGGGTCTTGGTGCGGATGATTATATGACCAAGCCGTTCAGCCCAAGTGAGCTGGTTGCACGTGTGAAGGCGCATATGGAGCGTTATAACCGGCTGGTTGGTTCCAATGTGCATAAGAATGATGTGATCGAGATCCGTGGTATTAAGATTGATAAGACGGCCAGGCGTGTGTGGGTCAATGGTGAGGAGACGACGTTTACTACCAAGGAGTTTGATCTTCTGACTTTTCTGGCTGAGAATCCGAACAGGGTTTTTACAAAGGAGGAGCTTTTCCGGGAGATCTGGGATATGGAGTCTGTGGGTGATATCGCTACGGTTACGGTGCATATCAAGAAGATCCGTGAAAAGATCGAGTTTAATACGGCCAAGCCTCAGTATATTGAGACGATCTGGGGTGTGGGGTATCGGTTTAAGGTGTGAGCCTGTGGGGAAGGCTTCGGATGGAGCTACTGCAGGTGTATGAGTGCAGATCGGAATGATGGTGTATGATCTGTCGGGTGCTTTTGAGAGGAGTGGAGATATGCCGCTGTTGAGGGAAAGAATTTATACGATAGAGGATATTTATGCTTTGCCGGAGGGTGAAAGAGCGGAACTGATCGATGGACATATTTATTATATGGCGCCGCCGAATACGATGCATCAGAGGATCTCAAGTATCTTGTCCAGAAAGATAGGTAACTATATAGATTCTAACAAGGGGAAATGTGAGGTGTTTGCCGCACCGTTTGCGGTGTATCTGGATGAGAAGACGAATACTTATGTGGAACCGGATGTTTCTGTTATCTGTGATCCGGATAAGCTGGATGACAGGGGATGTAAGGGGGCTCCGGACTGGATCATCGAGATCGTTTCTCCGGCGAGCAGGCGTATGGATTATTATACCAAGCTGTTTAAATACAGGACTGCCGGTGTGAGAGAGTACTGGATCGTGGATCCTGTGAAGAAGCTGGTAATGGTGTATGATTTTGAAAATGAGGATACGGAGCAGTATACATTTCAGGATTCGATCAAGGTGGGGATCTATGAGGAGCTGAGGATCGATTTTGCTGAGATGTGATAAAAATGGAGGGGAATATCGTCTGGTGATAGCCCCTCCTTGTTTTTAGGATGAAAAGGACGAATTATGGAAGACAGATTATACAAGAAACTGGAAACGTACGGTAAGAGTGATTTTTATCCGTTTCATATGCCGGGGCATAAGAGGAATCCGCTGGCTGTGGAGGGGGATTTTCCGGTGGAGAGGGATATTACGGAGATTGACGGGTTTGATAACCTGCATCATGCTGAGGATATTTTGAAAAGGGCCCAGGAGGATGTCGCACGGCTTTATGGTGTGCCGGAGAGTTTTTACAGTATTAATGGAAGCTCCGGGGCGATCCTGGCGGCGGTGTCTGCGGCTGTGGATAAGGGGGGACAGATCCTGGTGGCAAGGAACTGCCATAAGGCGGTTTACCATGCGATTTATCTGCGGGAGCTGAGTGCCACGTATATTTATCCACATGAAGATCCGAAATTGGGGATAAACGGAGGGATTTCACCCGGCCGTGTGGAAATGTATCTGGCGGAAAATCCGGAGATCCAGGCGGTGCTGATCACTTCACCGACTTATGACGGCATCGTGTCGGATGTGGCGAGGATCGCGGAGATCGCGCATCGCTATGGTGTGCCGCTGATCGTGGATGAGGCTCACGGGGCGCATTTTCGGTTTTCGGATTATTTTCCGGTGTCTGCGGCGCAGCTTGGTGCGGATGTGGTGATCAACAGTGTGCATAAGACGCTGCCCTGTCTGACCCAGACGGGGGTGATCCACCTGTGCAGTGATCGTGTGAGCCGGGAAAAACTGAAGCGTTTTCTGGGAATCTATCAGAGCAGCAGTCCTTCTTATATTCTTATGAGCAGCATTGATGCGTGCATGGATAAGCTGGAGCGTGAGGGGGATGAGATGTTCCGTGTGTTTACGGAGAATCTGGAAAAAGCACGCAGGCGTCTTTCTGAGTGTAAGTATATCCGGCTGGTGACGCCGCAGGCCTGTGAGTGCCAGAGAGTTTTTGATTTTGACAGATCCAAGATATTGCTTTCTACTGTGAACAGTTCGCTGAACGGCCGGGAGCTGCATCAGATTCTCCGGAGGGAGTTTCATCTGGAAATGGAGATGGAGGCGGAGAATTATGTGCTGGCGCTGGCGGCTGTAGGTGATACTGCGGAGGGCTTTGAGCGGCTTTGTGATGCTATTGAAGAGATCGACCGCCGTGAATCGTTAAAATACAGAGAAGCGGCTGTGGAGAAGGAGCCTTTGAAAAACGGAAAAATGAAGCAGATCATGCGGATCTCTCAGGCTATGGATGCGGAGAGTGAGCGGTGTCCGCTGGATGAGTGTATCGGACGGACGTCCGGGGAGTTTGCGTATCTTTATCCGCCGGGGATCCCGCTGATCGTTCCGGGGGAACAGATTTCTGGACATTTCGTAAAAAATGTGAGAAGATACCTGGAACAGGGCTTTGAGGTCCAGGGCCTGAGTGACCAGACCAGTGAGACGGTGTGTGTTGTGAGAAATGAGATGTGAGGTGCGTGGCAGCAGACGGATCTGTGTATTACGGATCAGAGCGTGTATAGTAACGCATATGCAGCAGAGGAGACATATGGGAAAGATTTTTTACATTATGGGAAAAAGCTCTTCCGGTAAGGACAGTATTTACAGACAGCTGGAGGGGAATCAGGAGCTGGGGCTTAAGCGGCTTGTGATCTATACCACCCGTCCGATCCGAGATGGAGAGGTGAACGGAAGAGAATATTTTTTTGCAGATGAGAATAAACTGAAGGAGTTCCGAAGAAACGGGAAGCTGATCGAGGCGCGTACTTATCAGACGGTTTACGGGCCGTGGACATATTTTACTGCGGATGACGGGCAGGTGTCTGTGGTAATGACAGCTATCTGGGGATCGGTACACTGGAGTCTTTTGTGAGGCTCCGGGAGTATTACGGCAATGAAGTGATGTGGCCTATTTATATAGAGGTGGAAGACGGAGAGCGTCTGGAGCGTGCGCTTGCCAGGGAGAAGACCCAGGAGGTGCCGAAGTACGAGGAGATGTGCAGGCGTTTTCTTGCAGACCAGAATGATTTTTCCGAGGAAAATATTCTTAAAGCAGGTATATGGAAGCGTTTTGAGAATCATAATCTGGATGAATGTGTGAAGGAGATCGTAAATTATATAAAATCTGTACAATAAGGAAAAATAGTTTTTTTTATACAGAAGATTATGTTATAATTAGTTGAAAGATGTCCGCCGGGTATAACGGAGGGCACAAAAGGCAGAAAGAGGTGATTCTTATGGCAGGATTTCATGACATCATCGGCCATGACGATATAATCAGGCATTTGAAGAATGCGATAGAGACAGGGAAGGTATCCCACTCTTATATTTTTACAGGGGAACCGGGATCCGGCAAGAAGCTTCTTGCGGGGACTTTTGCAGCAGCGCTGCAGTGCGAATCGGGAGAGTCTGAACCGTGTATGACTTGTGATTCCTGTAAGAAGGTGATTGGCAAGAATCATCCGGATATCATTACAGTAACTCATGAGAAGCCTGGAAGCATCAGCATTGACGAGGTGCGTGACCAGGTTGTGCGTGATGTGGATATCAAGCCGTACTGCAGTCCGTATAAGATCTATATCATTCCGGATGCGGAGATGATGACGGTGCAGGCGCAGAATGCCATTTTGAAAACTATCGAGGAACCGCCGGAATATGCGGTGATCATGCTGCTGACAAGCAATATCGACAGTCTTCTTCCTACGATCCGTTCCAGATGTGTGCGTCTGGATCTGAAGGTGGTGGATGACAGTCTTGTGAAGGAATATCTGATGGAGCATCTTCAGGTGCCGGATTATCAGGCTGAGATCGATGCGTCTTATGCGCAGGGCAGTATCGGCAAGGCGAAGGAGGCTGCGACTTCTCAGGAGTTTGCAGATATGACTGCCAATGCCCTGAAGATTTTGAAATATGCCAATTCCATGGAGGTTTATGAGCTGACAGAGGCGATCAAGACTTTGACTGCTGATAAGAATAATATCAATGATTATTTGGATATTTTCCAGTTCTGGTTCCGCGATGTTCTGATGTTTAAGGCAACAAGGGAAATTGACAACCTGGTTTTTAAACAGGAGATTAATTTTATCAGAGAGCAGGCCAGCGAGCGTTCTTATGAGAATATCGAAAAAATCCTTGAGGCACTGGAGAAGACGAAGGTGCGTCTCCGTGCCAATGTTAATCTCGAACTTGCCCTGGAGCTCCTGTTCCTGACAATTAGGGAGAAATAGAATGGAAAAGGTAGTTGGAGTCAGATTTCGTAACGTTGGTAAGATTTATTATTTTAATCCTAAGAATTATAAGGTGAAGGTCGGCGATCATGTGATCGTGGAGACTGCCCGTGGTGTGGAGTATGGCCGTGTTGTCCTGGAGCCGCGCAGCGTGAAGGAGGACGAGGTGGTCCATCCGCTGAAGGAGGTTCTCCGTGTTGCAACGAAGGAGGACGAGGATCATGAGGCTGAGAACCGCCAGAAGGAGAAAGAGGCTTTTAAGATCTGTAAGAAGAAGATCCGTGAGCATGGGCTTGATATGAAGCTGATCGATGCGGAGTATACCTTTGATAATAACAAGGTGCTGTTTTATTTTACAGCGGATGGCCGTATTGATTTCCGGCAGCTGGTTAAGGATCTGGCGTCTGTGTTTAAGACCAGGATCGAGCTTCGCCAGATCGGTGTCCGTGATGAGACGAAGATCCTTGGCGGTATTGGTATCTGTGGAAGGACGCTTTGCTGTCATACGTATCTTTCGGAGTTTGCGCCGGTTTCCATCAAGATGGCGAAGGAGCAGAATCTTTCTCTGAATCAGACGAAGATTTCTGGTGTCTGTGGTCGTCTGATGTGCTGTCTGAAGAATGAGCAGGAGACTTATGAGGAGCTGAACCGGAATCTTCCGGGTATCGGTGATATGGTAACGACGCCGCAGGGTGTTTCGGGTACGGTCCAGAGTGTGAATGTTCTCCGGCAGATGGTTAAGATCGTGGTTGAGGTGAATGACGAGAAGGAGATCCAGGAGTTTCCGGTCCGTGATCTGAGGTTCCGCCCTAAGAGAAAAAAGGGTAAGGGTGGTTCTGCTGACCACGAGGAGAAAGAGGTTAAAAAGGGAGATTCGAAGCCGAATGAGAAGTGATCTGGTTTATTGCGGTGAGCGTGTGGATGATCTTCAGAATGGGTTGTTTGTGATCCAGGATCCGAAGAAGTTTTGCTTTGGGATGGATGCGGTTCTGTTGTCTGGTTTTGCCCGGGTGAAGAGGGGTGAGGTTGCGCTGGATATGGGGACCGGTACGGGGATCATTCCGATCTTGCTTTCTGATCGTACGGATGGGGAGCATTTCACGGGGCTGGAGATCCAGCATGAGTGTGCGGAGATGGCTGACCGTAGTGTGAGGTATAATGGTCTTGAGGACAGGGTTCGGATCGTTGAGGGTGATATCAGGGAGGCTGCCGGGATTTTTGGGGCGGCTTCTTTTGATGTGGTGACGTGTAATCCGCCGTATATGATCGGGCAGCATGGGTTGACGAATCCGCATGTTCCTAAGGCGATTGCGAGGCATGAGATTTTGTGTTCGTTTGATGATGTGGCTTGTCAGGCTGCCCGGGTCCTGAAGGACCGGGGGCGGTTTTTTCTGGTGCACAGGCCGTTTCGGCTTGTGGAGCTGATGGCGACTTTGACGAAGTATAAGCTGGAGCCTAAGAGGATGCAGCTGGTGTATCCTTTTATTGATAAGGAGCCGAATATGGTGTTGATCGAGGCTTGTAAGGGCGGAAATTCCAGGATCCGGGTTGAGCGGCCGCTGGTGGTTTATGAGCGGCCTGGGGTTTATACGGAGGATGTTTTGGAGTTGTATCGGATGGTGTGAATGTTGTGATGTTGTGGCTTAGGGTGGCTGCCCCGGTTGTGAGAGATTGGGGTGGCTGCTCGGGAGGTTTTGGGCCATCGGCGCTGCGCTGGATGGCTGGGAGGTAGTGGTGGCTGTGGTACTTCGGTTGGTGAAGGGACGGCGAGGGGAGGCAGGCTGCTGGTGGTGACACGCTGCGCCCCCTGCTCGGCTGCGGCGCCGGTTTGCTGCCATTCGCGCAAACTCGCTTCGCTCAAACAGTGCGCTCGGTGGCAGCAGCTATCCTCACCTCGCTGACGGGGGCTCCGCTAACGTCACCACCAGCAGCCTGCCTCCCCTCGCCTGAGATTCAAAGCGAGAGATCGCAACGCGTAGCGCGCTGAGTATCGAAGAATACAGACACCTTGCCAGAAGTGAATCACTGAGAAAGTGAAGAAATGAAATAATATCGGCATAGCGTAGCGCGCTGAGTATCGAAGAATACAGACACCTTGCCGGAAGAGAATCACTGAGAAAGTGAAGAAATAAAACAACATCGGCATAGCGTAGCGCACTGAGTATCGAAGAATACAGACACCTTGCCAGAAGTGAGTCACTGAGAAAGTGAAGAAATAAAACAACATCGGCACAGCGTAGTGCGCTGAGTACCGAAGCATACAGGCATCTTGCCGGAAGTGAATCACAGAGAAAGTGAAGAAATAAAACAACATCGGCACAGCGTAGTGCGCTGAGTATCGAAGAATACAGACACCTTGCCAGAAGTGAACCACAGAGAAAGTGAAGAAATAAAACAACATCGGCACAGCGTAGCGCGCTGAATACCGAAGCATACAGACACAAGTCAACAAATAAGAACAACGAATCCCTTGCACTACTTAAAAAAAGCCCAAGGGGTGTGCAGAGGGGGCGCGGCTTTGCGGCCCCTTTGCGGTTTTCAAAGTTCCCAAACTTAAACAAACCCCCGCGGTTAAGCGAAATATCCCCCGCGGCCAAGTGGAAAAAACTCCCCGCGGTCAAGCGAGAAAAGAGGAAAATATGAAACAAAACGGAAAACTATACTTATGCGCCACCCCCATAGGAAACCTCGAAGACATCACCCTTCGAGTACTAAGAACCCTTCGGGAAGTGGACTTAATCGCTGCGGAGGATACCCGCAACAGCATAAAACTTCTGAATCATTTTGATATAAAAACCCCCATGACCAGCTACCACGAATACAATAAGATCGATAAGGGTCATGTCCTCGTGGAAAAGCTGCTGGCGGGTACAAACATTGCGTTAATCACAGATGCAGGTACTCCGGGTATCTCAGATCCCGGGGAGGAGCTTGCCGCCATGTGTTATGAAGCCGGAATTGAAGTGACTTCACTTCCGGGTCCTGCTGCCTGTATCACTGCTCTGACTTTGTCAGGCCTGCATACCAGGCGTTTTGCTTTCGAGGCTTTTCTTCCGGCGGATAAGAAAGAACGAAAAACGATCCTGGAGGAGCTTTCCTGTGAAACCAGGACTATTATCCTGTATGAGGCACCTCACAGGCTTGTACGGACTCTTGGTGAGCTCAGAGAGGCGCTTGGCAACCGCCGGATGACTCTTTGCAGAGAGCTGACCAAGAAGCATGAGACGGCATTCCGGACTACGATCGATGATCTGATGGATTTTTATAAAGATGAGAAGCCGCTGGGTGAGTGTGTTCTTGTGATCGAGGGCAGGAGCCGCAGTGAGATGGAGGCGGAGAAGCGTGCTTCCTGGGAGGAGATTTCCATTGCGGAGCATGTGGCGATGTATGAGCAGCAGGGGAATTCCAGGAAGGATGCCATGAAGCTTGCTGCCAAGGATCGTGGTGTTTCCAAGCGGGATATTTATAAGGCGCTTCTGGATGGAGAAGATTCTGCTGAATGATCAGGTGTAATTGTGGTACGGATCGTAGGTAACGTGATCGTGGATGATTGAATAAGCTGCATACTGTGACCAAGGATTTTTGGGAACGTATGTGGCTTTTTTTTTGTGGTAATAAAAAGTACTGTGCGGATTTTGTCGAAATGATTTGCTTACAGTATAGACCATATTGTGCTGCATTTTGAGATTGCATTTAATAAGATACTTTTTTGCCTGTATTTCCTATGATTTTGCGTGGAAATACAGGCTTTTTTGTGCTATAATAAACTCTGTATTCGTATGTAAAAAATATTTATTTTACAGGTATAAATGACACTTCCGGAGCGGGTTTGAGAATTGCTTTCTGCAAAATGAAAATACAGTATTTCCTGAAATTAACAGATCAGTTTATCTTGTTCAGGATTTGATGTAATGATTTCTGAAGCTGCTATGGTTCTGCAGAAATGAATTTTCAAACACGTCCGGACGACAAGAACAGGAGGAATGACATGGGCGCAGAGAATACAGAATACGGCGCGGATCAGATCCAGATCCTGGAAGGACTGGAAGCCGTACGTAAGAGGCCTGGAATGTATATCGGAAGTACCTCCAGCCGTGGACTTCATCATCTCGTATATGAGATCGTGGATAACGCAGTCGATGAAGCACTGGCTGGTTTTTGTACAGAGATCCATGTAGATATCAATCCGGATAATTCCATTACAGTTACAGATAATGGTCGTGGTATTCCGGTTGGTATCAATCATAAGGCTGGTATTCCGGCAGTTGAGGTTGTATTTACCATTCTTCACGCAGGCGGTAAGTTCGGCGGTGGAGGATATAAGGTTTCCGGTGGTCTTCACGGTGTTGGTGCATCTGTTGTAAATGCACTTTCTGAATGGCTGGAGGTTACCATCTACCGAGAGGGTAAGGAATACAAACAGAGATATGAGCGTGGCAAGACTATGTATCCGCTGAAGGTGGTAGGTGACTGTGATCCGGGGCTTTCCGGTACGAAGGTTTATTTCCTTCCGGACAAGGAGATCTTCGAGGAGACTGTTTATGATTATGATATCCTGAAACAGAGACTTCGCGAGATGGCTTTCCTGACTAAGGGCCTTCGTATCGTACTGGAGGATAAGAGAGAGGGTCAGGAGCGTGAAAAGGTATTCCACTATGAGGGTGGTATCCGTGAGTTTGTAAGCTACCTGAACAGAAGCAAGGAGGCTCTTTACCCGGAGATCATTTACTGTGAGGGTGAGAAGGACGGCGTGTCTGTAGAGGTTGCGCTGCAGCATAATGACTCCTATACAGAGAACACATATGGCTTTGTAAACAATATCAATACACCGGAGGGCGGTACACATATTACCGGTTTCCGTAATGCGATCACCAATACATTTAATGATTATGCACGTAAGAACAAGCTTCTCAAGGACAGTGAGCCGAACTTAAGCGGTGATGATATCCGTGAGGGCCTGACTGCAATCGTCAGTGTTAAGATCGAGAATCCGCAGTTTGAGGGTCAGACCAAGCAGAAGCTTGGAAACAGTGAGGCAAGAGGTGCGGTAGACAGTGTTGTAAGTAAACAGCTGGAGATTTTCCTGGAGCAGAATCCTGCAGTTGCCAAGGCTACCGTTGAGAAATCTGTTCTTGCACAGAGAGCCAGAGAGGCAGCCAGAAAGGCACGTGACCTTACAAGAAGAAAATCCGCACTGGACAGCATGTCGCTTCCGGGAAAGCTTGCAGACTGTTCTGACAAGAATCCGGAGAACTGTGAGATCTATATCGTAGAGGGAGATTCCGCGGGCGGTTCTGCCAAGACAGCGAGAAACCGTGCCACACAGGCAATCCTTCCGCTGCGTGGTAAGATCCTGAATGTTGAGAAGGCACGTCTGGATAAGATTTACGGAAACAAAGAGATCAAGGCAATGATCACTGCCTTCGGAACCGGAATCCATGAGGATTTTGATATTTCCAAGCTTCGTTATCACAAGATCATCATTATGACCGATGCCGATGTTGACGGTGCGCATATCGCAACACTGCTTCTGACCTTCCTGTATCGTTTCATGCCGGAGCTGATCAAGCAGGGATATGTATACCTGGCGCAGCCTCCTCTCTATAAAGTGGAGAAGAACAAAAAGGTATGGTATGCATATGACGATGATGAGCTGAATAATATCCTTACCGAGATCGGACGTGACGGAAACAATAAGATCCAGCGTTATAAAGGTCTGGGTGAGATGGATGCCGAGCAGCTCTGGGAGACTACTATGGACCCTGAGAAGAGAATCCTTCTCCGTGTGACCATGGACGAAGCTGCCACATCTGAGATCGATCTGACATTTACCACTCTTATGGGAGACAAGGTAGAGCCAAGACGTGAATTTATCGAAGAAAATGCAAGATTCGTTAAGAATCTTGATATCTAGGAGAATAAAGAAGAATGGAAGATAATATTTTTGACAAAGTCCACGAAGTGGATCTGGAAAAAACGATGAAGGAATCTTACATCGACTATGCCATGAGTGTTATCGCCTCACGAGCCTTGCCTGATGTAAGAGACGGTCTGAAGCCGGTACAGCGCCGAGTTCTGTACTCTATGATCGAGCTGAATAATGGTCCTGACAAGCCACACAGAAAATGTGCGCGTATTGTCGGTGATACCATGGGTAAATATCATCCTCATGGTGACAGCTCCATCTACGGTGCATTGGTTAATATGGCACAGGACTGGTCTACCCGTTATCCTCTGGTAGATGGCCACGGTAACTTCGGTTCCATGGATGGTGACGGTGCTGCAGCAATGCGTTATACCGAGGCAAGACTTTCCAAGATTTCCATGGAGCTTCTGGCAGATATCGGTAAGAATACCGTAGATTTTGTACCGAACTTTGATGATACTGAAAAAGAACCTGTCGTACTGCCCAGCCGTTATCCAAACCTGCTAGTCAACGGTACTACCGGTATTGCCGTAGGTATGGCTACCAATATTCCACCTCACAATCTCCGTGAAGTGGTGCAGGC
>PVMQ01001405.1_pt1 | contig 13080 bp, 10 predicted proteins | sample 1853411 | NCBI WGS metagenome assembly PVMQ01 (sample SAMN08533513, study PRJNA380276) | Human gut metagenome, whole genome shotgun sequencing project.
AAATTTGCTATTACTCACCACCTGAAGAGGTGGGAGTCTTCTCGACTGAGATAAACACTGCGGCTCATGCGCCGTATGATTCGCAGCCGATTTTACTGCAGCTGCACATTTCAATTCGATCAAACGCCTTATATTCTTTCTTGTTTTCAGATCCACCCTATCATACCACAAGGAAAGAAACCTTGCAAAAAAATTGATCTATTTCCCCATACAAAAATGGCTGAAAATCTCATTTACCAGATCTTCTTCCAGTGATTCCCCAAGGATCGTTCCAAGATGTTCATAGGCATCCATCAGATCAATCGAGAAAAAATCCTCCGGCATCGCATTGTCGATGCTTGTCTCGACCAGACGCAGGCTTTTCAGCGCCTGCTCCATCGCCGTCTTGTGACGGACGTTTGTCAGCATGACCTGATCGTTGAAATTCAGGTTTCCCTGCAAGAACATCGTTTGAATTTTTTCCTCCAATCGATCAATTCCCTGCTGTTCCTTCGCCGATACCGGGATCACTTCCTGCCCGCACGCTTCGCGAAGCGCTTCTTCTGTGAGAACCGGTTCCAGATCTGTCTTATTTAAGAGGACGATCACCTTCCGTCCCCGAATCAAATCGAGGATCTGACGGTCATTTTCATCCAGCTCCCTTGATCCATCGACCACATACAAGATCAAATCTGCCTCATCCGCAATCTTTCTCGCCCGTTCCACGCCAATCTTTTCAACGATATCCTCCGTTTCCCGGATGCCCGCCGTATCGATCAAATTTAAGCTAAGCCCGCGCAGACGGATATTTTCCTCCAGCGTATCGCGTGTCGTACCGGCGATCTCTGTCACAATCGCGCGATCCTCTCCCAGCAGTACATTCATCAGGGACGATTTTCCTGCATTCGGCTTACCTAAGATCACGGTTTTGATCCCCTCCGTCATGATACGCCCGTTGTCAAACGTCCCGATCGACGCCTCCAGCTCCATCTCAATCGGCTGTAGCGTCTCCCGAAGGCGCTCCGGGTATCCGTCCAGAGAAATATGCTCCGGATCATCAAGTGCGGACTCAATAAAGGCAATCTCATAGATTAGTTTTTCGCGGAGTTCCCGCACTTTCCGCGACATTGAACCGCTCAACTGGCTGACCGAAGACTGCAGCGCATACTCATTTTTCGACTGGATCACATCGATCACGGCTTCCGCCTGCGAAAGATCAATTCTGCCATTTAAAAACGCCCGCTTCGTAAATTCGCCTGGTTCCGCCAGCCGCGCCCCACATTTTACCGCCAGCTCCAGAATCCGCTTCATCACCAGCACGCCTCCGTGACAGTCAATCTCTACCGTGTCCTCCGCCGTATAACTGTGCGGACCGCGCATCAAAAGAAGCAGCACTTCATCGATCCGTTCCTCTCCATCCCGAATATATCCATAATGAATCGTATACGTTTTCTGCTCTGAAAGCCTCTTCCCCGCCACCGCCGGTTCAAACATCCGCTCCGCCACCGCCACAGCGTCCGAACCGCTAATCCGGATAATCCCAATCCCCGAACTCGAAAGCGCCGTCGCGATCGCGGCGATTGTATCTGTATATACCATATATATATAAATCCTTCCTTGCTTTTTATCTTCTTATTCTATACCATATGGAAGCATTTTCCCATCTTTATTTACAAATCTAGTCTAATATTTATTTCTTTTTTCATGTTTTCACGATAAACCTCTCGCACTCGATCCCCCACAAAAAAGAAGGTCTAGATACCTCCAGACCTTCTTCGTCACACTTATTTACTTCTCATATCTCCCATACCCGTCACTTCTCTCGCGTCTGCCCTCACGCTTCAGCGAAATAATCACATGCCGGAACGGATCCTCGCCCTCGCTGCGGGTGGTGACATACTTGTCATTCTGCAGCGCTGCATGAATGATCCGTCTCTCATACGGGTTCATCGGCTCCAAAGATACGGAACGTTTCGTTCTCTTTACCTTGTAAGCAATGTTCTTTGCCAGTGTCTCAAGCGTCTCTTTCCGTCTCTCGCGGTAATTCTCGGTATCGAGCTTCACGCGGACGTAATTCTCGCTCTTCTTGTTGACAACCAGGCTGACCAGATACTGGAGAGAATCCAGGGTCTGACCTCTCTTACCGATCAAAATACCCATATCCTCGCCGGAGAGGTCAATGTTCATCTCGCACTCTTCCTCATTGAAAGCCGCTGCGATCTTCACATCTAAGTTCATCGCATCAAATACCTGGCTTAAAAAGTCGATCGCACGATCCTCGAGCGTCTCTTTTTTCTTAGCACGGATGATCGCCGGTTTCGCGCCGATCCCCAGAAATCCGGCGCTTCCTTTTTCGACCACTTCGTACTCTAATTTATCACTGGTGGTTTCCAGTTCAATCAGTGCCTTTGTTACTGCCTCATCGACTGTCTTAGCGGTAACCGTAATCATATCCATCCTGCGCCCTCCTTCTATTTTTTCGCGTGCTTATCGTTGTACTTCTGCACCATCTTTGCCTTGGAAGCCAGACTGCCCGGCTTCGGATCGGAATTGTAAAATGCTTCAGACGCCTCCATCTGCTTTTTATTGCGGGAGATCTTGTCCTCTTTCGCCTTGCTTTCCGCATCCTCGCGTGCCTGCAGCGCCTTTAAATTCACGCTTGCCTTCTCGCTGACATTGGCCGGCGGCAGACCTTTTCTCGCTCTCTTCTTGTTCATCTTCTCCACGTTGCGGCGGATCAGATCATCGACATCGATCTTGTTCATATGTGCATTTACGATCAGCTGCTGAACGAGCTGGAATGCACCCTGAACGACCCAGTAGATACCGATCGCGGACGGCAGGGAGAAACAGAAGAATACGGACATCAGCGGCATCGTGATCATCATGCTGTTCATCATGCTCGCGCCCGGCGCGTCCTGATCCACCTGCTGTAAATTGGAAATCAGCTTGGTAGAGATCCACTGGGTCAGACCTGCGAGGATCGGGATGATCCATGCGATCGTGATGTGGTTAAAACCGGTAAACGGCGGAGTTGCCAGATTGATGCCGAAGAAATAGTTCATCTGCTCAATCTTGCTCGCATTTTCTGCGATCGTCGAAGAGATCTGCGGGAATAAACTTTCCAGCGTATCCCATCCAGCCGGTGTCAACTTATATAACATATCTACGACTTTGTTTGCCACGGTGTAGTCTACCTTGTCCACCGCCATGCCGACACCGCTTGCCAGCTCGGAAATCTTGTTGACGTAATCCGGCTGCTCCATCAGCGGGTTCGCTACGTTGTCAAAAAAGACACGTACTGACGGTACGTATGCCGGAATGTTGTAGATAACCCGGTACAAAGCGAAGATAATCGGAAGCTGAATCGCCATCGGCAGACATCCTGCCATCGGATTCGAGCCATATTTCTCATAGACTGCCTGCATCTCGACCTGTTGTTTAGCCATCGATGCCTGATCGGTTTTTCCCTTATACTTATTCTGAACCGCCTTGATTTCAGGGTTCATAAGCGACATAAGTTTTGACGATTCCTGCTGTTTGATCGTCAGAGGAAATAACAGTAACTTTGTGATAATGGTAAACAGGATGATACACAGACCGATATTCATGATCCCCATGCTGCTGGTAATCCGGAATAAAAAGTCCATGATATAACCAAACACGCTGGCGATCGGTCCCATGATCGAACCTGCCTTTGTCGCAACTAAAACGCTAACGTCCAATAAACTACCTCCTCATCCTTTACGGAACTGGATCATAACCGCCTTCTGCAAATGGATTACAGCGAAGAATCCGCTTACATGCCAAAATCATACCTTTTACAGCGCCGTACTTTTTAAGTGCCTGGATGGCGTACTCCGAGCACGTCGGCGTGTACTTGCAGTGAGGTCCTGTCATAGGGGAAATATAGAGCTGATATCCCCGAATCATCTTTATCAAGATCTTCTTAATCAATATTCTCACTTCGATTCTCCAGAATGTTATGCAGTCCGCATAAGTGCAGGTATGCACTCTCAATTTTTTTGAAGTCTGCTTCTTTCGCTGCCGGTCTGGCAACGACTACGATGTCTAATCCGAGTCTGACTCTGTCCTTATTTAACCGATAGCTCTCCCGTACCAACCTTGTCACGTGATGGCGGACCACGCTGTTTCCAACCTTTTTGCTGACGGAGATACCGATCCGAGGCTCCTTCCCGTCATCCACCCGCTTCACGTACATAACCAGAAGCTTATTGGCATAGGATTTCCCTGTCTTGTAAACCTTTTGAAATTCGCTGTTCTTCTTAATTGAATTAAAACGCTTCATTAAAATCACCAATGATAAATAATATAAAAAGAATGTGCCCTGGCACATTCTCGCGCCGAGCGCGGTCGCTTGCGACATGTTTCTGCTTCGCGCAAGTGCGCATCCTCGCGGAGCGTTTTTTATTCATAGGACGCAATTTCCTATGAATAAAATAGAATCCGGCTCGCCGGATTCACGCACCGAGGTGCGATTGCATTAGCAATCATTTTCCCCTGCAGCGAGTGTGCATCAGAGAGCTTTTCTTAATTTCATAGAACTTTTTCTATGAATATTAAGAAAGGCCACAATCTATAACTCGATTGCGGCCTCGTTCATTAAGCAGATAATTTTACTCTACCTTTTGCTCTTCTGGCAGCCAGAACTTTTCTTCCACCTGCGCTGCTCATTCTCGCACGGAATCCATGAACTTTTGCTCTCTGTCTTTTCTTCGGCTGAAATGTCATCTTCATGTCTGCATACACCTCCTCATCCATAATATAGTAAGAGAAATCCACGCTTCCTCCGGCTCACGCCGAAATCCGCATTCTTCTCAACATAGTTAGACTATTGTAATTAAACATCTTCTCCATTATATAGAAGAATTCCGCATTCGTCAACCACTATTTTGATCTTTTTAATCCCCATAGAACAAGGAATTTCTGTGGTTTTTCCACCATTTCGATCCTGCGTCCCCACAGATCGATCGTCGATTGCTGTCGAGGCACCTTATTGTATACAGTATACACTCCGGGACATTTCCATTTTGTGGATAAAAAAATCCTTATTTTATCAGCATTCCCGCCACCTATTCACAGCTTATCCTCCACTTATCCACATTTTGGGGATAACTTGTGGAAAAGCCGTGGAATACGATCTGGATAAGCTTCTGATTGTTCACATTCATTCACCAAAAAGCCTTATTTTTCGGCGTTTTTTCCACGTGGATAACTGAATTTCACTTATTCACATTGCGGGTTTTTATTGAAAAATGTGGACAAATCATGTAGAATAGAACTTAGATTGGGTTATTTTGCAGTTTTGGCTGCTTTTTACGTTTAGGAGACACAGTATGATAGAGAAAATTAAGGAAAAATGGGATGAAATTCTCCTCCATATTAAAGAAGAACACGAACTGACGGACGTTTCTTTCAAAACATGGCTGCTTCCGACGCAGCCTTATTCCATGAAAGACGGCACCCTTCAGATCCTGGTTCCGGATGTGCAGTTTCTCGGCTATATCAAAAAAAAATACGGACTTTTGATCCAGATTACCATCGAAGAACTAACCGGAATCGAGTGTGAGGTCGATTTTGTTACCATCGAACAGGTCGATGAGCCGCAAAAAGAGACGGACAAAAGCCATCTGATCAATCGCCCGTCCGAGGTCAGCCGCCAGCTCATCCAGGATGCGAACTTAAATCCGCGCTACACATTCGACACCTTCGTCGTCGGCGCGAACAATAACTTAGCGCACGCCGCTTCCCTCGCCGTGGCAGAATCTCCGGGTGAGATCTACAACCCTCTCTTCATTTACGGGGGTGTAGGTCTGGGAAAAACGCATCTTATGCACTCGATCGGACATTTTATCTTAAAAAACAATCCAAAAGCGAAGGTTCTCTACGTTACAAGTGAGAAGTTTACGAACGAACTGATCGATGCGATCCGGAACAAAAACAATATTTCCACCACGGAGTTCCGTGAAAAATACAGAAACAACGACGTCCTCCTCATCGATGATATCCAGTTTATTATCGGTAAGGAATCGACACAGGAAGAATTTTTCCATACCTTCAACGCACTCTATGAAGCGAAAAAACAGATCATTATCTCCTCAGATAAGCCGCCGAAAGAGATCGAGACGCTGGAAGAACGGCTTCGTTCCCGTTTCGAATGGGGCTTGACCGTCGATATCCAGTCGCCGGATTATGAAACCCGTATGGCGATCCTCCGCAAAAAAGAGGAACTCGAGGGCTACAATATAGATAATGAAGTGATCAAGTACATCGCCACCAACGTCAAGTCCAACATCCGTGAGCTCGAGGGCGCCCTCACCAAGATCGTCGCCCTTTCCAAGTTAAATAACAAGGAGATCACGACGGAGCTGGCGGAGGAAGCGCTCAAGGATCTCATTTCCCCGAACGCGGAGAAAGAAGTGACCCCGGAGCTGATCATCCAGGTCGTTGCCGATCATTTCGGTATCACTCCGCTTGACATCTCCTCCCAGAAGCGCAACAAGGAGATCGTATTCCCGCGCCAGATCGTGATGTATATCTGCCGTTCGATGCTCGGAACTTCCCTGCAGAATATCGGCAAATATTTAGGCGGTCGGGATCACACGACGATCATCCACGGTCACGACAAGATCGCTGCCGATATGGAGAAAAACGAATCGCTTCGCAATACAGTGGAAATCTTAATGAAAAAGATCAGCCCACAGTAGGTTTCTTCCACAATTTCGCGTGGAAAAGTGGTTGAAAACCTGTGGATAACTTTTCCCACATTTTGCTCCATTTCAGGGCTGTGGATAATTCAAAAGTTATCCAGCCGGTTCCGGACAGTTTTACACAGCCTTTTTAACCATTCAAAAGGAGTCTGAACCCCTGTATTTTCAGGGCTGTCCGGAGAATTCCACATATTCACAGTCCCTACTACGATTGCGACGGAATTTATATATATCTTTTCTTTCCGTTCCACGTTATTTTTAGCAAAGGAGTTATCAACAAACATGAAGCTTTCATTTGAAAAAGATCATTTAATGAACGGCATCAACATTGTTCTGAAGGCCGTTCCTTCCAAAACCACCATGCCGATTCTCGAATGCATCCTGATCGATGCTGTTTCGGATGAGATCAAACTGACCGGCAACGATATGGAGCTGGGAATTGAGACGAAGGTCGAAGGAACGATCCTGGAACGTGGAAAAATCGCACTTGATGCCAAGCTTTTTTCCGATATTATCCGCAAGCTCTCTGGCGAAAATTCTACGATCACGATCGAATCGGATGAAAAATACAACACGACGATCACCTGTGACAAGGCTATTTTCCAGATTCAGGGCAAGGACGGCGATGAATTTTCCTATATTCCCCACATTGAGCGGGATAAATTCATCACACTTTCCCAGTTTACCTTAAAAGAGATCATCCGCCAGACGATCTTTTCGATCTCGCCGAACGACAGCAACAAGATGATGACCGGTGAGCTGATGGAGGTCACCGGCAATGAACTTAAGCTCGTTTCCCTCGACGGACACCGCATGTCGATCCGCAAAGTTGCATTAAAAGAACAGTACAGTGATATAAAAGTCATTGTTCCTGGCAAGACTTTAGGTGAGATCAGCAAGATCTTAAACGGTGACAACGACTCTGAGGTACAGATTTTCTTCAGCACTAACCACATCATGTTTGAATTTGACGACACGATCGTGTTATCCCGCCTGATTGAGGGCGAGTATTTCCGGATCAATCAGATGCTTTCCTCCGATTATGAGACGAAAGTTACCTTGAACCGCCGTGATTTCATGGATGCGATCGACCGTGCGAGCATTCTCGTCCGTGAAAATGATAAGAAACCTTTGATCTTAAACTTTACCGATGAAGAAATGGAGTTAAAGATGCATTCCGCCTTCGGTACGATGGATGCACGTCTGGCGATTACCAAGTTTGGAAAAGACCTGATGATCGGCTTCAACCCGAAGTTTTTGGGTGATGCGCTGCGAATCATCGATGATGAGGAAGTGACTCTGTACATGATGAATCCGAAATCCCCGTGCTTTATCCGGGACGAGGAGGAGACTTACATCTATCTGATCCTGCCGGTCAATTTCAATGCGGCAGCGATCTAACCTGCCATTTTTAGACAAGGCGGGTGCAGGCAGACAGTGACAGAAAGGATCTGAAATAAGATGGAGATAAAACTGAGAGATGAATTTATAAAACTGGGTCAGGCGCTTAAGGCAGCTGGTCTGGTAGAGTCCGGCGTGGATGCTAAATTTGCGATTCAGGACGGGCTTGTGAAGGTCAATGGCGCGGTGGAGATGCAGCGCGGCAAAAAGCTTTACGACGGGGACAAAGTCGAGTATGACGGAGAGACCGTAACAATCACCAAATAAAGGATGGTTTCATGTTTATCGAATCGATCGAACTCAAAAATTACCGCAATTACGGGGAATTACATATGGATTTTGATCCGGGGACGAATGTTCTCTACGGGGACAACGCGCAGGGTAAAACCAATATCCTTGAAGCGGTCTACGTGTGTGCGACGACCAAGTCCCACCGCGGCAGCAAGGACAGGGAGATCATCGAATTCGGAGAGGACGAGTCCCACATCAAGATGCAGCTTCGCAAGGACGATGTGCCGTACCGGATTGACATGCATCTAAAGAAAAATAAGACGAAGGGCGTGGCGGTCAACGGGATTCCGATCCGGCGGGCGAGCGAGCTTTTCGGCATTGTTAATGTGGTGTTTTTTTCGCCGGAAGATCTGAATCTCATTAAGAACGGACCGGCGGATCGGCGCCGTTTTATTGATCTGGAATTATGCCAGTTAAACCGGCTCTACGTCCATTCGCTGGTGCAGTACAACCGGGTGGTGATACAGAGAAATAAGCTCTTAAAGGAGCTGTTTTTCCATCCCGAGTATGAGGAGATGCTGGATATATGGGATATGCAGCTTGCTTCCTACGGGCGGGAGGTAAGCCAGTACCGGCGAAAATTTATCGGTGAATTAAACGAATTGATCTGTCCGATCCATCAGAAATTGTCGGGTGGAAAGGAAGAACTCATCATCCAGTATGAGCCGAACACGGAGGCAGATCAGTTGGAAGCGGCAGTCAAAAAGAGCCGCGAGGCGGACCGGAAGCAGAAGACGACGCTGGTCGGACCACACCGGGATGACTTAAGTTTCTATGTCAACGGAATTGACATCCGGCGCTTCGGTTCACAGGGACAGCAGAGGACGGCGGCATTATCGCTCAAACTGGCGGAGATTGAGCTGGTTAAAAAGATCAAAAAGGAGTATCCGATCCTGCTTCTCGACGATGTTTTGTCGGAGTTAGATGGAAAACGGCAGGATCATCTGCTCGCCAGCATCCGCCACATACAGACGATCATTACCTGTACGGGCTTGGATGATTTTATCAGCCACAGCTTCCAGATAGATAAGACCTTTCGGGTCGTGAGCGGGACGGTCACTTGTGAACGTCCAAACAAGACAACTAGTCAGACATAAAACAGCAAGTGAAGGAGGAACTATGGGTTCAGAATACAGTGCAGATCAAATACAGATATTGGAGGGATTGGAGGCGGTCAGAAAGCGTCCTGGTATGTATATAGGCAGCACATCTGTAAGAGGCCTCCATCACCTGGTGTATGAGATAGTAGACAACTCCGTGGACGAGGCGCTCGCTGGATACTGCAGCCACATTGAGGTGCAGATCAATGCGGACAATTCGATCACGGTACAGGATGACGGTCGTGGCATTCCGGTTGACATCCAGAAAAAGGCGGGTCTTCCGGCGGTTGAGGTCGTATTTACGATCCTGCATGCGGGCGGCAAGTTCGGCGGCGGCGGATACAAGGTATCCGGCGGTCTGCACGGCGTAGGCGCATCGGTTGTAAACGCCCTTTCCGAGTGGCTGGAGGTTGAGATCTGCCGCGATGGAAAGGTATATAAACAGCGCTATGAGCGCGGCAAAACGATGTATCCGCTGAAAGTAGTCGGTGAGTGTGCTCCGGATAAGCACGGCACACGGGTCGTATTCCTGCCGGATAAGGAGATTTTCGAGGAAACGGTCTACGACTATGATACGTTAAAAGTACGCCTGCGTGAGACGGCATTCCTGACGAAAAACTTAAAGATCACCCTGCGGGATGACAGAGAAGTGAAGCATGAGAAGACCTTCCACTATGAGGGCGGTATCAAGGAATTTGTCACCTACTTGAACCGGAGCAATGAGAAGCTCTATGAACCGGTTATCTACTGCGAGGGCATCAAGGACAAGGTATTTGTCGAGGTGGCGATGCAGCATAACGATTCCTACACGGAAAATATCTATACCTTCGTCAACAATATCAACACACCGGAGGGCGGTACCCATCTGGCTGGTTTCAAGAGCGCGCTGACGAAGACTTTTAACGATTATGCGAAGAAAAATAAGCTTCTGAAAGAAAATGAGCCGGCACTCAGCGGTGAGGATATCCGCGAGGGCCTTACAGCGATCATCAGCGTTAAGATCGAGGAGCCGCAGTTTGAGGGACAGACGAAGCAGAAACTCGGCAACAGCGAGGCCCGCGCGGCGGTCGATGCGATCGTGAGCGAGCAGCTGACATATTTCCTGGAGCAGAATCCAGCGGTTGCCAAGATCATCTGTGAGAAATCAATTCTTGCCAAGAGAGCCCGCGACGCAGCCCGCAAGGCGCGCGAGATGACGAGACGTAAATCAGCGCTCGACGGCATGGCGCTTCCAGGAAAATTAGCCGACTGTTCCGACAAGAATCCGGAAAACTGCGAGATCTACATCGTAGAGGGAGATTCCGCGGGTGGTTCTGCGAAAGAGGCTAGAAATAAATCCAATCAGGCTATTCTGCCTCTTCGCGGCAAGATCTTAAACGTAGAAAAAGCAAGACTGGATCGAATTTACGGCAATGCGGAGATCCGTGCGATGATCACGGCATTTGGTACCGGTATTCATGAAGATTTTGATATTTCAAAACTTCGTTACAACAAGATCATTATCATGACCGATGCCGATGTGGACGGTGCTCATATCAGTACCCTGCTTCTGACGTTCCTGTATCGTTTTATGCCGGATCTGATCCGGGAAGGACATGTATATCTGGCACAGCCGCCGCTTTATAAGATCGAGAAGAATAAGCGTGTCTGGTATGCATACAGCGATGATGAGCTGAATTCGATTCTGACTGAGATTGGCCGTGACAACAACAATAAGATCCAGCGTTATAAAGGTCTGGGCGAGATGGACGCGGAACAGCTTTGGGAGACTACCATGGATCCGGAGCGCCGAATTCTTCTCCGTGTACAGATCGACAGTGAGACTGCTTCGGAGGTTGATCTGACATTTGCTACCCTGATGGGTGATCAGGTTGAGCCGCGCCGTGAGTTTATCGAGGCAAATGCGAAGTACGTAAAGAACCTGGATATTTAATTAAATTTAAGTCACTTAAATCCTTTTGAGGACGAAAGGAGTATAGATGGAACCAAATATATTTGACAAAATTCATGACATTGATCTGAAAAAGACAATGGAAACGTCTTACATCGATTATGCGATGAGCGTTATCGCCGCCCGGGCACTCCCGGACGTGCGCGACGGCTTGAAACCGGTGCAGAGACGAGTGCTTTATTCGATGGTTGAGCTGAATAACGGTCCGGATAAGCCGCACCGTAAATCCGCCCGTATCGTCGGTGATACAATGGGTAAATATCACCCGCACGGCGACAGCTCCATTTACGGCGCATTGGTTAATATGGCTCAGAAATGGGCTACCCGTTACCCGCTTGTAGATGGACATGGAAACTTCGGTTCCATGGACGGCGACGGCGCCGCAGCGATGCGATACACCGAGGCAAGACTGAGCCGTATTTCCATGGAGATGCTGGCGGATATTGGCAAGAATACCGTTGATTTCATGCCGAACTTTGATGAGACGGAGAAAGAACCGACGGTTCTTCCGGCTCGTTTTCCCAATATTCTGGTAAATGGCGGCACCGGTATCGCCGTTGGTATGGCAACGAATATTCCGCCTCACAACCTGCGTGAGGTAATTGCTGCCGTTGTCAAGATCATAGACAACCGGGTGGAGGAAGACCGCCCGACTACCATCGAAGAACTGATGGAGATCGTAAAGGGACCTGATTTCCCGACAGGAGCAACCATCCTTGGAAAAGCGGGCATCGAAGAAGCGTACAGAACCGGACGCGGCAAGATCCGTGTACGGGCTGTATACAATATCGAGGCCATGGCAAATGGCAAGAGCCGTATCATCGTGACAGAGCTTCCTTATGCAGTGAATAAGGCTCGTTTGATCGAAAAGATCGCAGAGCTTGTAAAGGATAAAAAGCTTGATGGAATCACGGATCTGCGTGATGAATCCAACCGTGAGGGACTTCGGATCTGCATTGAACTGCGCCGTGATGTGAATGCCAATGTCATCATGAACCGTCTGCTGAAGCATACACAGTTGCAGGACACCTTTGGTGTGATTATGCTGGCGCTGGTTAATAATGAGCCGCGTATCTTAAATCTGCAGCAGATCCTGGAATATTACTTAAAGCACCAGGAGGATGTGGTAACCAGAAGAACCAAATATGATCTGAACAAGGCAGAAGAGAGAGCCCATATTTTGGAAGGTCTTTTAAAGGCACTGGATCATATCGATGAGGTTATTAAGATCATCCGCGGTTCTGCCAATGTTCAGGCGGCGAAAGCTCAGTTAATGGAGCGTTTTGATCTTTCGGATGCACAGGCACAGGCCATCGTAGATATGCGTCTGCGTGCTCTGACCGGTTTGGAACGCGAGAAACTGGAAAATGAATATAAAGAGCTGGAGGCAAAGATTGCAGAGTTGAAAGCGATTCTGGCAGATGAGAAGAAACTTCTGGGTGTTATCAAGGAGGAGATCTCCCTCATCGCTGATAAATACGGAGATGACCGCCGTACCGCCATCGGATATGATGAATACGATATGTCTGCGGAGGATTTGATCCCGGATGACGATATCGTTGTGACCATGACCAATTTTGGCTATATTAAGAGAATGTCCAGCGATAATTTCAAGAGCCAGAACCGC